>CXWL01126834.1_pt1 | contig 14966 bp, 14 predicted proteins | sample 590931 | NCBI WGS metagenome assembly CXWL01 (sample SAMEA3498368, study PRJEB10139) | groundwater metagenome | biome: water well; material: biofilm material | place: Germany | collected 2015-04-27 | reverse complement strand
TGAGCGACTGGATGACCTGCTGATTGAAGACGAAACTGTAGTAGTCGGGGTAGGCCCGGCCCAGGATGCCTGGGCCGAGCAGCACGCCGGTGATGATCTGCACGACCACCAACGGCGCGAAGTAGTCGGTCTGGCCGACCCGCCAGATCAGGTAAGGTACGGTGAAGATGATCAGCATTGCGATCAAAAAGATTTCGGTGGTGCCCATGGTCGCGTGCATAATGTCCCGTCTTTTTTTTGTAGTTTTGGTAAAGGAAACCGGATTATCGGGGGATATTTAAGGATGGGCAAGCGATTTCCTCCGCGGCGATCGCTGTAGTTTTGGTAGGCCGCCAGCAAGCGACTGGGATCCCTGGCCTCCTCATCCTCATCGAAAAGTTGCCTAAGGTAAGGGCGAACCTATGGTAGAGTGATTAAAGAAGCAACCTCGCGGTATGGAGGGTAAAAAGTATAACAATTATGTTGTGAGTGAGTGTTAGCGCGGCGTCGCAGCTCTTTTTTATTTGTTATATATAATAATATTTTCCGCCTAAATTCCCCTTGGTGTTGCTGACGCGAAGGGGAATTTTTTTGTGTGCGGGCGACGTCGTCGTTCGGGGAGCGCTCATCGCCGCGCACCTGTGCCTTGCAAGGACGCCTGCTCACGCGGGCGCAACCGGGGCTAAGGAAGGAGGCGCGGGCACATCGGGGAAGCAGCAAATGCGAAGACCGCGTGCGCCGAAAAAAAATGAACAGCCCAGAAGCTAGAGCCGTTGCCTTCGATATGATATTTGTAGATGACGGTTCCGCCGTTAAGCGTACGCCGCTCCAATTCCGGTAAAATCAATAACTCGCGCATTGCCTTCTTCCCATCAGTGGTTAGGCTGGCCGCATCTATAACTTCTATCGGCGTTTCCGGCCCCAAAGCGGTGCCAGTTTCCCTCCAGTACAACCCACGAATTATGCGGGAAACGACTTTTCTGTATCTCTCTTCATCGAAGGTAACTTGTACAGGACCGGTTCTAAGCTTTCCTTTGTCAAATAGGTACGTTCCAACGCCTGCATGAACAACCTTTTTCAAGCGATTATTGTTAGCAAATGTAGACCGCAAGGACGTAATCAGCGACGACATATCCCCTTCCGAATAGCTTCTGCTAATCCCGATGACAATTTTGAATTCCTCGTCATCGGCACTCGCTCCATTGTTGCAAGCTGGGCACGCGGGAACAGAGAAGAGTTGTTCGTTCACCGGTCTCGGTTTCGGATAGAGATTTTGCGGCGGCAAGTGGTCATCGGTTGTTGCCCCCACCCCACCACAAATGGCACACAGTCGGCCATGATTTTTCTTCATCACACTCTTTCCGTTATCAATCGCTGCGGGTTTTGCCGCGCGTTCGCGAAGTAACCCCACCCGGCTGCAAAAAAAGCGTGAACGAAGGTAATGCAACCTTCTCAGGTTAGTCTATCGCTTTTATAACTTTATACGCAATGTCGGTATTCGTTGCCTTAAGCACTTCAAACCTGGCGCCTTTGTAGCCAATAGTCTTACCCTGCGCGAGGTCGTATTTAAGCTCCTGCGAAAACGCAGGGCGTGCAATGTTTTCTTGGTACTCCCGATATAGAATCGTAATGGTATTTTGCGAAACCCCCGAATAAACCAACTCCCTCTTAAAACTTCCTTCGCTCCACTTATCCGAAGTTGTATACTCGATACCGACGATGGGCTTTTTGCCCGTCATGTACCCCATTGCAGTACTATGATAAACAACCGCCGGCAAGCTCCTATCATCCGGGACAAAGATAGCAGACCCGACGCTGGGTACACTGGTTCCCAACATTGAATATGTACCGGTTCCTGCGCTGTAGAGTCTGCCGCCGGCTGTTCGAGCGATAAGGGGATGAACACCCGCCGGAATCGTTGTAGAACCGGGGTAATTTACGACCTCGGATGCCGGCTCTTGAATCCGAATCGCCTCGCTCGTCGCGAGGAAGGCTTTCGATATTATAGTTTGACCAACCTCAGCACTTGACTCCACGCCAATGCCTGGAATTATCACAATCTTTCGCTCAACCGAAGTGCTCTGGACGGCTGGTCCCACAGCACAACCTGTTATGAGCGTCAGCACGGTCGAAAAAACTAGGACACTATTTTTCATACGTTAACCCCAATAAAATAGACTTTTTGAATTTACAAAGGCTATAAGAAGCCCTGACAAGCCCTTGCCTATAATTGCATAAGTACCATTTTATTGTACATGACTAATTGCTCAACCAACCCATGGGTTGAAAGTTTTTAGCGATAGGTCGTCGGACTTTGGTGCCGCCGTCAGACTCGTCCAATTTTGCGCAAGGGACGTAGCGCAAGGCAGGTGAAATTGAACACCTTGAGGCTCCGCCTCAAACTCCGCACTCGCCGTGAGGCAGTCGGGCCGGGTTATGAACCAACCCAGCCCGGCTGCCCTAAGCGTTGGTCGTTCCAGGTAGTGTCAAGGGACTTTCGCGGCATAAACGGGGCGATAAGGCATGCCCCATTTATTCCACGTTCCCTTGACACTACCTTCCACTTGTTAAGCGTAAGAGGAAAGCCTCAATCCAACCACGTGCCTTCACTTTCTTACAGCGTCCAGCACTTTCTTGATGGCCGTGACGAAACCAGCCCTGAAAATGGCATGGCCGCCTTTCGATACTCGTCCCGTCTTTTTGTCCGCAGTCCAGCCCATGTTCTTCAGCAGTTCATCGGAGATGGCATGGTGCAAAGCATCGACCTCCAAGGGCATGAGCGTGCTTAAGGGCGGTATTATTTGCATCCCCGTTGAGTCCGGTGACACCAAAAGTGCAGACGCTGGGCGCCGGTCAATCACAACGTTGGCCTGTGCTTTAAGCAGCATGTTTTCTGCTTTGAGTTTTCGATTTTCAGCCAAGAAGCTGCCGACCAGAGCACGAACTGCGGCATCAGGAATCATATCCAGCACATCATCCGCCACCCCGGACTCCACCCGTGCAGGAGGCTTGCGGGTCACACCGTCAGCATAGCTCGCCCATGCACTTAGCAATGCTCGATAGTTCTCTCCCGTCGTATTACGTATGGCCTGCGGTGACGGTCCACCGCGGACAGAGCATAGCTTGCCAATGGTCGCTACCGAAAAGTCCTTGCTGCCACTCATATGCTGTTCGCTGCAAATAGTATGAATGAGGGTCAGGGACTGGCGCGTACGCGTCGAAGCATCCTGCTGAAGCGCTGCCAGCACGACATCGGGCGATGGCTTATTTGGCGGCATGGGATACCTCCGGAATCAACACTTTTGTAGGCGCGGACAAATGGCGTTGCCCATTGGCGGACTTCACTTGTCGAGGCGCCGAGCCCAACCGGACGACCTCGCCGGCCATCTCAAGCGCCAGCGCTTCCAGGTCCAGGTCAAGTCCGAGTTCCGCAAGGCGGCGAGTGCCTTCGACGAAGGGCACCGCGTCCTTGATGCAGCCGGCTTCGGTGGCGAGGAGCCTGGTCATGTGCGCAACAACGGCCGGCAATTCCTCATCGGATAGCCGAAAGAAGACCGGCTTTTGGGCATTTCTAGCAAGCATCATGTCGTACGCCTTTCCGGCTTGCAATACTGCCTTGCTCACGTCATGTTCCGGATACACGGTTGAGCCTGCAACCGCGTTCAGCACCTGTTGGAGCTTGCTGCATTCGTCAATGGCGACATGCACGTCCTGCAACGCGCCCACGGCAACCAATTGGATGCCATCACGTTCCTGGATTCCCTTCGCCAATGTCGCGCACCGTGCAATCAGGCGGTATGTTGCACTGGAGTCTTCCGCATGCCGGTTGTTCTTCTCGACTTCTGCCTGATAAATTTTACGCAAGGAATTGAGCTGGTCCTGTTCCCGGAAGGGCAAGTCTTTTTCCTGGCATTCAAACTGCTGGTCTTCCAGAGAAATAAGTTCGCCTTCAAACTTGACGACCCGCTCGCCGACATCGCCCATTTGTAGCTGGATATGATTCCAGTGGTTATTCAAACCGTCAATAAACGCCGGACCAGTAAGGAACCAGCGGCAACGCGGACAGTTTTTCTGGGGATACCCCGGCACCTCGCCATAAGTAACGGTTCCGAACTCCTCATTGACGTAGACGCCGCCCGAATCGCACCCCCATCCGCCCTTCGGACAGAATCCCTTGTCGTCCTTGACCAGACTGGCCCCGCGCTGCATAACATGAATGACAGCCCGGATAGCGGCAGGGTCATTAAAGGCAGCGCTGGCCGCCATCTGCTCATAGGTTTTATCTTTGAGCCACCGTGCGTAATTTTCCTGCTCATTCACAATCAAGCGCTTGGTGGCCGCATCCATGGTCTCCGTGCAATAAGTTATGCCCACTTTCGTGTAGTACAGCGTCATGATGAGCCGTGCATGACCGGCGATGCACTTGGACAGAATCGCCATCGGCACGCCCCCTTCCAGGGCATAGGCTGTAATCAGGGATACGCGCAAGGAGTGCAGTGGGTAGTGAGTGTTAATCTGACTCTCAGCCTGAACAAAGACCAGCGGGTTGCCCGCAAGGTCAAGCACCTTATTCGCGGCGCATTGGTTTTCCAGCGTCTGCAGCAACTTGAACCAGAGACCCTCAAGAACGCTATTGGCACCAATTGGCTTGAACCGGTCGTCACCTTTCCCCACCGCATCACGAAACAGGAAACATGCCGAGCCCATTGCCTTGAGGCTGGGCTTAGCCTTATTTGCTCCGAAATGTTTCAATTTAAGCTCGGCCCAAGGCATGGGCGCAGCAATGGGGTTGTACTTGGCCTGCCAGTCTCGGACTTTTTCCAGCCAGCGCAGCACCTCAGGGTGTTCCCACGGGATGGTGTAACCCTTGGTCCACTCTTCTTTGCCCCTATCCGCCGTCTTGTTCGTGTTGATGTAAAGCCCCGTCATCGAGACATGCTTGATGTCATCCGTCATCTGGTGAAAGACGCCACGGTGGAAGGGGTTTTTGGCCTTTGCCAGTGGACCGGCATTCTTGACCCACTTTCCGCGCACATAGCAAGAAGTGTCTGCTTCGCCGCTGTCGAGCATGCGCACCTGGTAGGTGCGCAATGGCAATTGCAGTTTTACGTAAAGCGCAACCGCGCGTGCCGGACTCCAAAGTTCGTGCACGGTGGCGCCGTAGCCCTTTTTTTTCCGCTCCTGTGCGCTAGTCGCACGCAGGCGCCAGACGCAATCGGAGTCGGTCTTGTCAATCAATTCGAACGGCACCACGAACCAACTTCCGCCATTATTGATGTCTGCCGCCTGCGCCCATTTCCAGTCGGCAAAGCTTGTGGCGTCCGCCGGGCACAGCAAACTGCGCAACTGTCCGATGAAGTGATACGGCAAGACGTTCTTGTTAGATTCCGGGTTTTGGCCAGCATGACCGCCGAGTTCCTCAGGCAGGGCGGGAATCGGGTTCCTGAATTCAGAGGGAACAATGCGGACACCGAGGTCGTCCTCGACAGAGTAATAGTGCGTCAGGACGTAGTCGAGGAAGCGCGATACGTAGGTGAATCGCTTAGTTATCGTTTTCTTGGCTTTGAAATGACTAAGACAGGACGCATACAAACAGGGTACCCAGTATCCTGCACGCAAGAATTTTGCCGGGTCGGTTTCCAGTCGCTGTCCGTGAACGTAATCCAACAGGAATCTTCTAAGGGCTTCCATCGCATCGGACTTGCCCGCACGGAGCGTGCCAAGCCACTCTGCCGCCAAGACGCGCCATTGTTCCAAGTCGGGGTCAATTGTCGTGGCATAAGCCAGCGTGTCGTCCATTTTAGTGCCACGAACCCTTTTTTGAGGGGTCTTTCCCGCGTCGTCTAGCATGGCTATTTCCCTTTTTGTGTCAGATGTTTTTTCTGGTCTTTGCGCTCGGCAAGGATGATGGCATTGATGTCGCTCACCATCGGAAGATACTGCCCGGATGCTAGCGCATCTGTCGCTGTCTCGAGTACATGGGTGACCTCTGAAATGGATGGCTCGGTATAGACGGCTTGCGATTCGATAGACCTGTGATGCATTCCTTTCTGCGTCACGATGTCGCCCACAGCGCCGCGACGTGTCCGTTGCCCGTAAGCGTGCCGATGACCATGCTCCGTCGTCCCATTCAGCTTCGCCGGCTCCAGTCCGATGCGTCGTATGGCGCGGGCATGCGCGTCCCGGTAGGCATCTATCGTGTAGGGCTCCCCTTTTTGCGCTTCCCGAAACGACACGAATAGCCACGGGTGCTTGTCCGCGCCAATCCGTGCGCGCATGCGTTGGTACATGTACAATTTCCATGCTTGTAGAAACAGTCGGCCAGCAATCCCTGTGGGCAACCAGTGCACGTGCATGAAGTTCTGTGAGGTGTCGTCCAATTTTGGATTCTTCCAACCTGCTTTGCGGTTGCCCGTCTCCCCATTCCGCGGCCGGTATCCCGGATATCTGGCCCGAAGGTAGGCTTCGCGGTTCGCCATGTACCGCCCGTTGGGGCCTTTGAAGTCGTGCGGGGCAGCCCCGTCAATCGGATGGTAGACGTGAACGGATGCCTCGTCCGGCTTTAGCGGGTTGGTCACCACGTCGCCCACCCATAGATGAAACGGTTCGGACACGCGCAAGCCGCCCCAATGCATGAGGATGGTGATGCAGATGCCGCGCCAGTCGTAGCGCTCGACCAAGTCGGGGCTGTCTTGCTTTCCCGGCACTGTAAATCCCACAAACAGCAGTTCCCGGAATCGGTCATCCGGGAATGCCTTGGTCTCGCCATGGTCTCCCCGTGGCGTTTGCCGTTGCCGGGTATTGCGTGCTTGCTTCGCGGCCTCCGCTGCGTCCGCGTAACTGTCCAGATGCCCGAGAAAGGAACGTTGGCTTTTGTTGATGAGTGCCGCCCAGTTCAGGCGTTGCTCGTAAGCTGTTGCTTCGCGCCAGGGGTTCAGTGGCGTCGCACCGTATTGCTTATGCATCCAGTCGGAGAACTCACTGAGCATGTTGAGTAGCCGCTTGCCATTGGAAGTGCGTTTCGGGAACCAGTAGAGGCCGCTGGCGTCTCTCCCGTCTTCACCGATAGTCCCGGTATAGACACGCTGGGTAAAGGTTTCGAACAAGGCGACGGGCTTCTCGCAATTGGCGTGGTTGGCCTCCGCATAATCCAACAACATGCCTACGATTTGACACATCTTGACCATCCAGGAGGGGCTCCTGGCTTGGGAGTGGGCAAGCAGATAGTCGACCAGTGGCATCAGGGCCGTGTAGTGCCCTGCTTCTTCAAGGAGAATCACGGGAATATGCGTCTTGATGCCGGTGCTGTCATTGATGACGCTGGCGGTGACGCGGACGTGGCTCATTGCGCTTCCTTGATTGATGCTATCAGGCCGGTGAGCACGGAACCTAAGGCGACCTTGCGCTGTTTCGCGCGAGGCAAACCTTGGACCGCTGTTCGTGCCGCGTCCTCACCGCCGACAAGAATGACCTGTCGCTGGGCGCGGGTGACTGCGGTATAGACCAGCGTACGGTCAAGGAGTCGGTTTCCACTAATGGGAACAATAATGCGCGGCCATTGCGACCCCTGCGCCTTGTGTACGGTAATGGCGTACCCCAATTCCAGGTCATCGAGCATCGTTTCGAGAATGGGACGGCGCTCGCCGTCATCCCACATGGCCCATGCGAGAGCGTACCCCAACTCAATGCCTTCATCGTTTTTGAGTAGCCGTGGCGTTTCCTCGATTTGCACCAATTTTCCGAGCGAGCCATTCTGCAGGCCCCAGTCCCACATATTCCGGGTGCAAAGAAGAAGGTCCCCTAGATGGAATCCCGTGTGCTCCAGGCTGTCATGCTCGCTGTTCCACACCAGTAGCGGCGCCGCCTGGCGCGTGGCGTGCTTCTGCAACAGCGTGTTCAGCCCCCTTGTGCCGTCAACACCGTTTCGGCGGGATGACAGAATCTGGGAATTTTCCGGGTCCTGCAGATAGAGCCGGAGTATGGTATTTTCCAGTGTCTCGGCCTCTGCACTACCGAATCGTGGTGCCTGCGTGGCGCAGGGCAGGAAGCATATTGGCGCTGATTCTATGTCGCTAAAGTTGGGCCAGACGCCATCCCGTATGGCGAGAGCAGCGGACGCAATGTCGTCGCCGTGACGCTTGACTACCTTGAGCTCGGCCAACGGAATGGCGCGTACTGCGGCCAGTTCATGCAGAACAAGCCCTGGCCCGACTGGCATCAATTGATTTGGGTCGCCCACCATCAAGAGTCGAACGTGCGAAGGAAGCAGTTCGCACAGGCGACTCATCGTAATAATGTCAACCATCGACGCTTCATCAATAACGACCACGCATGGCCTTGCCAAATCCTCTTGCTTGGTATTTCGCAGGAAGCCGGCAATTGTGAAGGCGCCACGCCCTGTGGCTTCCTGCATGCGTTTTGCGGCCCGGCCAGCAAGAGCCATCTGGACGATGTGCACGCCGGCTGCGTCGTAGATGCTGTAGATGGCTTTCAGGACCGTCGTCTTGCCAACGCCGGCACCACCGGTCACGAGTGAGAATGTATACTTGGAAGCCATCTGTATCGCACGGTTTTGCTCGGCGTTCAGCGCTATTCCCTCGGTGCCTTCATAGGCGACCACCAGCTTTTCGACTTCTTCGCAGGTTAGCAACTGCGTGTCTTCCAGGCGTAGTCGGTCAAAAACTGCGCGAGCAACTACGTTCTCCATTACGAACGGCCCAAGAGGATGGAGGTTTCCCTCTGCGCCCACCACGTAGCTGCCGTTGGTTTGGCCGCTGGCCAAGGATTTCTGAACAAGGCTTCGCCAGCTTATGTCTGCTGTAGGCTTGCCGAGAATCGGCAACAACTTGGACATCAGCACGTCGGGTGTCGCTACCGTGTGCCCTTCGCCGAATAGGCAGTAACACGCTTCCTCGATAGCCCCTTGCAGACGACGGCTATCCGTTTCGCTTATGCCGAACTGCTGACGGGCAAGGGTATCAACCTGTTTCCACGTGGCGCAAAAGCTCAGCAGGCGGTAGGGGTCTGCCTCAATTTTATCGGCAGCATCACGGCCGAAGAAAACTACCACCTTGCGCCCCGTTGCGCTGTCGAATCCTTTGGAATGCAGCCATTGCAGGGTGCGGGTATCGCCATACAGTGACCATGCCTCAGCAACCTGACGTGCGCTTTCCTCCGTCAGAACGGTTCCCAGGGAGACGATGTCACCGTGGTCAAGGATGCTATACAGCGCTTCACCGAAAGATTCCCATAACTTGCGCGCTTTGACAAAGCCGACCCCTCGGAATTCGGCGCTCTCCGCCATCATAGAAACGATGTGCTCGCCCGAAGGCAGCAGCAGCGACGCTTCGCTGGCAGCGATTTGCCATTCGGTCAGCTGATAGCCGTTGACGACCAATGAATTCTTTTTTGTGTCGCCCGTGATGCGCCACCATTGACCGACCTGCACACAGGTGTGCCCCAGCACGGCCTTGGATGCATTGACGACGAAATAGGCCCGCGCATCTTGGACGTTGCCCTGCGCGTCAATGGGCGTCCCAGTGAAGATGCACCCGCCGAAGCCTTTTGGATTTTGGCTGCGCAACGTCGCGACGCGAAGCGTCTGCACATTCATCGGGGCAGCCTTCCAGTCAGTGCCAAGGCTTCCTGCAGAACGGTGAACCGCTGCAGTTGTCGCTTGAGTTCGGTATTTTCGGCGTGCAGGCTGGCGTTTTCCTGCTCCAAGCGCTTCAAGCGCTCATTGTCCCGTATCGCGTGCTGTTTGCCCGCGTCGCGAAGTCCCGGGAGCGCACCTTCCGGAACGACTCTCTGTTCCAGCGGCGGCAATATCCATCGCAAACGCAGACCGTCTTCTACTTCCCTAAGCAAGGCTTTGATGCGGGGATTTTGGTCGAGCGCTGATTTTGCGAAGCCACATTCCTTGGCAATTTCCTTTCTCGAGAGGACGCCACGGCTGACCATCTGTCGAAAGTCCTGGTCGCTTTTACTCGCCCTCCATGCATCAAACAGTTGGAAATTCTGTTCTGCAATTTGCTGTCCGCTTGCCATGGAACCTCGTCTAAGTGTGAGACATTTATTATTATTATGAATATTACCCTTAGTATTATTTCATGTAAAGCGAAAAAAAGGCCCATTCCGCTAGGCGATGGGCTTTTTCTAACAATAATATTATAGTATTTCTACCCCAAATAACTTGCAATCCGCTTTGATTCGCACCTGCCGCGCCGTTGCCCTTGCCACCCAATCGCAACCATTCCGAAACACTAGCCGACGGTGCGCGCGCATGCCGATCGTGATCTGAACAGGTGTGGTCTTGGGTTTCTGACTTGGGTGCAGGGGCGAACATGAAAATTCTCGAATGGATTCGCAGCAAATGGCAAGCGCAAAAGAAGGATGTCAATTTCGAGCGTCGTGTCATCGTTACTGCTGATGACGAGGGAGTTTGCGCGACAAATGCTGCCGGCTTGGCGCAGAAAATCTTGTGGAAAGACGTGGAGCGGGTGGCGATCGAAACAAATGACTCAGGTCCTTGGGGCGCCGACTTCTGGTGGTTAATCGAAGGCGAAGGAAATCGATGCTGTTTCCCGCAAGGTGCGACGGGAGAGGCGGAAATGCTTGAACTGCTCCCCGCCCGATTCCAGGGCTTTCGCTTCGAGAAATTTATCGAGGCATGCAGTTGCACATCGAACGCCCGTTTTATTTGCTGGGAAAAAGAGATTGAAGAATAACTTCGCACGAATCGTTCTACTCTTGATGATCGGCATCGCTACGAGTGTGCTTTGGATGTACTGCAGCGCGTTCCTTCCGCATGATCTGGCCCGAGGAGGTGCGAGCCTGGTGCTAGCTGACCGCTGTGCGGGTGTCCTGACAGTACTCGCCATGATTGTTGCGCCGGCAATACCTATTCAATCGCTTTTCCCCAAGAAAGCAATTGCGGCAGCGCTCGCCGTCGGCTGGATGCCGCTGGCGCTAAGTCTGTTGTTAGCCTATCCCATCATGGAGGGCGTTCCATCTGCCCATAGAATCGGGTTTGCAGTAACCGAAGGATGTATTGACTGGATGGCGATTGGCTTGGGTGCCTGGACCATATCGCGGCTTCGGCAAAATACGGTTCAATCACTTTGAGCCATCTTCGCCATCTCTGTAGTCACATGCTACGATCAAATGACCATCTGAATAGTCAGGAGGGGCGATGTCAACCTTTACGCTTGACGAGGCCAAGGCGCAATTGAGCCGCTTGGTCAGCATGGTGGAATCCAACGAGAAAAATCACCATTACCAAACGTGGCCGCGCGGTGGTGAAGCTCGTTCCCAGCGACCCGCCGCGCCAGAAAATGCCCCAGCCTTGCGGAACACCGCGCCAGATGACGCCGCAGACCGAGTCCGCAGGCGAGTTCATTCGAAAGCTGCGGGAATCGGACCGCTATTGATGTGCTGTTGATAATTTCTGCGCGGTGACTTCAATTCCGAGCATCCAAAAGAAGGCCGTTGATATGCAGCCGCACGAGTTTATTTTCGATTCCCACCTTGTCTTGGAAGCTTTTGGACTGTGGCCAAGTTTTCATGACGGCGAGGTCCATCGCCTCATGCTCGACCGAACTCGTCGCTCTCCTAATGGCGCGTACGTGCCCGCCATTGAACTTGTCGTGCGAGGATGGAACGTGGTACCGGACGACGAAAATAACGGTCTCTACAAAGAGGAAAACGATTCGGTTGTTCATTTTCTCTTCGAGGAGGTCGCCGATGTGGAGTTTGCCGTTTTCAACCATCAAAACGTCTTGGATTGCCTGGAATTCGCACTAGTGCAAACCAAAGAAAACACAACGAACCTCGACGTCGAACTTGTTCATTGCTATGGTCTCTCCGGCGGGTTCAAGGCTCTGCGTGCGAGGGTACTATCGGTGACTCCATATCTAAAGCCGGGTCGCTGACAATGGGCAAAGGCAGGCTAGAAGCATTCAGCGATGGCGTCATCGCCATCATCATCACGATCATGGTGCTTGACCTAAAGGTGCCGCACGGCGCCACCTTCGACGCGTTGCTGCCACTGTTGCCCGTGCTGGGCAGCTACGTCCTCAGCTTCATCTACGTGGGAATTTATTGGAATAAGCTACAGTATGGAGTTACCCACTAAATAGCGCATCGCCACCGAAAGGTTCAACCCATGTCAACGGACCTCATCCATCAAATTTCACTGGTCGAAGAACGCCTGCGGCTGGCGATGCTTGCGTCAGATTGCCTTGCGCTTGACGACCTGATTTCGCCTGATCTCGTCTTTACCAATCATCTTGGTCAGGTATGCGGAAAGCAAGATGATCTGAACATGCATCGAGATGGCTTACTCCAATTGCATACGCTTGAGCCATCGGAAGTTCGCGTGAGGACGCGGGGCGATTTGGCTGTAGTTTCAGTAAGGATGAAGGTTGGTGGGGCCTTCGACAACATGGCGTTTCAGGAGGATCTCCGATATACGCGCGTATGGGTCCTTTCGGAGCGCGGAAGTTGGGAAATCTTAACGGGCCACAGCAGCCGCGTTCAGCAATAGCTTGCGTGCTGCCAACGGAAAGAGGACATGGGTAAAAACCGGCTCGAAGCATTCAGCGATGGCGTCATCGCCATCATCATCACCATCATGGTGCTGGAACTGAAGGTGCCCCACGGCGACTCGCTGGCGGCGCTGCTGCCGCTCGTCCCGGTCCTGCTCAGCTACGTGCTCAGCTTCATCTACGTCGGCATCTACTGGAACAACCACCATCACATGCTCCACCTGGTGCATGAAGTGAGCGGCGGCGTGCTGTGGGCCAACCTGCACCTGCTGTTCTGGCTGTCGCTGATTCCGTTCGTCACCGCGTGGATGGGTGAGAACCACTTCCAAACCGCGCCGGTCGCCGCCTACGGTGTCGTGCTGCTGATGTGCGCGCTCGCGTACACGATCCTGGCGCGCAGCCTGGTGTCGAACCATCGCGAAAACCGGGCGCTGGCCGACGCCATCGGCAAGGACACCAAGGGCTGGATATCGATTGCCCTGTACGTGGCGGGCATCGGCCTGTCGCTGCTGCAGCAGTGGCTCGGCTTTGCCGTGTACATCGTGGTGGCGGTCATCTGGCTGATCCCGGACCGGCGCATCGAAAACCGCGTGCGTCGTTGACCTGCCGGCGATGACTGGCGCCGTTCAATTTGATATCATCGTGCGCTCATGTGCTGCCGCTTACCCAGCGACAGCTTTTCCCTAGCGCCCGTGAAAGATGCCATGACCCGTCCACACCTGCTGATCGTCGCCGCAAGCCTCGCCCTGATTCAACCTGCCTTCGCCGCCCCCGTCGCGCCCGCCGCGGCGCTGGAAGCGTCGAACCCGTTCGCCAAGGTCAGCACGCTGCCGTTCCACTATCCCGCCTTCGACAAGATCAAGGACGAGCATTTCCTGCCGGCCTACGCCGCCGGCATGCGCGAGCAGCTGCGCGAAATCGACGGCATCGCCAACAACAAGAAGCCGGCCACGTTCGACAATACCATCGTCGCGATGGAGCGCTCGGGCCAGCTGCTCGCGCGCGTGGCGGCCACGTTCTCGAACCTGCAGGGCGCCAACACCAACGACAAGCTCGACGAGATCGACCGCGAAATGGCGCCGAAGCTGGCCGCGCACCGCGACGCCATCTTCCTCAACGACAAGCTATACCAGCGCGTCAAGACCTTGTACGCCAAGCGCGCCACGCTGGGCCTGGACGCCGAGTCGGGCTACCTGCTTGAGCGCTACAACCAGGACTTCGAGCTGGCCGGCGCGCGCCTGTCGCCCGCCGACAAGGTCAAGCTGAAGGCATTCAACGCCGAAATCGCTTCGCTGCAGACCAGCTTCACCCAGAACGTGCTCAAGGAAATCAATGCCTCGGCGCTGGTGGTCGATAGCCGCGCCGAGCTGGCCGGCATGACGGACGCGGAGATCGACGCCGCCGCCGCCGAAGCGAAAAAGCGCGGCAAGGACGGCAAGTTTGTCGTCGCGCTCGGCAACACCACCGGCCAGGCGCCGCTCGCGCTGCTGACCAACCGCGCCGTGCGCGAGCGCCTGATGGCCGCGTCGCTGGCGCGCGGCAGCCGCGGCGGCGAGTTCGACAACCGCAACGTCGTCACGCGCCTGGCAAAGTTGCGCGCCGAACGCGCCACGCTGCTCGGCTATCCGAACTACGCCGCCTACGCGCTGGTCGACCAGACCGCCAAGAACCCGGCCGCGGTCAACCAGCTGCTGGCCGAGCTGGCCAAGCCGGCGGTCGCCAACGCGCGCAAGGAAACGGCCGAAATCCAGAAGGTGATCGACGCCGAAAAAGGCGGCTTCCAGGTGGCGTCCTACGACTGGGACTTCTATTCGAACAAGGTGCGGGCGCAAAAGTTCAATTTCGACGAGAGCCAGCTCAAGCCCTACTTCGAACTGAACAGCGTGCTGACCAACGGCGTGTTCTTCGCCGCCGGCAAGCTGTACGGCCTGAGCTTCAAGGAGCGCAAGGACCTGCCGGTCTACAACCCGGACGTGCGCACCTTCGACGTGTTCGACGCCAACGGCAAGCAGCTGGCGATCTTCATCGCCGACATGTACGCGCGCAGCAACAAGCAGGGCGGCGCCTGGATGAACGAGTATGTCTCGCAGTCGGCGCTGATGGGCACCCATTCCGTGGTCGCCAACCACCTCAACATTCCGAAGCCGCCCGCCGTCGAGCCGACCCTGCTCACCTACGACGAAGTCAAGACGGCGTTCCACGAATTCGGCCACGCGCTGCATGGCATGTTTTCGAACGTGAAATACCCGCGCTTTGCCGGCACCAACGTGCCGCGCGACTTCGTCGAGTATCCGTCGCAGGTCAACGAGATGTGGGCAGTCTGGCCCGAGGTGCTGGCCAACTACGCGAAACACTACAAGACCGGCGCGCCGATGCCGCAGGAGCTGCTCGACAAGGTAGTGGCGGCGAAGAAATTCAACCAGGGCTACATGACCACCGAAT
>CXWL01006733.1_pt1 | contig 14968 bp, 17 predicted proteins | sample 590931 | NCBI WGS metagenome assembly CXWL01 (sample SAMEA3498368, study PRJEB10139) | groundwater metagenome | biome: water well; material: biofilm material | place: Germany | collected 2015-04-27 | reverse complement strand
ATCTGGAATTCAGCCAAATCCTCTACGCTCTCGGCGCCGACGCAGAGTTTGACGATGTGGAGGGTCATGTGTGGATCGATATGGACCGCCGGCGCATCACTTGCCAGCCTCGCGCATTTGATCGGCGATCTCGCGCGCCATGGCGTCATCATCGACTGACAAGCCAGCAACGACCCCGCCGAAGTCCGCCGCGCCTTTGTTTTGCGACAGCTTGCGTTTGGCCTCGATGCGGTCAACGCGCATCTCGACGCCGACAATGGCGCCCAGCAATTTCTGAATGTACGGGCGCGGCGCAGCGTCGATGCTCCACGGTTCGGCGCGTGCACTCTCATGGCGCTGCGAGAGCTCGCGCACGACGGCCTCCAATCGCGCGGGCTCGTCGAACCACGCGACGGCGCCGCTCAAATGCACAGCCTCGTAATTCCAGGTTGGAACCGCCTTGCCGTGCTCGGCTTTCGATGGATAGAACGAAGGCGAGACGTACGCTTCCGCGCCGGACAACGCGATCAAGCCTCGCCCTGGCCCCAATTTATGATGCGGGTTGGCGCGGGCGATGTGACCGGTCACGATTTTCTTTTCGCCGTCCCACAGTATCGGCAAATGCGTGCCAATCGGATTTCCTTCGGCGCTGACGCTGACAAGCAAACCCGCCGAGCGGCGCGACAAGCGCGTGATCAACGCATCGGCGTCAGAGGCGGCGAAGTGTTCGGGGATGTACATTCAGGTTTCTTCCCCCGCGCGCGGGGGAAGTGGCCGCGAAGCGACCAATAGGGGCGGGGCGGGGCTTGCCCCTCCGTCATTCGCTTCGCTCATGACACCTCCCCCGTAAACGGGCGAGGAAGCTGCGCGCGCCACGCGGCCTTGATGGAGGCGCTGGTCTTGCGCGAGCCATCGGGGCTCCATCCTGGCGGGCCGAACATGTAGCCCAGCACTTCGCCGAATGAGTTGGCGACGCGCACGTCGCGGAAGATGCCGGCCCATTCGTGGAAGGCGACCCGGAACGGATTGAACGTGCCCAATTGCGAAATGACGCCGTAGCGCGGCTTCTCGTTCGCATCTTCGGGGACGAAGGTGCCAAACAGCCGGTCCCAGATAATCAGCACGCCAGCATAATTGGCGTCGAGATATTTGGCGTTGATCGCGTGGTGGACGCGGTGGTGCGAGGGCGTATTCATCACCCACTCGATCGGCCCCATGCGATCGATCAATTCGGTGTGGATCCAGAACTGGTACACAAGGCTGATCGCCTGGAACATGAGCACCATCGCTGGCGGGAAGCCGATATACACGAGCGGCAGCCAGAAAATGAAACTAAGCCCCAGCACGCCTGTCCACGTCTGCCGCAGCGCTGTGGTGAGATTGTAGTGCTGCGAGGTGTGGTGAATGACATGGCTCGCCCAGAACCAGCGCCGCTCATGGGCGATGCGGTGGAACCAATAATACGCCAAATCCTCGGCGAAAAAGCATGCGACCATCACCGGCCAGGTCCAACCGAGATCGAACAGGCGAAACTGCGACAGCCAGAAGAAGACGCCAATCGCAAACCCGCCGAACAAAAGACCCGCGACCTGGTTGCCTAGCCCCATCGACAAACTGGCCGCCGAATCGAGCGCCTGGTAGCGGCCCTTGTGGGTCACCCGCACATAGACCATTTCAATCAGGATTAGGAGCACGAACCCTGGCACCGCGTAGGTGATGATGTCCGGGATCTCGAACGGCGGCGGAATGGGCGCGCTCACGTTTGTCCTCCATCCGCCAAGCGCCGCACCCAGTCGGGCGCATCGCTCGCGAGTTTCAATTTCAGCGGTGCAAATCCCAGATCCGAAAAGCTAACGCGAAGCCCGTCGCGCTCCAAGCTGAGGCCCAGGGCGCCGGCGGGCGCCACGCGCGCGCTCACCCCATCAGCCATGCCCCGCGCGATAAGCAAATTGCCGTCAGCTAAACGCGCGAAGGCGCCTTTGCCCTCCGTGTCGATAATGGCGGCGTCAATACGCGCGCCCTCACCCGCCGCAAGCCGCGCCAAGTCCGCTTCATCAAGCCGGGTCGTCTGGCGAAAGCCCAGCAATGCGGCGACGCCGATCATAAACAAAACGACCGCCGCCGATCCCGCCAGGACGATCCAATCCGTCTCCGTCATCATTTACCCCGTCAGCCCAAGGAGGATGATCGTGAGCAGGAACACCGCGAACGCCACCCAAGCGAACAGAATCAAGAACGAGGCGCGCCAGATCGCCGACCACCAGCCAAGCGCATAAGCGCCTTTCAAGTGAAAGAACATGTGAACCGGCAGACCAAGACCGAAAAGGGTCGCGCCAAGCCACTCAAGCCAAGCGACCTTGGTGGACAACGCCACAACGACAAACAGCACCGACGCAAACGAAAGCGAGTAGAGCACGAACACGACATGGTCGTAGAGCGTCAGCCCGCGCTTCCAGATGAACAGCAACCATATGAACGGCAGCGAAATCGGCACCAGCAGGAACGAGAACTTGTAGGCCGATTGCTGAATTTTATAGAGCGCGAGGTCGGGGTTTTCGAGGCTGTGCAGCACGCGCGCATTCAATTGCGGGAACGGCGTGCCGATGGTGATGTCGCCGTTCTTGGCCGCCTCGCTCACGCGCGCCTGCCAGGTTTCCGCCTCCGCGTTCACGGCTGGCGGGCTCGCGGCCGCCGGAGCGCCCTCACGATCGATGGCAATCATATTGTCAGCACGCGCCAACCGATCCTCCAAGCGAGCGACGGCGTCGCGCGCCAGCGCAATGGCGCGTTCGCGCGCGTCGTCGCGCAAGCCTTGTTGCAGCGTCGGCGCCGCGCCGCGCGCGGCGCGTTCCACGGCAAGCGCGCTTTCGGCTTCCGTCAATTCCACGCGCGCCTGTTGCAGTTCCGCCACGATCTCGGCGCGGTTTTCGGCGGCGTTGACGCGGAAGACGTCCACGTCAACGAACGCGAACGCGAAGAACATCAAGAATATCGTGAACAGGAACAGCGCCAGCGGCGAGATATAGCGAGCACGCTGGCCGTAAATGTAACTGCGCGTCAGCGTGCCGGGACGAAACGCCAACATGGGCAATGTGCGCCACGCCTTGGTGTCGAAATGAAAGAGGCCATGCAGCACTTCTTCCAACATGTGCAGCAAGGTGCGGTGGGTGTGCGCGCCCTGCCCNNGCCGTCGTCAGCGCGCCGGCTGCTTCCAGTTCACCGCTCATGGCGCAAGCCTCACCTGCCGCGCGGTTTCAATCAAGCCCGCGCGCCCCTGCGAGACGGCCCATCAGCGCCGGTTTCGCCTTCGGGGCGGGCAAGGAAGCCAAAGGCGCTGCGCGCGACCGCCATCGCCTGGCGTTTCGGCGCCGCGGCCGGCGGACATTTCACTGCGTCGGCCGTCAAGGTGATCAAGCCTTCCGCCTCCAACGCGAGCGCCGCGAGCCCTTCGGCCTCCTCTATGGCGCCGGCCCAAACATAGACCGCCGTCACCGCCACATCGAACTTGCGTGGCCATTTCCGAACGCGGCGATCAAGCTTGCCTTCCACCACAACGCGCCAGAACGGCATGCGGGGCCGGGCGAGACCAGAGCGGTAGAGCAGCGCCCAGAAACGACTAATGCCGCGTTTAAGTTTCACGAAGCCCATCCCGGTTTGCGCTTTTCCAAGAAAGCCGCGAGCCCCTCCTTGCCCTCGGGCGAGGCGCGGCGTTGAGCGATCCGGCGGGCGGTTTCCTTGGCCAGGACATCATCAATTTTGTGCCCTGAAACGAAGCGCACTAGCGATTTCGACTCCGCGACCGCGCCGGGCGCCGCCGCCAACGCAAGTTCGGTCAAATACTCCGCCATCGCCTGGAGTTCGGCGGCGTCGGCGACGGAATACTGGATCAGCCCCATTTTTTCGGCGAAGGCGCCATCAAAGCTTTCCGCCGTGGCGAACAGGGCCTTGGCCCAGCGCGGGCCGACAGCTTCGATCACGTAGGGCGAGATGGTCGCGGGCGTAAGCCCAAGGCGCACTTCGGAGAAGCGAAAGCTCGTGGTCTTCAGCGCCACCGCCACATCGCAGGCCGCGACAAGCCCTGCGCCTCCGCCCATCGCGGCGCCTTGCACCAGCGCCACCGTAAGCTGAGGCAAATCGTGCAGGTGCTTCAACATGCGCGCGAGCGCCAAGGCGTCAGCCTCGTTGTCTTCCAGCATGCGCACCGATTGTCGGCGCATCCAGTCGATATCAGCGCCGGCGCAGAAGCTTTCGCCAGCGCCGCGTAAAAACACGACGCGCACATGATCGGCGCCCTTGAGCGTCTCGAAATGCTCGGCCAGGTTGGCGATCATCAATTCGTCGAAGGCATTGCGTTTGTCGGGGCGATTGAGCGTGACGACAGCCACGCCCTCCGCCGAGACGTCGAGCAAGACAGGATCAGGCGCCAACGTCATCCAGCAACTCCCAGTACACCCATAAGCGCCTGGCCACGTTCGGCCTCGGGCGTCTCGAACAAGTTCAAGCTTTGCACGCCGGCGAAGAAATACTCGAAATCCTCCGGCGCTTCGGCCTGTTCTATGTACACCGGCGCCAGCCGCTTGCGGTAGCGGTCAGCGAGATAGATTTCGCGTTTGACATGATCGCTCTCGAACGCCGCCTTCGAGCACATCACCATAACCCCGGCCGAGTCTTTGATGGCGCGGACGATTTCGCCGGCCCAGCCATCGCCGGCGGCGATGCCTTGCTGGTCGAGCCAGAACTTGCGGCTCTCCGTTTGGGCCGCCTCGATCACGGGAAGCACAGTCGCCTGATTGGCGCGCGCATAGGAAACAAACACTTGCTCCCTCCGCCCCGGGGTTTCGATTGGCGGAGGGGAAACGGGCGCACGTCGTTTGGCGCTCGCCCGCGCCCGGAGCATGCCAAAGCGCGCCAAGCTCCACCCGAAGACGGACAGCGTCACGCCAATGGCGGCGGCGAAAACCCAAACTGCGGCGCCGGCGGGCAAGCCATACCGCATGCCAAGGCCTTCAATGCCGCTCAGCAAGTCCGCCCAGCCGCCGGAAATCGGCCCGATCCGGTTGGCGAGCCAGATCGAAATGCTGGCGGCCGCTGCGACAATTCCCGGCGCCGCCAGCACCAGTAAAAACGCCGCTCCCACGAGCCCAGCGCCACGTTTGCGAGGCGCGCGTGTTGGCGGCGCTGGCGGCGTTGGGCGCGCATCGCCGCCCTGACGCATCGGCGCCTTCAGCTTCTCGCGAACAGCGTTGGCGATTTCCTGCCACTTGAACTCGCGCTGCGCCGCAAAGCTCGCATCGATCGCTGGCAAATCCCGCAAGCCGACCGGGGCGAAGGCGTGATCGAGCTTCACTAGCACGAGGCGCCCCTCGGTCCAGGCGTCGAGCGCGCGCTGTTCCAGGCGGAGCCGGGTCGGCGCGAACACGAAGTCCTTTGAGAGCAGCAACACCACCACGTCGCTCGGCTGCACCGGGCGCAGCGCGGTCTGGCCGTCGTCCAGTTCGGCGAACTGACCCCGCCGCTCGATGAAAGCCTCAAGTCCCTCGGCGGCCTCGCGGTCGGCCGGCGCAAACGCGACGAAAACTGTCATGGGGGCGTCTTAGCATGGCCGCCCCGGTGGGGAACCGCCCGCTTGCCAGCCCTCCCAAGCTCATTGCACCTTAACCAGCCGCGCCTATCCTGACCTGACAGCCATGAAACCAAGCCTCGCAGACATCCCCTTCCTCACCGCCGCCGCGCCAGACCTGCTGGCGGCGATGGATCTGGAAACCGAGTGGTTCTCGGTGCCCTCGGGCATGGCGCTGCTCAATGCCGGCGAGCCTCCGGAAGGCGTTTGGTTCCTGGTTTCCGGATCGCTGGCCGCCTTCCGCCCAGCCGACCGCAACATGCACCATTTGCTCGGCTACATTCGCCCAGGTGAGCCGGTGGGGGAAATGGCGCTGATCGCGCGCGCGCCCCACTCGGCCAGCGTGTTTGCGATGCGTGACAGCGAAGTGCTGAAGCTCGCGCCGGATGCGTTCGAGCGCTTGGTGCAGGCGCATCCGACATTGATGCAGCACATCGCGCGCCTAATGCTGACGCGCGCGCGATCGGCGGCGCGTTCGAGCCCGCGCGCGGACCCGAAAGTGTACGCACTGATCTCCACCTCCCCCACCATCGACATCAAACTGCGCGCGCGCACTCTGCAAGCGGCGCTGAAACGCCTGGGCGCGCGCGCGGTGATCGTCACCGAGGACGACGAGCGCACTATGACCGGTGAAGGACTCAACAGCGCCTGGTTCGACGCGCTGGAGCGTAAGAACGACGCGGTGTTTCTGGTGTCACCCATCGCCGACACGCCGTGGTTTCGCACCTGCCTGCGCCAGGCCGACCGGCTCTGGTTCTTCGCCCGCGCGGACGCGCGTCCGTCGCTGCCGATTTTGCCCGTAGAGGAACCCTCCCCGGCGCGGCAATTTCGCCTCGTCGATGTCGTGTTGCTGCACCACGGCATGGATCGCAAAGCCGCCACCACCAACGAATGGACCGACGCCTGCGGCGCCGAGCGCTTGTTCCATTGGCGCGGGCTTGAGGACGAGGACGCCGCGCGCCTGGCGCGTATTATCGCACGGCGCTCCATCGGGCTTGTGATGTCGGGCGGAGGAGCGCGTGCGTACGCCCATATCGGCGTCGTGCGGGCGCTGCGCGAAGCGGGGCTCCCTTTCGATGTGATTGGCGGCACCTCGATGGGTGCGATCATCGCCGCCTGCGTCGCCATGGGCTGGGACGACGACGAAATCGAAACCCGCATCCGCAAAGCGTTTGTCGAGAGCAACCCACTGGGTGATTATGTTCTGCCCGTTGTTGGATTTGTGCGCGGCCGGCGCGTTGAAGATCGCCTGCAGGAGCATTTCGGCGAGACCCTGATCGAAGACCTCGGTGTTCCATTTTTCGCCATCTCCACGGATTTGGCTGCTGGCCGCACGCGCATTCACAATGGCGGGCTGCTGCGCCGGGCGCTACGCGCGTCGATTTCCCTGCCGGGCATCTTGCCGCCGGTCGTGGAGCCCGACGGCGGCTTGCTTGTCGATGGGGCGGTGCTGAAGAATTTTCCCGTCGATGTGCTGAAGGATCTGCACCTAGGCCCCATCATTGGCATCGACGTGGCGCGGCGCGACGGCATCGACATCGAGGACTTTCGAGACCCGCCCGGTTTCTTCTCTTGGGTCGCGGCGCACGGCATGCAATCGGCGCCGCCGATTGCATCGCTGCTGATGCGCGCGGCGACACTCGCGGTCGATCCGTGGGAGGGCCGCTCGGGCGCTGATCTTCTCATCACGCCAGATATGCCCAATATAGACATGCGAGATTGGAAGCATTTCGATGACGCTGTCGCGGCGGGCTACGAAGCAGCGGTCGCGGCGTTGCAGCGACCCCACGGCCTGTTCCAATCGACGGAGGGGCCGGTTTCCCAAGATTTTGGCAGCGGCGCCACGCTGGAAGCAGCGGAATAGCTGACGGGCGTGTTCGGCGCGGCTATGATCCCCATTCAAGGGGATTCCATGCGATCTTACGCAGCTGGTCTCATCGCGCTTTTGCTCGGCGCGTGCGGCCAAACTCAAAATGATAGCGTTGCAACAGCGGGCTGCGCGCGCGGTGCGACCCATCACGTCATCTGGAGCAGCGCGGCCGCGCCGGACGTCATCACCGCCCGCAGCGACGGCCCCACTTGTGCGCAGGCCATAGTCACTTTCACGGCGCGCAATGCACAAGGCGATCCATTATGGGCCTTCGCCTCCACCTATTATGCGATGACCGCGGGGGATGGCGCGCCGCCGGAGGGTTTCCCGCCTGTGTCGAACGAAGAGATGGACCGCTTTCTTGCGTCATGGGCCGAGGTTACCGAAATGACGTCCGGCGATCTGCCTGAATGGCACGATGTCACGCTTACTGATTCCAGCGAAGGCTTGGCTTACGTTTCACCACTCACAGCGGAATCCTATCCTCTCGTGCGCGAACGCAATGTCCCGCTCATTTGCTTCGCAATCGGAGCGGAAACGTCTCAATGCGTGATGATTGATCCGTTCGCAAACGCGCCCGCGCTTGTTGTGACCGTCAGCCCATGATGCGAATCTTGGTGTTCGCGCTCGCGGTGACTGCGTGCTCGCAAGCTGAGGTGGCGCGCTGTGANNCATCCAATCTGGGCCTGGACGGCGCCGCTGCCGCGCGCCTTTGGCGATGTGTTTCCCGCAGGCGAACCCGAAGCGATGCGTGATTTCCTCGAACGTTGGGCGCGGCCTTCGCTCACCACCACGGAGCAGGCGCCCGATTGGCCGCTTCTGGCGCCAGGGCAAACCACGCTCGACCGCCTCACCTATGACGACATCCGTACGCGCGCGCTGCCCATGCTCTGTCATGCCTCGGCGACCGCGCGCGAGACGTGTGTATTCTGGGAGCCAGCGGCCGGCGGGGCTGGCCATTTCTTCGATCGCGATGTGGAGGAACCATGAAACGCGCATGCGCGGCTTTGGCGCTGATCTTGGCGGCCTGTGCGCCGCCACAACCTCAAGCACCCGCCGCGGCGGTCGCGACAACGCGCACCTATGCGGGATGCACCGCGCAGAGCTCACACGATTGGTCCGCGGTGGGCAGCCAGTATTATGTGGTTGAGGCGGAAGCGACGGGCGAGACATGCGCCAGCGCCAGCGCGACATTGCGCATCAAATCACGCAGTGGCGTCGTATTGTTTGAGCGCGCCTATCAAATCGCCGACGTGCCGCTCGCCTTCAATCCGGGCAACGATCAAACCGGCCTGCGCGCCGACCTCGAAGCGTGGACCCAGAACGCCGCCGAGACGCCAACCGCCGATACGTTGCCGGCTTGGCCCGCCGGCACGGCGCGTCCACCCTATTTTCAACCCACGGTCCGGCGCGGCTCCTACGAAGCCGCGCGCGGCGCGCAGGGGCCGCTGTTTTGCTATCCCGATGGCGCCGAGAGCAACGCCTGCCTGGCGCTTGCTGGCGACCACGCGACTTTCCTCGGCTCACTGACGCCGGAACGCGAGTAATTCGCGCGGGCGGCGCGCGTCTGACACACTGCTTCCCCTGAAGCAGCGCGCATTAGCCATGGCGCTTGCGGTGCGCGCGGCAGGGCTTATCTTTCAGCTCCCGGCGGTTGGCGCCGGTGTTTTCAGAAAGGAGGTGTCCATGTCTCATTGTCACCCGTTAGGGACAACGTATCAGGCGCGGATCACCACCTCGAGCGGGGGACGCGCATAGCGCTTGTCCGCAGGGACAGACAATGGAAGGGCCGTTCCGGGACGCCGGAGCGGCCCTTCGGCTTTTCAGGCTTTGACCGGCTCTGGGCCGCGCCAGAGGCCAAAGCCGGCCATCAGCGAAGCCGCAAGGCCCGGCGTCGCGAGTGCCGCGGCGGCGGCGATGTCGATGAGATCACCCTTGCCCGCGAGCATCATCGAGCCGGCGATGACGATGAGGCCGAGGCCAAACAACAACAGCGCGATCAGGCCGGCATTTTCCATGGAATGCGCGAGGGTAATGCGCGGCAGCGCAAACCGCGGGCGCTCCCGGAGGTGGAGCGGACGGGCGACGGGCTTGGCGTGGGCGGTGGCGATTTCTTCTTCGCACAGCGGCGGCGCGACTTGCGTCAACAATAACGCCTCCGTGGCCGGCTCGGACTTTAGGATTTCCGTCAAGCGTCGCGCCGGGCTCGCGTGCACCTGCGCCAATGCTGGCGCCAGCGTACTTTTGCTCGGCGCGCCCAGCATGGAGGCTGCGTAGTCGATCTGAGCGCGCAGCAGCGCCGAGGGCGACGCCCCGAACGCGAGCCCCTTCAGGAACAACGCCTTTTCCACCGCGCGGCGCGCGACCAACGCAGCAACGATTTCGGGCTCACCGGAAACTTCGCTTTTGCGCCACGCATCCATGGCGCANNTGACCTGGGCGTTCACCAAGCGCTCTATCGGCGCGAGGTCAAGCGCGAGCAAGTGGCCGGCTTCAGCCTTGCTGACAGGGCCGCCGGCCTCGCCGATGCGAACATGCCCATGCCCGACAACCCAATTGCCATCGGGCAACTGAGTTGGTCGCGCGCTGAAGCCCTCGTACTTTCGGATGAGGGCAAGACCGGTGGCTGAAATCGCGAATGTCATTAACGGGGCCTTTCGGGCGAAATACTTCGCCCGCCGTCCCGTTTTGAAGCTGAGCGGGCGGCGAACTTCCCCTTTCAGGCAAGTCGGGCGCCGCGCATGCGCGTGGTTAGTGAAGCGTAAAATTTCAGCTCAGCAAAATGAGCGTCGCCAAGCCGAGGAAGGCCATGAAGCCGATGAGATCGGTGGTGAAGGTGACGAACACCGACGACGACACCGCTGGATCGGCGCCGTAACGCCGGAGCGTCAGCGGCACCAGAATGCCGACGAGCCCGGCGCAGGTAAAATTGATCATGATAGCGAGGCCGATCGCCAGCGCCAGCAACGACGAGTGAAACCAAATCGCCACCACGCCCGCGAGCAGAAGCGCGAACACGAAACCGTTCGACATCGCTGTCAGCACTTCGCGCAGAATGTAACGCGGCGCGTTCGACTCGGTGAGATCGCGCGAGGCGATGGCGCGTACCGCCACCGCCAAGGCCTGCGTTCCAGCGTTGCCGCCCATCGAGGCCACAATCGGCATCAATACAGCGAGCGCCACCAACTCGGTGATGGAATGCTCGAACGCGCGAATGACGCTTGACGCCACCAGAGCGGTGCACAGATTAACCAACAACCAAGGCGCGCGCGCGCGCATCGAGCGCCACACCGAATCGGTGTGCGCCGCTTCGCTGACGCCAGCCAGCTTGAGCAAATCCTCTTCGCCTTCCTCGCTGATAACATCGACGATGTCATCGACCGTCACCGTGCCGGTAAGGCGGCCGGCTTCATCCACAACCGGCGCGGAGGCAAGGTGGTATTTCTGAAAGGTGTGCGCGACTTCTTCCTGGTCCATCTCCGGGCGGACCAGCGCCTTCACCGGCTGCATGATATCGGCGATGCGGGTTTCGCGTGTCGCCCGCATCAGCTTCGACACCGCCACCGCGCCCACCGGACGCATCATCGGATCGACCACGTAGATTTCGAAGAACACATCCGGCAATTCGGCGGCCTCCGCCCGCATGCGGTCGATCACGTCGCCGATCATCGCCGCTTCGGGCGCGGCGACATATTCGCGCTGCATGAGGCGCCCGGCGGTTTCCTCGTCGAAAGAGAGCGCTTCCTCAACGGCGTGGCGAGTGTCCTCGTCGGCGGCGGCGAGCACCGCGTCCAATTGTTTGGCGCCGATATCGCCGGCGACGGCGGCGGCGTCATCGGTGTCAAGCTCACCCAGCGCACGGGCGACGTACTCGGCTGGCAAATGCGGCAGGATTTCTTCGCGCCGCTCCCACGAAAGGTTAGCGAGGAACTCCGCCGGCAGTTCGCGACCGATCGTTCTGGCGATGGTGCGCGCTGTCTCCAGCGGCACGTGTTCGATGACATCGGCGAGGTCGGCGGGGTCGAGCCCCGCCAAAAGCCGGCGCAACAGCGGCGCGTCGTGATCGCCGGCGGCGCCGATGATGCTGGCGATGAAGTGGGGATCTTCGGATGGGGACGCGCGCGCGGCGGCCGGCGCTTCTTCTTCGATGCTCATCGGCCGCCTCCGCGCGCGTACAATCCCGTGCGCCCCAAGACGCCGCGTCGGCGGCGGCGTCAAGCACCGATTTGCACCGCACAGCGCTCAGGCGCTTGCGGGCTCGCGTTCTTCCATGTGCCTCCGGTCTTCCTTATCGTTCTTCGTCTGCGCGAAAAACGAAAGCGGAGGACGCAATGTTGATCTCGGTTGGCTCGGACTGGACCCTCAACTGATTGGCGGCGATGCTCGCGTTTGGTAGGCGCCCCTTAACAGCCAAAGCAGCCCACAGGAGAGTTCAACTTGAACCAAATCCCAAGCGGGACCGAACGCGCCCGGCCCTTCATGCCTGCCCGGGACTATGATCTCTCAAAACGCTTCTACGAAGCACTTGGGTTTGAGAAGGTCCTCGATGGGCAGGTCGCGATATTCAACGCGGGGTCGGGCGGATTCATCCTGCAACGCGGCTATCAGAAGGAGTGGGCTGAAAATTTCATGATGCAACTCATGGTCGACGATCTCGACGCGTGGTGGACGCACATTGAAGGACTCGACCTGCCGGCAACATTTGGCGCCCAAACGCCGAAGGCGCCGGCAATGCAGCCTTGGGGCCTGCGCGTCGCTTTCGTCTACGATCCTTGCGGTGTGCTGTGGCATGTCTGCCAGCGGCGTGACGGCGCCATACAAGATTGAGCTAACGGCGGGCCTGTCGCGAGCGTCCACACACGGCCAACAATGCTCGCACGATTGCCGCACCAGCGGCCCTGGTTGCTTTATCCGGGCCAGGTGCAATGGGGTTCGTCAAGCTGAAGGTTGGGTGACAGACCCCAACCTGGTGCGCTCGAGAGGACTCGAACCTCCACGATGTTACTCGCTGCCACCTCAAGGCAGTGCGTCTACCAATTCCGCCACGAGCGCGTTTGGGCAGGTCCGGCCTGCTCCCGAAGGGCGTCGCCGTAGCAGGTCCAAAGGGACCGAACAAGGGAGCAAGCGTTAGCCCCCCACGGCGTTGAATTCATGGACGTCAGCCGGTTCGGTGACGGTAATGCACAGCCGCTCGCCCTGGATGGTGATTTCGCCGCGAGCGATGGGGTGGCCGGCGGCCAGGATCCAGAGCTGATCAGATTCCTTAGTGTCGAGTGGAATCACCGCGCCGCGCCCCATTTTCAGCAAATTCTGCATCGGCATCAGACACCGCCCCAGCACCACGGCCAGTTCGATATCGACATTGTGGACCTGGGTTTTGCCTTGCACGCGCGCTACCTCTTGATTCTGCTTTAGTTGACCCTGAAAGGGTTGCGCGCGCGTGAACGACATCAAGCCAATCGGCTGGGCGCTGAGCCCTGGACTCACCGAGTACGAAACGGCGGTGGCGGCCATGGAGGCGCGCGCCGGGGCGATCGCCGAGGGCCGGGCGGGCGAGATCGTTTGGCTTTTGGAACATCCCCCGCTCTACACGGCGGGCGTCAGCGCCAAACCGGAAGACCTGCTCGACGCCGAGCGCTTTCCGGTGTTCCGCAGTGGGCGCGGGGGGCAATTCACCTATCACGGGCCAGGACAACGCGTGGCGTACGTGATGCTCGACCTGCGCACGCGAGGGCGCGACGTGACGCGCTTCGTCGGCGACCTCGAACGCTGGCTGATCTCGGCGCTGGCGCGCTTCAACGTCAAAGGCGAAGTGCGGACGGGGCGCGTCGGCGTATGGGTTGAGCGAAAAGGGTCAGGCTGGGCGCGCGAGGACAAGATCGCCGCCATCGGCGTGCGCCTGCGCAAATGGGTGAGCTTCCACGGCATCGCCTTCAACGTGGAGCCCGAGCTTGAACATTTCTCAGGCATCACACCCTGCGGCATTTCCGGGCCTCAATATGGCGTGACCAGCTTAGTGGATCTGGGCCTTCCGGTGACGATGGCTGACGCGGACGCGGCGCTGCGCGGGGCCTTTGAGGATGTGTTCGGCAAGACCGAGAACGCTCCAGCGCCTGCTTAACGCATCCAAACCGCGCCAACCGCGCATCTGTGTCAGCAATGGGGCGATGCCCCGGGCTGACGAGGGAGTGGCGTGATGGAAGCCGATTTTTTTGTACCGTTTGTGTTTTTTGGATTTTTGGGCGCTGTGATCCTGGTGCCCGTGCTGGTTAAGGAGCGCACCAAGCGCTCAGCGCTCGATCTCATTTCACAAGCCATGGCGCGTGGCCAAGCGCTTGACCCGACCCTGATCGCCAAGCTCAGCGACGACATGCTTCAGGAAGGGAACCGCGCCCGCAAAAGCCTCGGCAACGGAGTCATTCTGTTGGCGCTGGCGGCGGGGTTCGTGGGCGCTGGCTTCGTGGCCGACCGCTTCGATCCAGGCGGCGACGCGCATAACGGCATGCTGATCCCAGCGGTGATTATGGGCGCGGTAGGTCTCGCATTCCTGCTGCTGGCGGGCGTGGATTATCTCACAAAAAAGCAAAGCACGTAACACGCCCTTCGCCCGCTCTGAGACTTGGAGGCCGCGTCCGGCGCGGCCTCCTTTGCATGGCCGCAATCGACAGCCGTGGCGTGCCTCGCTAACCTCGTTGTTCTGACGGGCGGGGATTTATGAGAAACTGGTTCTGGCTTATCGCGCTTGGGCTTGGCGGCTGCAGCGCCTCGAGCGACGCTCGCGCTGCAGAGCCCGCTGCGACCGCATGGGAGCAGATATCGCCGCAACCGGCGCGGATCGATGGACGGATGTTCAGCCCAACCTGCTCGCAAGCGCCTGGCGCCGACCCTGCGTATCGCTTCTGGTTCAAACGCGGCGTCGCCGATGGGCTGGTGGTGTTTTTCGACGGCGGCGGCGCGTGCTGGGATGACATCACATGCGCCGTGCCGCGCCGGGCCAACGACGCCCGCGAGAGCGACGGATTTTACAAAGCCGAATTAATCCCGGGCGACGATCCAAACCGGCTCTCCGGCATCTTCGACCTGGGCAATGCGCGCAATCCGGTGCGCGATTGGAGCTTTGTGTTCGTCCCCTATTGCACCGGCGATGTGCACTCCGGGTCAAACACAGCGCACTATCGCGATCCCGATACCGGCGAGCCCTACGCCATCGAACATCGCGGCAGCGACAATTTCCGCTCCATCCTCACCTGGATGCGCGCGAACATCGATGCGCCAGCGCGAATTCTTGTCGCGGGTTCGAGCGCGGGCGCTTACGGGGCCGCCACGCACTTCGCCCGCGTCCGCGCCGCCTACCCCAATGGGCATGCACTCATGTTGGGCGACGCGGGCCAAGGCGTCACGACGGCTGAGTTCTCCGTCCTGCGCAATGGCAGCTGGCGCTACCAATTGCCCGCCTCCGTCTTTGGCCGCGACACCATGCTCACTGCCGACGACGATGT
>CXWL01121204.1_pt1 | contig 14970 bp, 9 predicted proteins | sample 590931 | NCBI WGS metagenome assembly CXWL01 (sample SAMEA3498368, study PRJEB10139) | groundwater metagenome | biome: water well; material: biofilm material | place: Germany | collected 2015-04-27 | reverse complement strand
CTACCTGACCCTGAGTTACCAGCGGCAGGTGATCATCGACAGTCTTGATCTGCAGTTACCCGCAGGCCAGGTGACCGTGCTGATCGGCAGTAACGGTTGCGGCAAAAGCACCTTGCTCAAATCCTTGGCGCGCCTGCTCAAACCCCAGCAGGGCACCGTCGTGCTCAACGGTGCCGACATTCACCAGAAGTCCACTGCGACCGTCGCGCGTGAACTGGCGATTCTGCCGCAAATGCCCAGCGCACCGGAAGGCATAAGCGTGCGGCAACTGGTGGCGCTGGGGCGTTATCCGTATCAGAACTGGATGCAGCAATGGTCCGCCGAGGATGAAGCCATGGTCGCACGGGCTCTGGCGCAAACCGGCATGCAGGACCTGGCCGACAGACCCGTCGATGCCCTGTCAGGCGGCCAGCGTCAGCGCGCATGGATCGCCATGACCCTGGCGCAGGATACCGACATTGTATTGCTGGACGAACCGACGACCTTTCTCGATCTGGCTCATCAGATCGAAGTGCTGGATCTGTTGCGCGACCTGAATCGGCAAGAGGGCAAGACCATCGTGATGGTCCTGCATGACCTGAATCTGGCCTGCCGTTACGCCGATCACATGGTTGCCGTCCACGAAGGCAGCGCCTTTGCCCAAGGGCGTCCGGCCGATATCCTCAGCGAGGCGCTGGTCAAGCAGGTCTTCGGCCTCAACTGCCGGATCATCGCCGATCCATTCTTTGGTACGCCGCTGTGCATCCCCTTTGGCAGGGAACTGCCGCAATGAGTCTGGCGCAGGCGTTCAGCGAATCTGAATGGGCGTTGCTGTCCGAGGCGCTGCGGCTCAGGCCGGCAGGTGAGCACGATCCGCGCTCACTATCGGCCCGCGCGCTGCTGGACGACGCAGTCTGCGAGCAATTGCTTGGCGTGTTGGGGCCGGTGATCGGTTCTCCGACACAGGCAATCACCGCATCACTGCTGGCCAAGCGCATTTCTTTCTTGAGCACCGGTGGCTGCCTGTACGCGATGTCGGTCTACGACAAGGGCCTGACCCTGTCGCTGGACAACAGCGTGATCGAATACTCGCATGATGATGGCCTTTGGACCTCGTCAATGCCTTTGCTCGATACAACGCCAGTGGGTTATGAGCCGGATGCTCGCGAAGCATGGCGTGATCAGATCGCCACCACTTTGTTCCGCGACCTGCTTCAGCCGCTGTGGGAAACCTTCAACCGTGTCACAGGCATTTCCCGACGCATTCTGTGGGAAAACACCGCAGTACGCGTGTATTCGCTGTACGACAAGCGCATGGACAAGGTTGAAGACCCGGCGATCCGGCAGCGCTGTGAAGCCGATTTCGACTGGCTGCTGCACCAGGCCGATCCCACGCTGTTCGGCCTGACCTACAACCCGCTCAAACACTTCCGCCGTCCGCCGGTTGTGCTGGAAGCCGAAGGCAAAAGCATCCGTTTTCGGCGCACCTGCTGCTTCTATTACGACGCCAGCAACCCCGTCGAGTATTGCTCGACCTGTCCGTTACTGAGGCCCAAAAAATGTCGATGAACAAGCAGATTGCACACCGCCAGCAACAACTCAGCGACGCCGTCATAGAGCAATACCGTGACATTGCCGCGTCAACCATCGGCCACCTGACCGACGCGGGTTACCTGCGCGGGATCAGACCGCTGTTCGAGGGTGCCAGACTGGTTGGCAACGTTGTCACGGTCAAACTGCAACTGCCCGACGGCAGCATTTTGCGCGATGCACTGCTGAACAGCCTGCCAGGCGATGTACTGGTGATCGAATGTGTCGGCGACGAGCATTGCGCCTGCTGGGGCGAACTGCGCACCCTGGCCGGGCTCATCAAGGGGCTTGCCGGCGTCATCGTCTCGGGCGCAGTCACCGACGTTGCCGCCTTGCGCGAACATCGTCTTCCCGTGTTCAGCCGGGGAGTCAGCGCAATGACAACGCGCAGTCTCGGGGAAAGCGGCGAGCTCAATGGACTGATCCATATAGGCGGCGTGGAGGTGAGGCCAGGGGACATTGCAGTCGGGGATGATGACGGCGTATTTATCCTGAGTCCGCAACAGGCGAACGAACTGTTACCCGAGTTGCTGGGCAAGGAGAGTGCGGACCGAAAAAGAAGGGAAGAACTTATCGACAGACTGAATGGGCGCCAGCCGGAAATCGGAAGTTAGCATTGACACGATGTTTAATATTTGGGTCCTATATCCACAATTAGACAATAGGCGCGTCTTTTATGTATTAAGTTTGCTAGCCCTGCTCAAGATTGCGATTCCATGACCGATGCAGATTGGAAACCCAAACTGTCCCGGATAGCCGCAATGTTCAATTCGCATTTGAAAAACACCAATAAGGCATTGGAGCGCCGCCTCGCCATGCTTGAGCAAGCAGGGCAAATCCTCAATCTGGAGACAGTTGCCGTCGTGCTGGATGGCACGGGCAAAATACAGACCGTCAACGCGTTGTTCGAGACGGAGATGAGCTACGCACAAGCAGAACTCGTCGGACGCAACCTGTCTGATCTGAGCCCGCCGGAACTGAACGGTGACGTTCACCAGAAGCGCGCATTGACCGCGATTCGAGACGGCAAGCACTTCAGCGGTACGTTGCGCCTGGTCAGCAAGACCGGGTCCAGGGTGTGGCTGAGAACCGTGGTCGTACCCTATAAAAATGAAACCGGCGGCGTCGAACAGATCACCCTGTACTCGAGTGTTCTGACGCGAACGATTGAAGCCTCTCGCGAGAACGAGGCGCTGGTCAATGCACTGCAACGCTCCACCGCCGTTATCGATTTCACCCTCGATGGCATTGTCATCGGCGCCAATGACAACTTTCTGAGGGCGATGGGGTACGAGTTGAATCAGATAAAGGGCAAACATCACAAGATGTTTTGCGTGCCTGAAGAGTCTGCCTCTGACGCATATACCCGATTCTGGGAAAGACTGCGTCGGGGGGAGTTTATCGTCGATCGTTTCCGCCGAATTGACAAAGGCGGTCGTGATGTATGGCTGGAAGCTTCTTACAACCCTATTACCGACGCCAACGGCAAACTCTATAAAATTGCCAAGTTCGCAACGGTTATCACTGAACAGGTTGAGCGCGAGAAAGCCGTCGCTGAAGCCTCTGAAATGGCGTATCAAACTTCTATCGATACTGACAGCAGCGCACAGCAAGGCCGCAAAGTCATCAAGGACACGCTGCAGATGCTCGGCCAACTGACTATTTCAATGGAAGAAGCCACACGAGGCATCGAAGCACTGGACTCACAAAGTCAGGTGATTGGAACAATCATCAAAACCATCAGCGGCATCGCCGAACAAACCAACCTGCTCGCGTTGAACGCAGCGATTGAGGCCGCCAGGGCCGGCGAACAGGGCAGGGGCTTCGCAGTGGTGGCCGATGAGGTGCGCCAGCTGGCCTCTCGCACAACAAAAGCGGCGGAAGAAATTGTAAGCGTCGTGAAGACCAACCAAAGCCTGGCCTCAGATGCAGTGGGCGTGATTGTGCGCAGTACCGAACAGGCGTCCGAGGCGCTGGTATTGGCCAACGATGCAGACCGTGTGATTCAGGAAATCCAGCACGGCGCAAACACTGTAGTGCGGGCCGTCAGCCGATTTGTGGACCAGCGCTCCAGCTAAGTGCGTGAGCAGTCGAGTCGACTCAGGCGAGGCGTTTGAATCGGAGGTCGCGACAGGAGGACGAAATTTTTCCGCGACCTCCAACTGAGCTATCAGGTAGGATGAATGACAGCCTTGGCCAGAATCAACAATCTGGCCGAGACAGAGGAGCCATTAGAAAACACTCTTTGAACACTTCGTGGCACGTAAGAGAGACGCTATGAACTGGCACACGTGGTGGGTATTTGCGGTTACTGTTTTCCTGCTGTCAGGGACGCCGGGGCCTAATATGTTGCATGTGCTTTCCAGAGCCGTTTCGTTAGGTTTCGCAAGAAGTATTCCCGCGATGATCGGCTGCCTGGTTGCTGTTGTTGCGGTACTCAGTATTTCGGCTGCCGGTCTTGGCGCGCTGCTTGCCGCATCCCCAAGAGCATTTGAAGCGCTACGTTATCTCGGCGTAGCTTACCTTTTCTGGCTGGGCTACAAGGCATGGCGCGGGTCAGCGCAATCACCACAAGACGCACCTGTGTCGAGCCCAGCGGTGTCGAGCTGGCGCGTGTTCATCAACGGACTCATTGTAGGATTTGGAAACCCTAAACTCCTGCTCTTCGCAGCTGCATTCCTGCCTCAGTTCATTGTTCCCAGCCAGCCGCAAATGACCCAGCTCATTATTCTGGTTATGACTTTTGCTGCGTGCGAGATGTTCTGGTATATGGCGTATGCGCTAGGCGGAACTCAACTCCGCCGATATTTAACTCGCCCTGCTATGCGCCGAGCGTTCGATCGTTTTACCGGGGTGCTCTTTGCAGGCTTCGGTGTTCTGCTTCTTCGCTTTCGCCCACAATGATCGCACGATGGACAGTGGCTAATAGTCGGCATTAGCTGCCGGCTGCTGCACCTCAGGTGTGAATGGATAAAAATCAGTACCGCCATTTTATGTATAGAAACTCCATAGGGCCCCGGCCGTAAACCAGATACCCATCGCAACCCCGGCCCCCTTAGACTTTGCGGATGTTTTTGATCACACGGATTTGCATCCGCACGATGTCCAACTGCTTGCCAATGAAATGCTTGCGGCAACCGCAGGTCAGTTCGTGCTCGGGTAGTTCGTGGAAGACTTCGATACATAGCAAATCAGCCAACAGGGTTTTGCGTTTACCACAGCGTTTGACCGGTACAACGTGTTGCGCTGCCACCGAAGCACCGCGCCCAGATCAGGTCTCCGAGGCGGCCGAGTGGAATCCATCGGCGGGGTAAGGTGTCTGATTCAGATATAAGCATTCCTTATTGTCGATGACTCATGGACTATATGCCCATTTGGCTGCCTCTCTGAGGCAAGCGCTCGCATCTGCAGGAGCCCGTGAATGAACATCAAGATTGAGGCGCTGATCGCCCGGAAGATCGGTTTCGCCTCCCACCAGAACGCCGTACCGCTCGTACGTGAATTGAGTATCTGGAACCAGGAAGAAAGCGGTTTTGAAAACCTGACCCTGACTTTAAGCACCGACCCGGATTTCGTAGAGAGCCGCACTTGGCGTATAGACCGCATTCATGCAGGTGATCGCCTTAATATCTCCGAGCGTGATATCAAGCTTAACGCAGGTTATTTGTCCGGGCTGACTGAAAGCCTTAGCGCTGACGTGGTGATGCGCCTGTCCCAGGGCGACGACGTACTCGTCGAGCAGCGCTTCCCGACAGAACTGCTGGCGCGCACAGAGTGGGGCGGCTTGAGCGCCATGCCGGAGTTGCTTGCGGCTTTTTGCATGCCCAATGATCCCGCAGTAGATCGGGTACTCAAAGCGGCCTCACAGGTTTTGCGGCGCGCAGGCAAGAAAGATGGCATCGACGGCTATGAAAGCAAGTCGCGCACGCGAACCTGGGAGCTTGCCTCTGCTATTTGGTCCGGAGTGTGCAGCTTTCAGTTGAGCTATGCATTACCCCCGGCCAGTTTTGAGCAACAGGGGCAGAAGGTCCGGCCTCCGAGTGTGGTTCTGGAAAACGGCGTGGCGACCTGCCTGGATACTGCATTGCTGTTTGCTGCAGCTTTGGAGCAGGCGGGCTTGAATGCCCTGCTTATCATGACTAAGGGACACGCATTTGCAGGCGTATGGTTGCAGCCTCAAGAGTTTTCTCAATTGTTGACCGATGAGGCGTCGGCAGTACGCAAACGCCTGGATCTGAAGGAAATGGTGGTATTCGAAACCACGCTTGCCACACAGACACCTGCGCCGGGCTTCTCCCAGGCGATTACAGTCGCCGAGCGTCAGCTAGATGATGAGCAGTTCATCATGGCCATCGATTTGCACCGCGCCCGAATGCAGAAGATTCGTCCGATGGCGCTCGTCTCAGTAACCGAGGGATCGGATGATACAGCCGATGCTCCACCCACTATTGAAGNNCTCCTGCACCTTCCGGACAGCGCAAAGGGCGTGCGCCTGATATGCCCGGATCCGGCCGTGCTTGAAGATCTGCTTTCCAGTGGCCAGCGTATTCGCATCCTGTCAGTACCTGACTTGAAAAGCAGTGGCCGGGATGTGGCCCTGTACGAGCAGCAGAATAATGAGAACCTGGTCGACGAAGTTGCTCGTCAGGCGCTGGCTCGAGGTGAAGTGCTCGCCAGTCTGGAGAAGGTGAAACTTGAAGCAACCCTGATCGATTTGTTCCGAAAGGCGCGTAGCGATCTGGAAGAGGGCGGTGCAAATACACTGTTTCTGGCCATCGGCTTTCTCAAGTGGAAGAAAACTGCCGACGACCCGAAAACCTACTCCGCGCCCCTGATTTTGCTGCCGGTAAAACTTGAACGTAAAAGTGCTTTGTCCGGGGTGACGCTAAGCCTTCTTGATGAAGAACCGCGTTTCAATCTGACGCTGCTTGAATTGCTGCGCCATGATTTCGAGTTGGTGATTCCCGGACTGGACGGCGAACTACCCAGTGATGAAAGTGGCATTGATGTGACGGGTATCTGGAACGTAGTGCGGCGAGCAGTGCGTGACGTACCGGGTTTCGAGGTGAGCACCGAACTTGTGTTGGGTACATTCTCATTTGCCAAATACCTCATGTGGAAAGACCTGAATGCCAACGCCGCGCAGCTATTGCAAAGCCCCTTGGTCAAACATTTACTGGAACCCGGTGGCGCCCGTGAAGGGTTCTCCGGTTCAGACGAGTTTCCCCGACCTGAACGTTTGGACTCGTCGATAACACCCGCTGAGCTTTTTACCCCGTTGCCCGCCGACTCCTCGCAGTTATCTGCCGTGGTGGCATCTGCAGGTACTCACAGCTTTGTCATGGACGGGCCACCGGGAACCGGCAAGTCGCAAACCATTGCCAACATGATTGCTCACAACCTTGCTCTGGGACGTCGCGTGCTGTTCGTGGCAGAGAAGCGCGCAGCCCTGGACGTCGTTTACCGTCGCCTGGCAGAGAAGGGGCTTGGCGAGTTTTGCCTGGAACTGCATTCAAGCAAGGCCTCTAAAGTTGAAGTACTCAAACAACTGGACCGCGCCTGGGATGTCAGCGATGCGTTGAGCCCGGAGGCGTGGGAACGTGAAGCCACTCGTTTGCAGACGCTGCGCTCGCGACTCAACGAACTGGTCGAGGTACTGCACCGACGCTGGAGCAACGGGCTCTCCTTGCATCAGGCGATTGGTCGTGTGGTTCGTGATCATGGCCCTCAAACACCCAGGCTGACCTGGCCATCAGACACGCAACATGATGCCGCCGAGTACAGCCAGTTGCTCGATCTTGCGCGTCGCTTAGGCTTGAACGGTGATGCCGCACGTAATCTGTCAGGCAAGTTCGGCGCTCTGGCGCAGACCCAGTGGTCGAACGCCTGGCAGGCACACATTGCGAATGCCTCACGTGAGCTGCCGCAGGCTCTTGACGCGCTGAGTGCCACGAGTGAAAGACTTCTTGGCCTGACGCACCTTGACTTGCCTGTATCTGAACCGGCGCAGGTTCAGCACCTTAACGAATTGGCGACTCTGGTCGTGGAGTCCTATGGACTGAACCTCTCATTCGCTTTTGCACCCGATGCGGTCGCGCGTATCGAAGCAGCCCGGCGCGCGTGCCAGTTAATCGAAAGCTATCGAGAGCTTGAGGAAGGTCTGTCGCTGGATTATGCAGACGAAGCCTGCCGTCGCATTCCCGTTGAGGCGATGCGCAGCGAGTGGCGAGATGCCGAAGGAAAGTTCTGGTTCCTGGCGACTTTCGCCAAGAAAAAGGTCGCGAAGAAACTGGCCTCTTCAGGTGGCGCAGCAGGCCTGCCGGACACGCTTGGCGACCTGGCGATTTTCGAGCGCCTGCTCGCGCAACTGAACGAACTGGATACATTAGCCGTTGGCCTGCAGTCGATCCCGGGCTGGCAGGGCCTGAGCAGTGACGTGTCACAGATATTTCGTGCAGCCTCAATGGCTGAAAACCTGCGCGGACTGATGAGCGGCGTGGCCGAATCACCGGACCACCTCGTTTCATTGCGCGNNCGCTATGAAGACGCCGCTCGACTGTTTGCCGAATTGTCTGTAGCCGGTACAGATAAACAACTGAGCGCTACTGCCTTGCGGGCTACTTCGCTGTCGATCCAGCAACACGAGGAGCAACTCAAGGCATGGTGCGATTGGTGCCGGGTTCGCGAACAGGCGGGGGAGGCTGGTTTGGCAAGTCTGGCCCATGCGCTCGAAGCAGGGGGGCTGTCACCTGCAGCAAGCGAGGAAACCTTCATCACGGCCTATGCTCATTGGTTCGCCACGCAAGGTATAGACGGCGAACCGCTGTTGAGGAATTTCGTGGCTGCCGAGCACATGAGTGACATTGCGGCTTTCGTTCGTCTGGACGACGAAATGGCCAAACTGACGGTGCGCTACGTCCGGGCCAAACTGTGTGGCTTGATCCCCTCCAAAAATGACATCCCCAAGAGCAGCGGCTTTGCCATTCTCAAACATGAATTGCAGAAGTCCCGCCGGCATAAACCTGTCAGGCAACTGGCTGTTGAAATGGGCGACGCACTCAATCGCTTGGCCCCTTGCATGTTGATGAGCCCGCTGTCGATTGCGCAATTCCTGCCCGCCGATCAACCGCCCTTCGATCTGGTCATTTTCGACGAGGCTTCGCAGATTGCCCCATGGGACGCAATCGGTTCGATAGCTCGCGGCAGACAAGTCGTTATCGCAGGTGACCCGCGTCAAATGCCGCCGACGAACTTTTTCAACCGTGGCCCGAATGCCAGCGACGACGATACCGCGGAAGACATGGAAAGCATTCTGGACGAATGCCTGGGAGCAGGGGTGCCAAGTCACAGTCTGAGCTGGCACTACCGGAGTCGCCACGAAAGCCTGATTGCCTTCTCCAATCACCGTTACTACGACAGTAATCTCATCACCTTCCCGGCAGCAGAGACCCGTGCAAGTGCCGTCGAGTGGCGCAGGGTCGACGGCGTCTACGCAAAAGGCAAAGGGCGTTACAACCAGGCTGAAGCCGAAGCCATCGTCAGCGAGACAGTCAAGCGCCTTACCGATCCCGCGTTCGTGGCTGCTGGCCATTCGATCGGTATTATCACGCTCAACTCTGATCAGCAAAAACTGATCAATGATCTGCTGGACAACGCCCGCAAGCAGTACCCAGAGATCGAGCCTTTTTTCCAGGACACACAGACCGAGCCGGTTGTCGTCAAGAATCTGGAAACAGTCCAGGGTGATGAGCGCGATCTGATCATGCTCGGGATAGGGTACGGTCCTACCGAGCCGGGTGCGCAGGTCATGTCCATGAACTTCGGCCCCCTCAACAAGGACGGCGGCTGGCGCAGGCTTAACGTGGCGATCACACGGTCTCGCCGGGAAATGCTGGTGTTCTCATCCTTTGACCCGTCAATGATCGACCTGAACCGCACCAATGCCCGTGCAGTCCGTGATTTGAAGCATTTCATAGAGTTTGCGCAACGCGGACCAAGAGCCTTGGCCGAGGCGGTACAAGGCTCGGTCGGTGGTTATGACTCGCCGTTCGAGGAAGCAGTCGCTCAAGGGCTACGGCGCCTCGGTTGGCAAGTGGTGCCGCAGATTGGTGTGTCGCGTTTCCGCATTGACTTGGGAATCGTTCACCCTGACCGCCCGGGTGACTATCTGGCCGGCGTCGAATGCGATGGCGCTACCTATCACAGCGCCGCCACCGCTCGGGATCGGGACAAGGTCCGCGGAGCAATTCTCAGTGGCCTCGGCTGGAACCTGGTGCGGCTATGGTCCACTGAGTGGTGGGTAGACAAGGAAGGTGCATTGCAGAGACTGAACGCAGCGTTGAATGATCTTTTGGTGCAATCCCGGGAGGAGACAGCAGATCAACAGATAACCGAACAGCCAGCGGCCGAGCCCATCGTCATAGACTTCTCCACCGTACCCCGCATCAGTGGAGAGTCGCCTGATGAGCGGGTTGCTTCCATCAGTGAGTTGCCAGCAGAGATGGGTGAGAGCCGCATCGCGCTGTCTCATGACCTTACACCTGCCGCCGCGGGGCAGAAGGGTATCTATCGCATAGCCGACCTTTCTTCTCTCGCACCACTGATCCAGGCTGACCAGTTTCACCTGCCTGGTTACACTCCGGTACTTCGTCAGCTCATTGAAGAGGTGCTGCGCCAGGAAGCGCCGATTCGCGACTCAGCTTTAATCCAGCGTATTGCGCGTGCACATGGCTTCCAACGATCAGGACGGCTTATCAGAGACAGAGTGCTGGAATTGGCGGAGCAGCACCATTATGTTCAACAAGCAGGGTTTGAAGAGGTATTCGTCTGGCACTCGGAAGGCGATGTGGCCGGGTGGACAATTTACCGGATTCCGGCCTCAAGCGAGGATACACGAGCCATAGAAGAGGTTGCTGCTGAAGAATTGCGCATTGCGGCGACGGGTGTCGATGCCGAAGACAAGGCCCTGGAGGTTGCTCGATTGTTCGGTATAAAGCGCCTCACAGGACCTGCGCGTGAACGGATGGAGCGAATCTTCAGTACATAAGAGCTAGCGCCCCACTGATGGGGCGCTAAGGCGCCCGCCGGAGCGTAATCCGGGTCAATTCCGAAACTTTGCCGAGGCGAATGGCAAACCCGGGCCAGAGGGCGGTGCCGTTGTTGACGTACAGTTGCATTCCGCCCACATCATAAAGCCCTGACACAAATCCGCCATTGGCCAGGGCCAGCAACCAGTGAAGACCGAAGATCATGCCGCCATGGGTATGCCCGGAGAGTTGCAGCGCTACGCCGTGGGTCGCTGTTTCCTTCGCGTTTCTGGGTTGGTGGTCGAGCAGGATGATCGGCGTGTCTTTCGCGATGCCTGCTATGGCTTTTTGCAGGTCTGGCGCAGGGAAGCCGGTTTTCGGCGCAGTGACGTCGGTGACGCCGGCCAGAGCGATGCGTGCACCGTCGTGCTCGATCATCGTGTGGCTGTTGGCGAGAGGGATCATTCCCAGAGACACGAAGTGCTGCATCCACGCCTGATTGTCGAAAAAGTACTCGTGGTTGCCGGGGATGACGTATACGCGGTCCGGTGCACGCAAATCGCGCAGGGCCTCGATATCCTGTTTCCGATTGCTTAGCGATCCATCAATCAGATCGCCGGTGATGACGATCAGATTCACCCCCAGCGCATTTGACTGCTGTACCACCGCCTGGGTCCATGGCGCATCGAACAGGCGACTGATGTGCATGTCGGTCAGTTGCAATACTTGGTAGCCCTCGAATTGCGGAGGCAGGTTTTTAATCGCGATCTGGATGTCTTTCACCGGCGGCACGCGCACAGCCTGCTGGACGCCGACNNGCGCCGAACGCCCAGTTGAACAGCATCACGACGTAGCGAGGAAACTCCGGCGAGAACACGCTGCCGGAAGAAAACCGGCAATACAAATGGTATTGCGAGGCAAGGACAAGCACTACGGCAACGGCGATTTTCGCCGATAGCGCCCAAGGCATCGGCCACAGGAACCGGGCGATGACGTACAGGCAGGGCATGCTGAACATGACATGAAACATTAACGTGCTCCGTTGGCCGTATTGATGAGGTGGATAACTGCGTCAAGGGCACGGGCAGTAATGAGGTCGACCTCGTCATGCTGCAGCGTGTTGCCGGGCCGAGGTGCCAAAGATCTTCGTGCCGAGGCAGAACTTCGACACAAGCACAACCGTGATGCCAAGTTTCTTGTAACGGGCGGCGCTTGTCGAGCCATGCTTGAACGTAGCGAATATCGGTAGCCGCCGACATCGATGCCGCATGCCAGGTGCTTCTGTCCATGGCTGGACATGAAACTGTAGACCCGACGTTGCGCCGGCGGCGTTTTTTTGACCTGGGCAGCGTGGCTGATACCAAGGGTTTCATGGCTATCCGTTTTCAGCTAACGGATAATGTGCGAGTTTGAGGTTCATGCTGCAATCTGCCGCACAGGAGTTAATGATGGTCAAAACGCGTCCACGTCCCGCCGTGAATGGAGTCGCATCAGCGGATAGGGTGCTCACCGTTCTTTCTTCGTTTCAGATCGGAGACTCGGCCTTGAGCCTTGTGGAACTGGTAGAGCGCACCGGACTGATCAAAAGCACGATCATGCGTTTGATGGTTTCCCTGGAAACCTATGGTTTCGTCAATCGCCTTGCAGACGGTCGCTACATGCTCGCGAGCGAAGTCATGCGCCTCAATGCGGTCTATCAGGATGCCCTGGATCTTGAGCGGCATGTGTTGCCAAGGTTGCACAAGCTGACCGGAGAAACCGGCGAGACCGCCTCTTTTTATGTGAAACACGGTGCCTATCGGTTGTGTCAGTACCGGGTCAACTCTCCTCACCGTCTGCGATTGCACATGCAGCCTGGAGACATGCGCCCCATGGACGGTGCGGCGAGTGCCGAAGCATTGCGTACACCGTATGCACGTGCAAAGGATGGGCTGGAGCCTTTTTACTCGAGCGGTGCGACGGATCCACATGCGGCCTCAATGGCGTTGCCCATTTTTGGCCCGCTGCATGAAAACATCGGAGCGTTGGTGCTTTCAGGCCCGTCGATGCGGCTGACCGCCGACTACGCAAAAGCGATCCGCTCCATCTTCATCGAGGTGGCTGACGACCTGACGCGCAGCCTGGGAGGGAAAAGCTTCGGCGAGGAGAAGGTGGCACATCGCGCACCGGCGGTCGACGAAGCGGTCTGAGTCCGGCAGCAGTGCGAAGTTTCCATAAACGGCCGACTTGAAGCGCTGCGCAAGGCAGCGTTTCAAACCGTTATCGCCAGCTTCTCAGTTGACCTCTACAGATTTGGCGTCCTCATGCGCCTCACGCTTGCGGCTTCTGCCCATCACAACCACGGCGATTGCACCAGCCGTGCACAGCGCGGCCAGAGGCAGCAGAGCGATCGCATAACTTCCCGTGGCCTGGTGAATGGCACCATAAGCATTGACCATGATCCCGCCTCCGATCAGATTCGCCAGGGCGCCAATGGCCGCCAGCCCGGCAGCGGCCGTACTGCTCGAAAGCCAGTTGGACACCAGTGCCCAGAACGGACCTTTCATCGAGTAGGCGCCGATCAGCACCATGGTCAGCATCACGACAGTGGCGGGTAGAGAGGACGTGACCAGCGCCAGCAACAGCCCCGCCGTGATCAAAAACAGGGTGGCGGAGGTGTGCCAGCGACGTTCATTGCTGCGGTCCGAGCTGCGCCCCCAGATGATCATGGCAACCGATGCAATACCGTAGGGGATGGCATTGACGAAGCCGATCTCCAGATTGCTCAGGCCACAGCTTTTCAACAGCTGTGGTGCCCAGACACTCATGGTGCTGCCTGCCGCAGAAGCGCCTGAATAGATAAGCGCCATGACCCATATATCCTTGTGCTTGAGCAGCTTCCACAGCGAGATATGGCCGATGTTGGTCTTGAGCTTGCGCTCCTCGTCCAGCTTGTTGACCAGCCAGGTGCGCTGCTCGTCATCCAGCCAACGAGCCTGAGCGGGACGATCCGTCAAAATGAAAAGGCAGGCGATTCCCAGCAGTACGGCGGGGATACCCTCAAGAATGAACAGCCAATGCCAGCCCCTCATGCCCATCCAGCCGTCCAGTGTCAACAGGTAACCCGAAAGGGGGGAGCCCAGAAAGTTTGCACCTGGAATAGCGACCATGAAGATCGCCACCATGCGTGCGCGATAGGCCGACGGCAACCAGTAAGTCATGTACAGCAGCACGCCCGGGAAGAAACCTGCTTCGGCAGCACCCAGCAGAAAGCGCATGACGTACAGCGAGTTAGCGCCCTGCACAAAAGCCGTACCTGCGGAAATCAGCCCCCAGGTGATCATGATGCGTGCAATCCAGATGCGCGCGCCGAATTTCTGCAGGGCCAGGTTGCTCGGCACCTCGACCAGAAAGTACGAGACAAAGAACAGGCTGCTCGCGAAACCGAAGATCGCCGGGCTAAGGCCCAGGTCATGATTCATCTGCAGCGATGCCATGCCGATATTGCCCCGGTCGATGATCGCTATCAGGTAACAGAGGATAAGGAAGGGAAGCAGTCGCCATGCGACTCGGCGCATGGTGGTGCGCTCGAGTTCGGTGACCGGTTGCGTCGGTTGGGTGCGGGCCATGGTGCTCTCCTGTGTTTATTTTTGTGGAGAAACGGTAGATGTTTGCCCCGCCAGCTCGGCAGCAAGGCGCAAGCTGGATCAGCTATCGAGAAATTGGCGATTCACGATACAGCGAGGATCAAGCGCGTCGCCGTCCCATACTTTGACGATCTGTTGAACAGCCAGCAGCCCCACGCGATCACGGGATTCGGTGGTATTGGCACCCGTATGCGGGGTGGCAACAAGATTCGGCAGTTGCCACAGCGGACTGTCGGCAGCAGGCGGCTCCGGATTGAACGTGTCCAGCCCCGCGCCTGCGATCCTGTTGGTTTGCAGCGCCTGGATAAGCGCCTGAGTATCGACCAGTTCGCCGCGAGCAGTATTGATCAAGATGCAATTGGAGCGCATGCGGTTCAGTTGCGCGGTACTGATCAGGTTGCGATTTTCGTCGGTCAGCGGGCAATGCAGGCTGATGATATCGCTGGATTCGATCAGGCGGTCAAAGTCGGTTTCGCGCTCGACGTGTGAACGTTCGGGTAGCGTTTTGAGGTAAGGGTCGAAGACCTTGACCTTCATCTGCAAAGGCGCAACCAGATCCATCAGGACGCTGCCGATCGCCCCCAGGCCAACCAGGCCCAATGTCTTGCCGAACAGCTCGATGCCGTTGGCGGTGGCCTTGTCCCAATGCCCCTGACGTGTACGGGCATCCAGCCAGGCAATGTGTCGAGCCACGCTGAACATGAGTGCAAAGGCATGTTCGGCCACGGATTGCGCATTCGCCCCGAGAG
>CXWL01116860.1_pt1 | contig 14971 bp, 15 predicted proteins | sample 590931 | NCBI WGS metagenome assembly CXWL01 (sample SAMEA3498368, study PRJEB10139) | groundwater metagenome | biome: water well; material: biofilm material | place: Germany | collected 2015-04-27 | reverse complement strand
GCGTTACGATCCGATTTTTCAATGCTGGCCCGCGAACTGGGCCACTGGGCCGGAGAAAAACAGGACGCGCCGACAAAACATATTTTAAAGGAACTGGATGCTTTGCGGGAGCAGTTGGAGCGGGTGGAACACACCGTCGGGCAGAGCCATTTGCCGGGTGATGTGCGGCGCGTCGATGAAACGACCGGCGCTTTGGGAAAGATCGCTTCTTATATCCAGACCGCGGTCATGCAGGCGCGGATGGTCCCTATCCGCGGGGTCTTCAGCCGCTTCAACCGGATCGTCCGCGATCTGGCCAAGGAGATCGAGAAGGACGTGACGCTGATCCTGGAAGGCGAAGAGACCGAGTTCGACAGGAATTTGATCGACGGCATCGCGGAACCGCTGATCCACATGGTGCGTAACGCCATTGACCACGGTATCGAAGACAAGCACACGCGCCGCAGCGCCGGCAAACCGGAGCGCGGGACGATCACCCTGCGCGCCTTTCACCAAGGCAACAATGTCTGCATCGAGGTCGAGGACGACGGCAAGGGGCTCGACGCGCGGGTCTTGGCCGAGAACGCCATCAGAAAGAAACAGGTGACCGCGGAACAGGTCAATCGCCTTAGCGAGAGGGAAAAATGGGACCTGATGTTCTTGCCGGGATTTAGCACCGCCGCGCGGGTGACCGGGGTGTCGGGGCGCGGGGTGGGGATGGACGCGGTGCGCAGCATGATCGGCGCCATGAACGGCGTCATCGACATCCGTTCCAAAGTGGGGCGCGGGGCCACGTTCACCTTCAAGATCCCCCTGACGCTGGCCATCATCCAGGCCTTGCTGGTCGCGATAGGCGAGGCGATCTACGCCCTGCCGCTGGAATCGGTCGTGGAGATCCTGACTGTGACGCCGGAGATGATCGACGCGCGTGACGGCCACGGCGCGTTGCGGATCAGGGAACATGTCATCCGTTTGGTCGATCTTAAGAGTGCTTTTGGTATCCGTTCGGTCCGCGCGTCCGGGGAGGACACGCGGCGGGTGGCCGTTCTCGCCGACGGCGCGCGCCGCGCGGGTGTTTTCGTCGATGAATTCCTCAAAGAAACGGAGATCATCATCAAACCTCTGCCGCGCCAGTTCTCTCGCGTGCAGGGGATCTCGGGGGTGACCGTCCTGGGTGACGGGCGGGTCGCGCTTATCCTTGATCCAAAAGTAATTCTGCAGGCTACGTAATCGTATCTCGTATCTAGTATCTCGTATTTCGTATACTGTTAAAATCAACGACGAGATACGGGATACGGACGACGGTATACGAAATCATTCCAATACACAATCCGTCGGAGCCGGTTTTTCCATTAAGGCGCGCGTGGCGGGGTTTTCCTGCAGGTGGCGGATGAGCGCGTCGGGGCCGGTACGCCGGTGAAAGGCGCCGAGGCCTTCGTCGGCCTGGCGATTCTGCTTGTAGAATTTAAATAACGTGTCGATGACGACCGACACTTGTTCGCGCGGCACGGAGCGCAGATACATCTTCTCGCCGTCGGAGGAGATGAGCGGTTTGCCTTGGTGGCGGCCGGATTCATCACCGAACAATTTGAATTGATAGCGATCCATGCCGGAGCCCACAAGGCCGATCGTTTTTGTCGCCGGACGAAAGCACTGGCGCTCGCAGCCGGTGATGCCGATCGATTCTTTCATATCGCCCCAACCCATTTTTTCCAGATCGTCGATCAAGAATGGTTCAAATTTTTCCGAATCGGTATACGTCAGGCGGCAGGTGTCGCGCCCCACGCACGCGCCGGAGTGGAGCCGCAGCTCGGAGTAAACCTTGCCGTTACGCGAATTGAATCCGTATTTTTTAAGTTCGGCTTCGAATTCTTTCATTGAACTCTTGGGGATGTTGGTGAACAGGACGTCCTGGTTGGGCGTGATCATGAATTCGACCGGGTATTTGTTCATGATATCACGCACCATCGATTTTAACCGGCCGTTGGGGCTGTTATCCGCGAGGCGTCCATTCTCGATGAATACTCCGTAAGCTAAAAGTCCGTTGGAGGGTCNNTTGGTGGACAGCCACAACACCGTCTAAAACTTTCATTAATTGATTCTCCGGCACGATGGTCAATGGTTTGCCGAGCGTGGCGGTCGACGGTTTGCCGTTACGCTCACCCTGGCCGCCGCCGACGTAGACCTGGAACGCGCCGACCTTGCCGTTGACGACGACCGGCGCCACGGACATATCGTGCGTAAGAAGCTCCACGCAATTGTCGGGGACAAGTTTGCCGGTCTCGGCGTCGCGGTGCACGGCGGAAAACGCGATCTTGAATTTACGGTTCAATAAATTCGGGCCGTAGGCGAAGGATTCGCCGGGTTTGCGCAGATATTTCGGGTCGATCGCGAAGATCTCGATAAAAGGGTCGACCGGCAAACGGAAATATTCGGCTGTTCTGTGGGCCCAGGCGCGGGCATTGAAGACGTCGGAATAATGCGACAAGGGGCACGCCATGACGTTACGCGTGTTGTCCCCGCAGCCGTTAAGCGAATACAATCCTTTTTCGGCGAGGCCTTTGACGATGGGGATAACACCGGGTTTTTTGACCCAGTGGAACTGGATGTTCTGGCGATTGGTCAGACGGATCGAGGTGTTGCCTTGCGGGTCAGTTGTGTATTTCTCGGAAAGTTCGTCTATTGCGCGCCACTGTTCCCGGGCGATCGGCCCGCCGCCGGGGACGCCGATACGGATCAGGTACATCCATTCTTTCGGGTCGCCGGTCACCGCGCGGTTGAATTCCAGATAGATGCCGTGCGATTTAGCCAGCGCTTCGGCCTCCCAGGCCAGATCCGGCGTGTCGCTGCGGAATTCCTGGGCGAGGTTGCCGCGGATGCCGTTGGAGGCGAGCTTGTTGAGCTCTTCTTTGCTGAAGTCCTGCCGGGGTGTATTAAAATTGGGAGAAAATGATTTTTTCATTTTATTTAATATTACCGTAGTGAAAGTGAAAGTCAACAGATGTTTTCTCTTGATTGCCCTCGGGCGTTACGTTATTATAATTTGCTACAAAAAACCAAACCGGCGACTAAACCATTTGTTCCCAGATTCGCCATCGCTGTCAACCCAATCTTTCGTCCGCTAACACGCTCACTACAGATTGGGATTGACCGGTGACATTTAGCTCGTGATTGTTAGGGGGCTGACCCCTAGGTTGGGAAGGATATGAATTTCAGCGAAGAACAATTAGAGCGTTACAGCCGGCATATTTTGCTCAAGGATATCGGGCTGGAAGGTCAGCAGAAAATTCGCGATGGTAAAGTGTTGATCGTGGGCACTGGTGGGTTAGGATCGCCGGCCGCGCTGTATCTGGCCGCCGCGGGGGTCGGGACGATCGGCATAGTCGATGCGGACACGGTGGAATTAAGCAACCTTCAGCGCCAGGTCATCCACACCACGCCGGATATCGGCAAACCCAAAGTGCTTTCCGCCCAAGAAAAGATCGCGGCCATGAATCCGGAGGTGGAAGTTGTGACATACCAGAAGCGGTTGACGGCGGCCAACGTGCCGGAGATCTTCGGCGACCGCGCGTATGACATTGTCATCGACGGCACCGACAATTTCCCTTCCAAATTTCTGATCAATGACGCCTGCGTTCTCGCCAAGAAACCTTTTTCGCACGGTGGAATTCTTTATTTCGACGGACAGACGATGACCTGCGCGCCGGGCCACGCCTGCTACCGCTGTATTTTTGAGACGCCGCCGCCGTTTAACAGCGTGCCCTCCTGCGCCGAGGCCGGAGTTCTGGGCGCGGTCGCCGGAATGCTCGGGACCATCCAGGCCGCTGAAGCGCTTAAGTATTTATTAGGGAAGGGCCAGCTCCTTACCGACCGGTTGCTCATTTTTAACGCGCTGAACATGTATTTCCGCACGGTTTCGCTTAAGCGTAACCCCAACTGCCCGGTTTGCGGCGACAATCCCACGATCACAAAACCTTTTGACGAAAAACAGAAGTTTTGTGAGGTGAAAAAATAGCTCCGGCGTTCCGCCATAGGCAGAAGTCGGAGTCTCAATCGACATCGAAGATGGCGCGCCGGGAAGAGTAGGAATATAATGAATAAGCTTGGTATGGCGATTTTGGTAAGTCTGGCCGTTTTGATCCGGGCGCAAGGATTGTGGGCGGGTTCCTGTTGTTTGGTGGATTATAGGAAGAAAAATGTTTTAGGTGAAGTGTGCGACATTCGTAAAGATATCAACCGGCTTTATGTCATTGAGGATAATACCCGGACAAAATCAAGGATACCTTTATAATAGGGAAATAAGGAGACACAACGATGTCAGAAGCAAAAAACGTTTTAGGCGCAAAATTACAGCCTTGTTGTAAATTCCCGATGACCGGGTTTTTTCGCGACGGGTATTGTCATACCGGGCCTGAGGATATCGGACGGCACACCGTCTGCATCCGGACCACGGCGGAATTCCTGGAATTTTCCAGGGAAGCGGGCAATGATTTGACCACGCCTCGTGATGACCTGGATTTCCCGGGATTGATCGCCGGCGACCAGTGGTGCCTGTGCGCCCTGCGCTGGCAGGAGGCCTTCGAGGCTGGTGCCGCTCCGCAGGTCATTTTATCCGCGACGGAGGAATCCGCGCTGGAAGTGATCGACCTTGAAGCTCTGAAGAAACACGCGGCTGATGAAAAGCAGCAGGTTTGGCCTGATTAGGTGATAGGTTAAAGGTGATAGGTGATAGGTGAAAGAAAGGGATTGATATGAAAAAAATTGGGATATTAACGGGAATTTTGCTGGTTTCAGTGCTGAGTTCTTTGTCGTACGCGACGGTCCAGGGTAAGGAAGTCCGATACAACGCGGAGGGCGTGACGCTTAAAGGGTATCTCGCGCATGACGACGCGGTTGAAGGCAAGCGGCCCGGGGTTTTGGTCGTCCATGAGTGGTGGGGGCACAACGATTACGCGCGTAAACGCGCCCGGATGCTCGCGGAATTGGGATACACGGCGCTCGCCGTTGATATGTACGGTGACGGCAAGCAGGCGGATCATCCGGATGACGCGGGAAAATTTGCCGGTGAAGTCGCGCAGAACATGCCAGTCGCCAAAGCGCGGTTCCTGGCGGCATGGAACCTTCTTAAAAGCGATCCGACCGTGGACGCGGATAAGATCGCCGCCATCGGTTATTGCTTCGGCGGCGGGGTTGTCCTTAATATGGCGCGTATGGGCGTGGACTTAAAAGGTGTGGTCAGTTTTCACGGAAGCCTGGGAGCCGAAGATCCGGCGCGACCGGGCGCAGTTAAAGCTAAAGTGCTCGTCTGCCACGGCGCGGCAGACAGTTTTACCACGCCGCAACAAATTGAGGATTTTAAAAAGGAAATGGAATCCGCCGGTGTCGATTACAAATTTATCGCTTATGAGGGCGCGGTGCACAGTTTCACCAATCCTGACGCGGACCGTTACGCCAGGGAATTTGGGTTGGGGGTCGGATATAACGCCGCGGCCGACCAAAGATCCTGGGCGGATATGCTGGAATTCTTTAAAAAAATATTTTAGAACGCGAGGAAGTATTTCCAAAAAAATAAAAAATATTTGACAAATAAAGCAAATTAAGACATACTTTGTACCGTAACATTGAGTAAATAATGCATGGGTGGAAAATCGCAAGACCGCAAAGTTGGAGATGATCAACCTTGCGGTTTTTTTATGCCTGCCTACCGCCTGCCTGACGGCAGGCAGGGCAGGCAGGCCCAGTGCGTTCCGACACCATAATGTGTAACTGGTACGGATTTATTTACGCAAGAATAACTTAGGAAAGGAGGTTATACATTATGGCAAGAGGAACAGTAAAATGGTTCAATAACCAAAAAGGTTATGGTTTCATTTCCACCGAAGCCGGCAAAGATGTTTTTGTGCATCATACCGCAATTCAGGGAAGTGGCTATAAATCCTTAGAGGAGGGTCAAACGGTCGAATTCGAAGTGACCACCGGCCCCAAAGGGGATCAAGCCATCAACGTTGTGAAGGCATAACAATTTAATAGAGAGGTTTTCTTTTGTTATTGAGCTTCCTCTCAATAAGGAAACTTTCGCTATTTTGATAGAGAGCGGCTGTTTGAAAGAGCAGCCGCTCCTTTTATTTGCACTCGGAATGATTTCGGTAAATAAAACCCCTGCGTTTAGTTTTATCCCGAAATGCGAAGCATGAAGGGATAAAACTGCAGGGGTGACCAGGAGAAAGCCAAGGAGATGACATTGAAAGAATTTGCGCAACGTATTGCCGGATTGAACGTCTATCAGATGCGTGAAGAGGGCGATGATTACCAGGAGCGGGTGATCTTTAACGCCGATATCCCAGAGTGGAACAGGATCCTGGAAGAAATTTTAGGCCCGGCGGTCAAGCCTGCCGGAGTCGCCCCGTCAGGCACGGATCTTGTTTTGTGTCAGATCTACGGCAGTATTATGACCAATCAGGTGTTGTACCGCAAGGCGTTCGGTGACGGGACGATCCTGGCCATGCTCTGGCCGTGGCAGGACGGCGCGCACACGACTTTAAAGATTGGCCGGGTTACCGGGAAAGTCTAGTCCATGCCCGCCGCTATTCATATTAAAATCCCCACGCAGCTCGAATCGTTATTCGTTGATCGAAAACCGGACGATTACCGTAAGGCGATTCCCCGTTTCGCGCTACGTTACCCATCACCGGTGGCCGTAGATTGATGACTACTGATTCAATCAAGCGCTGCGCCTGGGCCGGGGCGGATCCGCTATACGTCGCTTATCACGACAAGGAATGGGGCGTGCCGGTGCGTGATGACCGGCGGTTGTTCGAATTTTTGATCCTTGAAGGCGCGCAGGCGGGTTTAAGCTGGATCACGATCTTACGCAAGCGCGAAAATTACCGCCGCGCGTTCGACCACTTCGACCCCACCAAAATTGTTAGCTACGGTCCGAAGAGGATCCGTACGCTTCTAGCCGATGAAGGCATTGTCCGCAACCGCCTGAAGATCGGATCGGTCATCCGTAACGCGGCCGCGTTCCTCAAAGTCCAGAAAGAGTTCGGCACGTTCGAGCGCTACATCTGGGAATTCGTCGGGCGTGAACCGATCCAGAACCGTTTGCGTAATTTTAAAGAACTTCCCGCAAGAACCGAGAAATCCGATATAATAAGCAAGGATTTGAAAGAACGGGGGTTCAATTTTGTCGGTTCGACGATCATGTACGCGTTCATGCAGGCGGTGGGCATGGTCAACGACCACACAACCGATTGTTTCCGGCACGCCCAGTTGTGCCGGAGATATTACAAGAGGCGTTAAGCGAAATATGAAAAGAGTTATTTTACCTTTGATGTTTTTGTGTTTCCTGGCCGGGTCCAGGAGTGTGGAGGCCAGCTCGTGCGCAGAGCCGCCGCCGGTTGAGGAATCTTACGCCATATCTTCGAGCGTTTTTGTCGGCAAAGTGATGATGGTGCGCGAACGCACCCGTAACGTGAAAGTTTCTTTCAAGGTCTACAAGGTCTTCAAGGGCACGCTCGACGATGTCACCATCGTTTTGACCTCGCTTCCCAACGATATGGGCCAGGGGTATCCGTTCCAGTTAGAAGAACAGTATCTGGTCTTCACGTATCTGAAGGAGGGAAGGGACCACGCCAATTTATGCACGCGCACCAAACCGCTATCGGAGGCCTCCACGGATATCAAGATCCTGGACAGNNCGCCTTTAGGAAGGCGCGGCCCGGGTGAAGCTATGCGTCAAGCCAACCATTTTCTCGAACCCTGCGTCGGCCGCTATTGGAAAAAGTTAGAGGACGGCCGGATCCTTTGTGAGTTATGCCCCCGCTATTGCCATTTAGGCGAAGGCCAGCGGGGGTTTTGTTTTGTCCGCCAGAACGTCGGCGGGCAAATGGTTTTGACCACCTACGGGCGCAGCAGCGGCTTTTGCATCGATCCGGTCGAGAAAAAGCCGCTTAATCATTTTTATCCGGGCACGAGCATCCTTTCTTTCGGCACGGCCGGGTGTAACCTGGGCTGCAAATTCTGCCAGAACTGGGACATCAGTAAGTCCCGCGAGTTCGATCGTTTGACCGATCAGGCTTCCCCGGGAAAGATCGCCCGCGCCGCGAAAGCGCTGAAATGTAAAAGCGTCGCCTTCACCTACAATGACCCGGTCATCTTCGCCGAATACGCCATCGACATCGCTCAGGAGTGCCATAAATTGGGGATCAAAACCGTCGCGGTAACCGCCGGATATATGACGGATAAATCCCGCCCGGAATTTTACAAATATATGGACGCGGCCAACGTTGATCTCAAAGGTTTCACGGAAGAGTTTTATCGTAACGTCACCTCAGGCGCCTTGCAGCCGGTGTTGGACACGCTGGTGTACCTCAAGCGCGAAACGAACGTGTGGTTCGAGATCACGACACTCCTGATCCCTGAGGTCAACGACAGCGACAAGGAGATCCACGAAATGAGCGAGTGGATCGCCCGCGAGCTCGGGGTGGATGTGCCGCTGCACTTTACCGCGTTCCATCCGGATTTTCGCATGCTGGACAAACCCGACACGCCGCCCGCGACGTTAAAACGCGCCCGCGAGATCGCTTTATCAAAAGGATTGCGTTACGTCTACACCGGCAACGTCCACGACCCCGAAGGCTCGAGCACCTACTGTCACAACTGCAAGGAACTGCTGATCGAACGGGATTGGTACCGGCTGGGCGCATACAATCTCAAAGACAAAAACAAGTGCGCGCGCTGCGGAACTGTGTGCCCAGGGCATTTTGACGACAAGCCGGGCGCCTGGGGGCCACGCCGGCTTCCGGTACGATTGTCGGATTTCTAACCCGGAGAAAATTCTTCCCAAATCATCAAAAGTGTATATACTGAAAAAAGTACATTTCTAAAAGGAGGTTTTTCTTGAAGAAGCAATTTATTTTAGGTTTTGGAATGATCAGTTGTTTGATTTTTATCGCGACCGGCGCGCGCGCTGAAATGGACTCCGGCAAAAAGAGCAAGGATTCCGAAACGCCCAAAGTAACGGCCAAGGCGGTCATCAAGGGAACGCAAGCTGATTCCCCGATCATCGGGAGGGTCGATCTCACGCAGAAATCAGACGGCGTGAAGGTCATTGCGCACCTTTTGAACGTCCCGCCGGGAAATCACGGGTTTCACGTCCACGAGAACGGCAGTTGCGAAGAAGCCGGTCAGGCCGCCGGAGGGCATTTTAATCCGGACAGGCGCGAGCACGGACTTTTATCCAAAGACGGCTTTGCCGCGGCNNGCCTAGTACATCGTCATTAGTACATCGTACTTCGTGGAATTTTCGATGTGCTATGCGCGAACGACGAACGACGAAAAAATGTTTTCCACCGAAAAAAGCGTGTTAGTCGTCATCGACGTCCAGGAAAAACTCACTCCCCTGATGCAGGAGAAGGATGCTCTTTTGAAGAATATCCAGATCCTGATCCAGGCGGCGCAGGGCCTGGATATCCCCATCCTCTGGAGCGAACATGTCCCGGAGAAGATCGGAGCGACCGTCGAATCCATTCGCCGATTGATGCCCACCCGGAAGCCTATTGTCAAAAAAAGTTTCGGCTGCGGCGGCGAGCCGAATTTTACCAAGGCGCTGACTTCCCTTTACAGAAAACAGATCATCGTCGCCGGCATCGAAACCCACGTTTGCGTTTACCAGACGGTCGTCCAATTGCTTGGATCGAGCTATAAAGTCCAGGTGGTATCCGACGCGGTTTCCTCGCGCGCGTCTTCCAACAAGGACGCCGGCCTGGAGCGGATCAGATCCTGCGGCGGTGTGGTCACCTCGACCGAAACGATCCTCTTCGAACTTCTTCAAACGGCTGAGCACGGCCAATTCAGGAATATATTGGATCTCGTCCGATAGTTTTATCAGATTAACCGAATTTAGGGAGGGATGTGATGAAGCAAGCGAACCAGACCAAACGCGAAACGGCCAATGTTCTTTTGCCGATAGGCTCCCTTTGGGAGGAGGAAAACCGTGTTTTTGTCCCCAGCGATGAGTTTAAGCGCAAGGCCCTCATTCGCGATGAATCCATTTATGCCGAAGCGGCCAAGAATCGCGAGGCCTTCTGGGCCAAATGGGCCGGCGAACTTGACTGGTTCAAGAAATGGGACAAGGTCCTTGAGTGGAATTTGCCTTTCGCGAAATGGTTCATCGGCGGGAAATTGAACGCCAGTTACAACTGCCTTGACCGTCATATCAAAAAAGGCCTCGGCAACAAGACGGCCATACTTTGGGAAGGTGAGCCGGGCGATTCGAAAACGTTGACCTATGAGGACGTGTACAAGTCGGTCAATAAACTGGCGAACGTCCTGAAAGGGCTCGGCATCGCTAAAGGCGACCGGGTGGCGATCTATTTGCCGATGATCCCCGAGGCGGTTTTCGCGATGCTCGCCTGCGCGCGTATCGGCGCGGTGCACACGGTCGATTTTGGCGGATTCAGCGCGGATTCTTTGAAAGAGCGTATCCGCGACGCCCAGGTCAAACTGATCATCACCGCCGACGGTGGATATCGCCGCGGCAAGGTCCTCCCTTTAAAGGAGACCGCGGACCAGGCGGCCTCCGAATGCCCGACCATCCAGCACATTCTCGTTGTTCGCAGGACCGGACAGAACATCCCGATGAAAAGCGGCCGCGACCTCTGGTACAACGAATTCGTGGACAAAGCGCAGGATTATTGCGAGCCAGAACAGATGGACGCCGAGGACATGCTCTACATTTTGTACACCTCGGGAACAACGGGAAAACCGAAGGGGATCGTGCACACGACCGGCGGTTACCTGACCGGCGTGCACGCGACCACCCGCTGGGTCTTTGATATCAAACCCGAAGATATCTTCTGGTGCACGGCGGATGTCGGCTGGGTCACGGGACACAGCTATATCGTCTACGGCCCGATGTCGAACGCCGCGACCCAGGTGGCGTACGAAGGTTCGCCGGATCATCCCGAGCGCGACCGTTTCTGGAAGATCATCGAAAAATATAAAGTGACCATTTTTTATACCGCGCCGACGGCGATCCGTACGTTCATGAAATGGGGGGTACAGTGGCCCGCGGCATGCGACCTCTCCAGTCTGCGGCTGTTGGGCAGTGTCGGCGAGCCGATCAATCCCGAGGCGTGGGTTTGGTATCATAAGCATATCGGTCAAGACCGCTGTCCCGTGGTCGACACCTGGTGGCAGACCGAGACGGGAAGCATTTTGATCTCGCCGCTGCCGGGGGTGACGGAGCTCAAACCCGGTTCGGCGACCAAGCCGTTGCCGGGCATCGAGGCCGTCGTCGTGACCGAGGAGGGCAAGACCGTCACGGAAGGCGGCGGATATCTGGCCATCAAAAGCCCGTGGCCGTCGATGCTGCGCGGGATCTACGGCGACGACGAACGTTACCAGAAAACCTACTGGAGCCGTTTCAAGGACATGTATTTTCCCGGCGACGGGGCCAAGATCGACACGGACGGTTACCTTTGGCTTTTGGGGCGGGTCGATGACATCATGCTCGTTGCCGGTCATAACATCAGCACGATGGAAGTCGAAAGCGCCTTGGTCGATCATCCCAGCGTGGCGGAATCCGCGGTTGTCGGCATCACCGATGAGATCAAAGGTCAGGCCATTGCCGCGTTCATCATTTTAAAGGAAGGTAGCAAGCCGGGACAGCAAGAGGATGAGATCCTTAAAGGCCACGTGGCGAAAAAGATCGGGGCGATCGCGCGGCCGCAGAAGATTATTTTTACCGCGGAGCTGCCCAAAACGAGAAGCGGCAAGATCATGCGCCGGCTTTTGCGCGACATTGCCGAAGGCCGCGCGCTGGGGGATGTCACAACGCTCGCCGACGCGCACGTGATCGAGAGTCTTAAGGAGAAGTATCAAGAGGAGAGTTGAGTGCATCTCTCGCCTTTCGTCGTTCGTACATCGTACATCGTACATCGTACATCGTACATCGTACATCGTACATCGTACATCGTACATCGAATTATTCCGCGAAGTACTATGTGCTAGCGGCGATGGTTCCGCAGTATGCGCGAGGGAAGATCATTACCGTCAATGAGGCTCCGGTCGAACTTCCTCTGAATAATGTCGTTTTGACCGTCAGGGAAGATATTGATGCGTTTTTTACGAAGGTAGATGAAGAACTCAGGAGAAACTTTCATGAACCTCACAAGTCCGGCGTTCGGGCACAACCAGACAATTCCTAAGAAATATACCTGTCAGGGACAGGACATCAATCCGCCGTTGGAGATTTCCGGGATCCCAACGGGGACCAAAAGCCTCGCTTTGATCATGGACGACCCCGACGCGCCCGGCGGGAACTGGGACCATTGGCTGGTCTACAATATTATGCCGGCGTCGGAAATCAAGGAAAACAGTGTTCCCGGGGTGCAGGCCCGAAACGATTTTCGCCGGGTCGATTATGGCGGCCCGTGCCCGCCCTCGGGCACGCACCGGTATTTTTTCAAATTATACGCCTTGAACGCGACCCTGAATTTTTCTCCCACAGGGAGCCTAACGGCCAAGCCGCCTTCAAAGAAGGAATTGGAGGGCGCTATTCAGAAACACCTGCTGGGGGAAACCGTTTTGATCGGCCTGTATAAGAAACAATGACTAAAATTAAGGAGTATCTCGTCGCTCGTATCTCGAGGGACATTTGCGAGATACGAAATACGAGATACGAGAGACGCGAATGAATTTTTTAAAAGTCATTACTGCCGGTTGTGCGGCGATGAATGTCCTCTTGGCCGCGGCGGCAGGCCTGCCTGCCGGACAGGCAGGCGNNGGACAGGCAGGCGCGCAGGAACTTCCCGTTGAACTCATCAAACTCCCTCCTGGGTTCAAGATCGAAATCTTTGCCAATCGTGTTCTCAACGCCCGGTCGATGGCGTTAAGCCCGAACGGGACGCTCTTTGTCGGTTCGCGCACGGCGGGGAATGTTTACGCGTTGCGTGATGAGGACCATGACAATCGGGCCGAGAAGGGATATCTTCTGGCGCAGGGATGGAATATGCCCAACGGTGTGGCGTTCAAAGACGGCGCGCTTTACGTCGCGGAAGTCAACCGCGTGTTGCGCTTTGACGATATTGAGAAAGATATGGACCACCTGCCGCAGCCTGTGGTCGTTAATGACAGTTTTCCAGAAGACACCTGGCACGGGTGGAAATTCATCCGCTTCGGCCCGGACGGAAAATTGTACGTGCCGGTCGGCGCGCCGTGCAACGTCTGCGAACGCCTGGACGATCCGCGCTACGCCTCGATCACGCGGATGAACCCCGACGGCAGCGGGCTGGAAGTCTTCGCGCAGGGGATCCGTAACAGCGTCGGATTCGACTGGGACCCGCGAACGGGAGATCTCTGGTTCACGGACAACGGCCGTGACATGCTCGGGGACGACCTGCCGCCGGATGAGCTCAATCACGCGCCGCAACCCGGCATGCATTTCGGCTTTCCTTATTGCCACGGCGAAAATATTGCCGACCCCGAATTCGGCAAGAAACACCGCTGCGCTGAGTTTAACCCCGCCGCGCAGGAACTGGGAGCGCACGTGGCCGCGCTGGGGATGCGGTTTTATACCGGAGATATGTTCCCGCCCGAATACCGCAACCAGATTTTTATCGCCCAGCACGGTTCGTGGAACAGAAGCAAGAAGGTCGGTTACCGTATTATGCTGTTGCGCCTCGAAGGAGGTAAGCCGGTCAGTTACGAGACTTTTGCCGAAGGGTGGAAACAGGGGGAGAAGGTCTGGGGCCGCCCGGTCGATATTCAGCAAATGCCCGACGGCTCATTGCTCGTTTCGGACGACCACGCGGGCGCGATCTATAGAATTTCGTACAAAGAGTAACGAAGTAAGACTTAGTGTGGTATAATCCTGAAAATTTTAGGATATTTGGATATTAGGGAATTGGGGAATCGGATATTCGGTGATAAGGATATTAGGACAAAAAATCTCATGAATTTCCCGATATCCCAATTACCTGTTCCCTGATTTCCAAATACCCGGATCACCTGTGACTATCGATGACTGAATCTTCAATGACTGCGAAGCAAGCTATTGGTTCCACCATGCGCACCGACCATTGGTGGCTTGAGCCGTTTTTGACGGGCGCCGGATTTCTTACCTTTGTGATCTATACGACCTGGGCGATGTTCCAGGCCGGGCATTACTGGGCTGGATCGTACCTCTCACCGTTGTATTCGCCGTTATTGTTCGTTGAACCCAACGCCGCGGGCGCGCCGCCGGTCGTCCACGCCTGGTTCGGGTATTGGCCCGATTGGTGGCCGAGCTTTATTCCGCCCTCCCCGGCCATTTTCATCCTCGCCGGGCCGTTGTCATTTCGTCTGACCTGTTACTATTACCGCAAATTTTATTACCGCGCCTATTTCGCCACGCCGTCGGCCTGCGCGGTTTCGCCGTTACCGCAGAAAGATTATAAAGGGGAAACACATCTGCTTTTATTCCAGAACCTGCACCGCTACACGCTTTACATCGCCATTTTTTATATCATTGTCCTCGCTTACGACACGGTTGAGTCCTGTTTTCGCTATGGAAAACTCGGGGTCGGGGTCGGGACTTTTGTCATGGCCGCCAACGTGATCTTTCTTTCGTGTTATACGCTCGGTTGTCACGCCTGGCGGCATTTAGTCGGCGGGCGGATGGATTGTTTTTCCTGTCCGTCGGGGCAAGAGCACCCGCGTCACAAGATATGGGGAAAAGTGACCTGCCTTAACGAACGGCACATGCTTTGGGCGTGGGTGAGCATGATCTGGGTCGGGTTCACGGACTTTTACATCCGTATGGTTTCCATGGGTGTTTGGCATGATTTTAACACTTGGAGTAATTAGCAATGGACATTTCTGAGATTCAAACAATCGAACACGACGTGCTTGTCGTTGGCGCCGGCGGGGCCGGGATCCGCGCGGCCATTGAATGCGCCAGGCAGGGATTAAATACCGGCATGATCTCGAAATCCCTTTTGGGCAAGGC
>CXWL01019502.1_pt1 | contig 14982 bp, 18 predicted proteins | sample 590931 | NCBI WGS metagenome assembly CXWL01 (sample SAMEA3498368, study PRJEB10139) | groundwater metagenome | biome: water well; material: biofilm material | place: Germany | collected 2015-04-27 | reverse complement strand
AAACTCACCATACGGCACATTGTCAATCATGCGCTCGTCTCCACCCATCGCCAACATCAATACAGCAAGGAATAATAAAGTGGTAACAACTGGCGCAACTATGGTTTGATTCCAAACCTTCGCAAACCGCCATATTTCACGCTTACAGAGCGTTGCAACGCCAATGGTATTTATATATTTCATGCTATTTCCAGTCATAAAAAAGGGGTGGTAGATTCCTACCACCCCTTCCAATTAGAATCAATGACTTACAAATCTATTTGCGATCACCAATAAAGCGCAGCAAATACATAAATATGTTGATGAAATCCAGATATAAATTAAGCGCACCAAGAATTGACGCTTTCGCCATTGCTTCAGAATTACCAGCAACCTGATAATACATGTTTTTCAGCTTCTGAGTGTCATACGCTGTAAGACCTACGAAAATAAGTACACCGATAACAGATGTGGCAAAAAACAATGCGGGACTTGGCATAAAAATACTAACTATTGATGCTATAATTAAACCAATCAAGCCCATCATCAGGAATGAACCCATACCAGTCAAATCACGCTTAGTGGTGTAGCCGTAAATGCTCATAGCCCCGAAAGTACCTGCGGTTACAAAGAAAGTCGCAGCAATACTCTTACCAGTATAAACCATGAATATTGAGGTAAGCGATAGACCAACTAGCACTGAATATGTCCAGAAAATAGCCTGAGCTGTTGACGAACTCATACGGTTAATGCCCATACCCAGCCACAAAACCAAGCCAATTGGCGCAAGCATAACAATCCAGCCAAGCGGAGACATTCCGACAGCCTGACCGTTCTGAACGTTATAAAGCGCATTAACGAAAGCTGGTGAATTTGCAGCAAACATAGCCACAATGCCAGTCAGAGCCAGTGCGCTCGCCATATAGTTGTAAATTTTTAACATATAAGCACGAAGCCCCATGTCATAAGCAGCAGCCTTTGACTGTGCGCCATACTGTGCCGTGGCAAACGGATCGCGATATTCCATGTTTTTCTCCTAATTAAGTTAATAAATTGAACTACCGTAGTATTATATGGTGTATTGCTATCCAATTTCAAGTAAAACCCGACATTTTTTATCAGCTATTATTTTTTGCTTGATTTACGGATACTTCCCAGCTAAACACACACTCCCTTTAGTTATCAGGCGAGGCATTGCCTTTGGTAACATTTTATTTATAACCTTAATTTATAGGAATCGCAAAATGCCAAAATTGAAGACCAAATCAGGCTGTAAGAAGCGTTTTCGCTTCACTGCCACAGGCAAGGTTGTTGCCTCCCAAGCTGGAAAACGTCACGGAATGCGCAAACGCACCAACCGTTTTATTCGTAACGCGCGCGGCACTACTATTCTCGATGCTTCTGATACACACCGCATCGTGCAATATATGCCAAACGGCTCATACTAGCTATAACAGGGAGATAACTCATGGCTCATGCTAAAAGTGGTGCAAATCGTGCCCGTCGTAAAAAAATTCTTAAAATGGCAAAAGGTTATTACGGCCGTTCTAAAAGCTGTATCACCGTTGCCCGTGAAAAAGTAGAAAAAGGTCTGCGTTACGCATACCGTGACCGTCGCGCTAAAAAACGCAATTTCCGCAGCTTGTGGATTCAGCGTATCAACGCTGGTGTGCGCGAACATGGAATGGTTTATTCGCAGTTCATGAACGGCGTAATTAAAGCTGGCATTATCGTTGATCGCAAGGTTCTTTCCGACCTCGCTACCCGCGAGCCAGCGGCCTTTAAAGCAATTGTTGATCAATCAAAAGCTGCTCTCGCTAAAAAAGCTGCTTAATTTATTAGCGTCATTCTGATATGACCGAAAACTTATTAAACGAAGCCCTCTCCTCTATCGTCGCTTGTGAAACATCAAGCGCGTTAGAGGAGCTTCGAGTTTCTTTGCTCGGCAAAAAAGGTAAATTAACCGATGCACTAAAAGCACTCGGACAAGCAACACCAGAAGAACGCAAAACATTAGGCGCAGCCCTCAATCAAATAAAAGAGCAGATTACAAACGCTCTGGAAGAAAAAAAATCTGCTCTTGCAGATGGTGAATTAAATGCCCGTCTGGTTACAGAAAAACTCGATGTAACCCTGCCCATAGCTTCACAGTCACGCGGAAAAATTCACCCCATCACTCAAGTTACCGAAGAAATCACCGCAATATTTGCCGATCTTGGTTTTAACGTTGCTGATGGTCCTGATATTGAAGATGATGAGCATAATTTTTCTGCCCTGAATATTCCCGAGTCGCACCCTGCCCGCCAGATGCATGATACTTTTTATTTGCACGGCAAAGGCGATAACAAAACAGTGCTGCGCACACACACTTCGCCCGTGCAAATCCGTACAATGCGCGCGGGAAAACCACCATTTCGCTTTATCGCCATGGGCAGCACTTACCGTTGTGACAGCGACCTCACCCACACCCCAATGTTTCATCAAATCGAAGGTTTGGTGATTGATAAAGAAATAAATATGGGGCATTTGCGTGGTTGCATCAGCGAATTCCTGCGCGTGTTTTTTGAGCTGGAAAATGTTCCTGTGCGTTTCCGCCCTAGCTTTTTTCCATTCACTGAACCATCGGCAGAAATTGACATTGGCTGCGCCCGCAGCAAAGATGCTATCAAAATCGGCGCAGGCTCTGATTGGCTGGAAATTGGTGGTTGTGGCATGGTGCATCCCAACGTTCTAAAAAATTGCAATATCGACCCGAACGAGTGGCAAGGTTTTGCATTCGGCATGGGCATTGAACGCCTCGCCATGCTCAAATACGGCATCCCCGACCTGCGCACATTTTTTGAATCGGACGCACGCTGGCTTTCGCATTACGGCTTCGATCCGCTGCATATTCCAAATCTTGTGAGTGGGCTGTAATATGAAATTTACTCTCTCATGGCTAAAGAATCATCTGGAAACAACGGCTTCCTTACAAGAAATCACCGATAAACTAACAGCGATTGGGCTGGAGCTGGAAGGCGTTGAAGATAGAGGAGCATCACTTTCTGCTTTTACCGTTGCCAAAATTCTGGAAGCCACCCGCCACCCTGAAGCTGATAAATTGCAAGTTTGCAAAGTTCAAAGTGACGCTGGCGAATTACAAATTGNNCAAATTGTTTGTGGTGCTGCCAATGCCCGCGCGGGTTTATATGTGGCTCTAGCCAAAGAAGGAACGGTGATTCCCGCCAATGGCATGGTGATCAAAAAAACCAAAATCCGTGGCGTAGAAAGCAACGGGATGCTTTGTTCGCTAGAGGAATTAGGACTCGCCACAAGCAGCGAAGGAATTATTGAATTACCAGAGTCACAAATCGGTGCAAAAGTTGCCGAAGTTATGGGCATAAACGACCCAATCATCGATATCGCCATCACCCCTAACCGTGCTGATTGCCTTGGTGTCCGTTGGGTTGCGCGTGACCTCGCAGCAGCAGGAATGGGAACATTAAAACCACTGCCAGAAATAAATTTTAAACCAAGTTTTAATTCGCCAATTTCTGTTTCTATCGAAACCAAAAACTGCCCGCAATTTATCGGCTGTTTTATCAAAGATGTAAGAAACAAACAAAGCCCTGACTGGCTAAAAAAACGCTTAGAGGCTATTGGTCAAAAATCCATCTCTGCACTGGTGGATATCACTAACTATTTCACTTTTGATCTCGGTCGCCCACTGCATGTTTATGATGAGAGAAAATTATCTGGAAATATAACAGTTAGAGAAGCAAAAGCTGAAGAAAAACTGGCTGCTCTAAATGGCAAGGAATATGAACTGCCCGTATGGATAACTATAATTGCTGACGCGCAAAAACCAGTCGCAATTGGTGGTGTTATTGGTGGCAGCGAAACTGGCTGCACAGAAACAACCACCGATATATTTTTAGAAGTTGCATTATTTGAACCAACAAGCGTGGCACAAGCTGGTCGTGTTTTACAAATTGATTCTGATGCGCGCTATCGCTTTGAGCGTGGGGTTGATGTTGCTTTTGTGGAGGAAGCTGCAAAGCGCGCGGTGGCAATGATTTTAGAACTTTGTGGTGGGCAGGCAAGCGAGCTGGTTACCTGCGGAAAAACACCTGAGTGGAAACGTGAAATAAACTTCAACCATGAGCGTGTAAAATCCCTTGGCGGTGTGGATATATCTGCTGAAAAATCTTTGGAAATTCTTTCTGCGCTTGGCTTCACCCTCATCCCTAATTCCTCATCCCTCATCCCTCCCTCTTGGCGTGCTGACATAGAAGGCGAAGCTGATTTGGTCGAAGAAGTTTTACGGATTTATGGCTATGAACATATTCCGTCAACACCACTTCCAAAAAACCCACAAATTACACCTGCCATATTGAGCCTTTCACAAAAGCGCGTGCATCTTGCTAAACGATTACTTGCAACACGTGGCATGATGGAGNNCAGCTTGCTAAACGATTACTTGCAACACGTGGCATGATGGAGGCTCAGACATGGTCGTTCCTGCCAGCGGCGCAAGCAGCAATGTTTGGTAGCAACAATCCCGCGCTCACTCTGCTAAACCCCATCAGTGCGGATTTGGACACAATGCGCCCGAGCTTACTTCCGAATTTATTGGATGCCGCAAAACGCAACGCTGCGCGTGGCTTCAAAAATATTTCTCTGTTTGAAGTTGGTTTGCAGTTCCATGACATCACGCCTGACGGACAGAAAACTATTGCTGCTGGAATAAGAGCAGGCTCAACAGGAAATAATAATTACGATAGCGGACTATTTACGCAAAAAAATCGCAACTTAGATGCGATGGATGCTAAAGCTGATGCGGTGGCTCTATTGCAAACTCTAGGCGTAAATAAAATAGAAATCAGCACAACAAATCTTCCCGCTTACTACCACCCCAACCGTTCAGGAGCTTTTGTTCTTGGCAAAACTGTGCTTGGTTATTTTGGTGAAATTCATCCAAAAATTGCTGCATCTTTTGACCTTGAAGGAAGAATTGCAGCTTTTGAAATTTTCTTGGATAACATTCCTGTTTCCCGCAGCAAAGGCACAGCAAAACCACAACTAAAAATTTCTGATTATCAAGCAGTAGAGCGCGATTTTGCTTTCATAGTTGATGATAGTATAACTGCAGCAACTATCGAAAAAGAAATAAACAAATCTGAGAAAAACCTAATCACTAATGTAGAAATTTTTGACGTTTATAGTGGCAAAGGTGTTGATTCTGGCAAAAAATCAGTGGCAGTGAAAGTGACCCTGCAATCATTCGAGCGCACACTAACTGATGCAGATATTACAGCCGTTAGCAATGCAATAATATCCTCTGCCAGCAAAGGTTTCGGCGGAATTTTACGGCAATGACACCGCATTACTGGAATGATGCAAAATCACACATCCTCACCAACGATAAAATATTGGGTAAAATAATTAGTCATTATCATGGTGAAATTCTAACCGTGCGTGGCGATGCTTTTTATACACTGGCACGCTCCATAATCGGGCAACAAATATCGGTGAAAGCTGCTGATACAGTGTGGAGGAGGCTTAAAAACCAACTTGTCGAGGTCACACCAAAATCCGCAATAAAAACCAGCGAAACAGCCTTACGCGAATGTGGTCTTTCTGCGCAGAAAGTGCGTTATCTGCACTCCATTGCCGAGCATTTTATAGAGAACGAAGCACACATAAAAAACTGGAATAACCTATCTGATGACGAAATAATAAGTGAACTTACCTCTCTTAATGGTATTGGTCGCTGGACGGCGGAAATGTTCATGATTTTCCACCTCGCCCGCCCTGATATCCTGCCACTTGCTGATATTGGGCTGCAAAAAGCTATTTTCCGCCATTATAATAAGGAACAGAAAATGACTCTGGCTGAAATTTATGAATTAAGCCAAAGGTGGAAGCCCTATCGCTCAGTTGCCACATGGTATTTGTGGCGTTCGCTTGACCCAGTGCCAGTTAGTTACTAGCCCATCAACCTACTAATAACCAGCAACTAGCAATAAGCCAAACTTTAATTTATCTATTCCTATCCGATCCTGCATCCCTTGATCTTGCTACCCGTTCAGCACTAGAAACATCTCTCTTTGGTCTTTTTTCTTCTTCCAACATAGTATCAAGATTTTTATAGCCACCATCCTCAAGTTGAGCAATGGTTACATTTTTTGCATATGGTTCAAATGGTTTTCTGGTGGTGCGTTCTTCCTCTTTACACACTGCACCGCTGGATGAAACAAAAATTTTTCCCTTTTCATCAATGCCAAAATTCTGCGGCAAAGGATCCCAAAGCAGCATTTTTTTTTCTGCCAATTTTTTCTTCAGTGCCAATATTTGTTCTTTTGCATCTTGAGTAGTTATTTCATTATTAGCTAATGCTTCACCCAGTTTTTTATATTTAGGAAATATTGCAACATGAAATTTATTGGTGCGAGACTCTTCAACTCCTGCATCATTTTTTATAGTAGATGTTGCAGAAACAGGAGCAAATTCTCTTTCTGGTGATAAAATTCCCTCTGATTTTACTGGTTCACCATGTGGCACGTCATCCATTATACGAATTGAACGCCCATCTTTCAATGCCAACTCCAAATAGCAATTATGCTGCTTAAATTTTGGAACAATATCGCTTGCCACTATCCCTGCTTCATCCAAATATCGCTGAATAGCAGGTATAATTTTATCATGATTATCTTTTGGTACACGATTTTCCTTATATAGCTCGTCCAAACTCCAGCAAACAGGTTTGTGAATACGGACATCACCAATCATTTTTAAATTACCAACATCTTTTGCGTCTATAGACTTCCATTCAGCTTGTTGTTGTTTTAGTTGCCCATGTATATTTTTAACTACTGGTTCTAACCAATTTTCTGCTTTTTCCTCTAACATATAATCCTAATCGCACTCCAATCCTGATAAAATATGCGTTATATACAGAATTTAGATATGTACAGGAGCAAACAATCAAGTTAATATTTTGTGACAAAGTATGAATTATCTTAATTAAACTACAAAAATGCAGATAACCCTATGATTCCTCGCTATTCCCGCCCTGAAATGGTCTCTATCTGGACTGACCAAACAAAATATCAAATCTGGTTTGAAATTGAAGCCCATGCCTGTGACGCGCTGGCAGAACTTGGCGTTATTCCCAAATCCGCAGCTAAAACCATCTGGGAAAAAGGCGGATTTGATCCAGCACGCATTGACGAAATTGAACGCACCACAAAGCATGACGTTATCGCTTTTCTTACCAATGTTGCTGAATATGTGGGCGAGGATGCGCGTTTTTTACATCAAGGGATGACCAGCTCTGACGTGCTGGATACATGCCTTTCTGTGCAGCTAGTTCGCGCCACGGATATTTTGCTAGCAGATATGGATATATTGCTTGCTGCCATCAAACGCCGCGCCTTTGAAACAAAGGATTTCGTGACAGTCGGCAGAAGCCACGGCATCCATGCTGAACCGCTTACATTCGGGCTAAAACTCGCTGGATATTACGCGGAATTTACCCGCGCCCGTGCGCGCCTTGTCCACGCCCGCAAAGAAATCGCCACTTGCGCTATCTCTGGTGCGGTTGGAACATTCGCTAATATCGATCCGTATGTGGAACAATATGTCGCAAAAAAATTAGGGCTAGAAATTGAACCAGTTTCTACGCAAGTTATCCCGCGTGATCGCCACGCTATGTATTTTGCAACGCTTGGAGTTATCGCCAGTTCTATGGAACGCCTCGCCACCGAAGTTCGCCACCTCCAGCGCACCGAAGTTCTGGAAGCAGAAGAATTTTTCTCAGTAGGGCAAAAAGGTAGCTCTGCCATGCCACATAAACGCAACCCTGTGCTTTCCGAGAATGTTACTGGTCTTGCCCGCCTCGTGCGTGGCTATGTCACCCCTGCCCTTGAGAATGTGGCACTATGGCATGAACGTGATATTTCTCATTCATCAGTTGAGCGCATGATTGCACCAGACGCAACTGTAACTATGGATTTTGCCCTCACTCGCCTTGCTGGATTAATTGACAAGCTGGTGATTTACCCAGAAAATATGAAAGCAAATATGGATAGCATGGGCGGGCTAGTTTTCTCGCAGCGCGTTTTACTTGAACTTACTCAAGCTGGCGTAAGTCGTGAAGATTCTTATCGCTTCGTGCAGCGCAACGCCATGAAGGTTTGGGAACAAGGAAAAGATTTTCTGACAGAATTATGTGCTGATAAAGAAGTTACAGAACGCATTTCACCAGAAAAACTAAAAGATCTATTTGACCCGAGCTATCACACCAAACATGTAGAGACTATTTTTAAACGGGTGTTTGGTTAAATGAAATACATCTTTACAGCAATCACGGGATACGTAATAGGGTGGACATTTTTTTATCATTTAATGATGGAAGGTGATTATAAGTATTTTTTTGAGTACCTAAGGTTAGCTTGGACAGGAGGACTAGAAAAGCCTACTTTTCTTCAGTTTTTTGCCACTATGACAATGTTCCTTACAACATTCATTGTCTGGCTATATTCTCGTTTACGCTCAAATAAAAAATGACAATCCCCATACACCCGCAATTAGCGAAAGACTGTTTGCCGATTAACAATCTTGGTGTGTGCCGAGTCTATCTGCAAAATAATAGTAATTTCCCGTGGCTGATATTAGTTCCCATGCGCCCTGATATAAAAGAAATTTTTGATCTGGAACAGGTTGATTATGAACAGATGATGAGCGAAGTGCGCGCTGTGACTAAACATTTTGCAGGTTTTACTGGTGCAGATAAAATGAACGTTGCAACACTCGGTAATGTCGTTCCGCAATTACACATTCACATCATCGCACGCTTTGAAAATGACGCTGCATGGCCAAACCCAGTGTGGAATGTAAGCCTTCCACCAGCTCCATACGCTCCAGAAAAAGCCGAGCTTTTAATTAAAGAATTACGGGCAATATTTTAGGGATTAACGAAGCACTCATCTCTTATCTTGGAGTATATTTTTATGATTTTAATGTCTTTATTTTTTGCATCGTTGTATTTTATTCCTGTAATTGCTCTCATTTGTATTCCAAATCGCATTAGCTGGCTGATTATAACCACTATATTGTTATGTTTGTCACCATACAGAGCCATCTTAGCAGAGATTTATAGACCCAAAGTTGCAGCTATTGTATTTGTTGTTATATTCCCTGCACTTTTAATGAAAATTCTGGCCATTTGGATAAGAAATAGTGGAAAAATTGGGCTTGCCAGAATTTTACCATTTATCGGTTTGATAGGTCCTATTTTTTTCTTATCAAATGTCTCTAAATTTGAAGAGTTTTTTCGAGAGAACCCTATTTCACAATCTTGTGTTATGAACGTATTAAGACCAGAGATTGATGGCTATAATTTTCTGGTTTCTCCTGTTAACAGGTTTAATATAAAACAGAATATTGCTAATACTGCATTTAGGGAATCAGAACTTGGATCTTTATGTAAGCTGACGGACAATGGGAAAGAATCATTTCCCGCAGAAAACATAACTTTTCATTTCCCCCACAAATATGATGAGTCTGATTTTTGTCAACCAGGCCAAGACGAGTGGAAAAGAATCGTTTGTCTAATGGATGATGATCAGCCTAATAACGTAAGCTATCAAACCAAAATAAGTATTTTCAAAAAAGGGCAATCAGCAGCGCAAATAATTCCTGGGTTGCCACGATTGGATTATGATTCAACATTTAAATATTTTGAAAAACTAAAAATGGAAACTGTAGAAGATCTACAAAATCCAGGGTTTTATATATTAAAAAGAGAAATCGGCACTGAAGAAATATGGATAACAAAGAATGAGGAGTGGAAAACACCTGATGGAAATTTATATGCAACAAGTTGTTCACCACACCCGAATGGAGCAGTTTGCATTACATCATACCAGCTTAATGATAAACTCACTCTCAGGTATAGCTTCGCTACAAGTTTTAAGGAAATAGAACAACGTGCAAAACTGGTTGATGAGACAGTCAATAAAGCTATTGCAGCGTGGCTTACACCAAAAGAAAAATCTGATTAAAAAACTCCGCGCGATATTTTAGTTTTTGTCATTCCTGCGAAGGCAGGAATCTCTTTGTAGTCTTGCGCTGGTGTATAAAGACCTCTGCATAATTTGTTTACCGTCATTGCGAGCGACTGTAAGGAGCGTGGCAATCCAGTGGCAGTCTGTGCGTAATGAAAATACTGGATTGCTTCGTCGTTTTACTCCTCGCAATGACGAATTATGCAGAGGTCTTGTATATAGAGATCCCCGCCTACGCGGGGATGACAGATAGTATTTTAGTAAACCCTAGCCTTTGGTGGAACTGGCTGCACTTCATTAGAAAGTGTGTTGAGATGCACTGGGCGATAATCAAATACAATTTTGCCTTTGTCATCAATCCACGCCAGAGTGTGCTTCATCCAGTTTTTATCATCACGCTCTGGGAAATCTTCACGCGCATGTCCGCCACGACTTTCTTTACGGTTTAGCGCGCTAGCAATAGTTATCAATGCCTGACTGCGAAGATTATCCAACTCCAACGCTTCAACTAAATCGCTATTCCACACCAAAGTGCGGTCAGAAATTTTGAGCTGATCGTAGCTTTTCCAAATTTCTGCCATCTGCGCTGCACCTTCACTAAGAACTTTTTCTTCACGGAAAACAGCAGCGTGATTTTGCATAGATTTTTGCATATTGCGACGAATTTCAGAAGTTTTTAAGCCGCCATTAGCATTGCGAATCTTATCAAAACGTGCCAGAGCTTTTTCAGTGGCAGATTGATTGATTGGTTTATGACGCATCCCTGATTTTATCAGCTCCGCTGCACGAATTGCCGCTGCCCTGCCAAACACTACCAAGTCCAATAGTGAATTAGAACCCAAACGATTTGCGCCATGCACAGAAACACAACCAGCCTCGCCAATCGCCATAAGCCCCTGCACCACACTGTCGGGATTACCGTTTTTAAGTGTCACCACCTCGGTGTGATAATTGGTTGGGATGCCACCCATATTATAATGCACGGTCGGAAGAACTGGTATCGGCTGCTTGGTAACATCCACACCCGCGAAAATTTTTGCCGTATCCGAAATCCCTGGTAAACGCTCATGCAAAACTTTTGGGTCGAGATGATCCAGATGCAGGTAAATATGGTCTTTATCTTTTCCAACGCCACGACCAGCACGAATTTCCATTGTCATCGCCCGCGACACCACATCGCGTGAAGCCAGATCCTTAGCCGAAGGTGCGTAACGTTCCATAAAACGTTCGCCTTCAGAATTAACCAGATAGCCACCTTCACCGCGCGCACCCTCGGTAATCAGGCAGCCCGCGCCATAGATTCCTGTTGGGTGAAACTGCACAAATTCCATATCCTGAAGTGGAAGCCCTGCCCGCGCCACCATTCCACCGCCATCACCAGTGCAGGTATGCGCCGAAGTGCAGGAGAAATAAGCCCGTCCGTAACCACCAGTGGCAAGCACTGTAATATGCGCGTTGAAACGGTGAATAGTTCCGTCATCAAGATTCCACGCGATAACACCACGACAAGAACCATCATCATCCATGAGCAGATCAGTGGCAAAATATTCAATAAAAAATTGCGCTTTATGGCGTAGTGCCTGCGTGTATAGCGTGTGCAAAATTGCATGCCCAGTTCTGTCCGCTGCTGCACAAGTACGTTGCGCCGTGCCTTTGCCGTAATCTGTGGTCATCCCGCCAAACGGACGCTGATAAATTTTTCCATCAGGCGTGCGCGAAAACGGAACTCCGTAATGCTCAAGTTCAACCACCGCTTCCATTGCATTTTTACACATATATTCAATAGCGTCTTGGTCACCCAACCAATCAGAACCTTTGATAGTATCATACATATGCCAACGCCAGTCATCCTGCCCCATATTGCCCAGTGCCGCAGAAATTCCACCCTGCGCTGCCACAGTGTGACTGCGAGTTGGAAATACTTTGGTGACGCAGGCTGTGTTAAGCCCTGCTGCTGCCATTCCAAATGTAGCGCGCAGTCCCGCACCGCCAGCACCAACAACAACAACATCGTGATAATGATCTATAATTTTATAGGCTAAGGTCATAAAAAACTCTTTGTTAGAAAAACTAAATTATCCGATTTTAAAAAACTGAATGAATAAATGCAGTTTAAAAACCGCCAAGATGCAAACAGCAGCACCAGCAATACAGAAAAAACTATTGCCAATGAGTAAACCATATTTAGTGTATGGACATTTGATATAATCCTCTATCACCACCTGCAAACCAAGTTTAGCATGATAGAACATAGCGCAAACAAGCAACACCAGCAGCAGCGCGTTTACAGGCGAAACAAACCAATTAGCAACCTGTTTCTGCTCAGGAGCAATCATCACTGAAACAATCGCGGTTATAAACCATATAAAAAGAGGAATCATCGCAATGGCGGTAACGCGCTGCAACCACCAATGGGAAACACCATGTTTTGCCGAGCCAAGCCCGCGCGCCTTGCTTAATTTACTACGGAGGTCAGAAGAATCTTCTTTTTTCATAATTATAAAACTCCTGCATTATGATAGGCAGCAATCCAGCTAATAAAGCTGGCAATAAACGTAAAAATAACCACCGCCCAACCGCTTCTATTAACCGAAGGAATACTAAATCCTTTGCCTATATCCCAGAATAAATGTCGAATCCCATTGAATAGATGAAAATAGAGAGCGAACGTCCAACCAAATAAAAACAACCTGCCCCAAAATGATGATAAACACTTATGTAGCTCATCATAATTTGCTGGTGAATATGCCACCACCCATAAAAAAACAATCAGCAGCACAAGACCTGCATATAACGCTACACCAGTGATACGGTGCAGTATAGAATGAAATGATGTTATCTGCGGACGGTAAATAGAAAGATGCGGAGAAAGCGGACGGGTAATTTTAGACATAACCTATTCCAATCAAATTAAAAAAGCTTATTCCCTTATATAACCAAGCCGTATAAATAATCCATAAAAAAATAATCCCCATAAAATCCACATGTGGGATTTTATTTTTAGACAAAAATATAGCCCATCCACATGTGGGATTTTTGTTTCATTTATTTATTAAATGAATGATGCTATTGTATTGTAATTAGTTCGATAGAAATTCTAACTTGGAAATTATATGACAAAGAATCCTATAAAACAATTTTCACACTGGCTCGATGAAGCTAAGAAAAACCCAAATATAATTGAGCCGACAGCTATGTCGCTGGCAACCTGTACAAAAGACGGCTCTCCGTCAGTGCGGATGGTACTCCTTAAAGGTTTAGATGAACGTGGCTTTGTTTTTTATACTAATTTGAATAGTCGCAAGAGTGTCGAGATAAAACAAAACCCGAAAGCAGCTGGATGTTTTTATTGGATGCCTATGGAGAGACAAGTTCGAGTAGAAGGAAAAATTGAAGCGGTGAGTGATGCGGAAGCCGATAAATATTTTGCCACTCGCCAGCGCGACAGCCAGATTGGCGCGTGGGTATCGCAGCAATCGCAAATTCTGCCAGAGCGGGTGGAATTACTACAAAACATTGCTAATAAAATGGCAGAGTATGAAGGCACTTCTGTGCCGCGCCCTCCTTTCTGGTCGGGCTGGAGAATAATACCTAATAGAATTGAATTCTGGCAGCAAGGCGATTTCCGTTTGCATGAACGCGAAGTTTTTACCCGTAGCGATAATAGCAGAAGTAATGATTGGGAAATATCACTTCTCTATCCTTAAGCCTTGCCCTGCTTGAAGGTTGTGATGCACCTTAAAGATTAACTTTTTGTTACTTACTTACCGCTAGGTTAAATCCCTGTAATGTAAGCATATTATCCTTTACCAAAAACAGCAAAAAATGTATATCTAAACCTAAGCAATTGCTAGGTTAACCATAACCAAATCGCTTACGGTGGGACACACCGTTTGTCTAACAAAACTAGAAGGATAATTTTATGAATAAGTTTGTACTCGCTGCTCTTATCACCACTGTTGCTGCTGCTCCATTTGCTGCTTTTGCTGCTGATACTGCAAAGCCTGCTGAGTCTGCTCCTGTAGCTGCTCCTGCAACTCCATCAACTCCTGCCGCTACTCCTGAAGTGAAAAAGGAAGAAGTTAAAACAGTTGCTGGCGAACTTAAAGACGGCACAAAAATCGAAACCACTGGCGATAAAGTAGAAGTTATCGGCAAAGATGGCAAAAAGTCTCCAGCTCCAGACGGTGAACACACTCTGAAAGATGGTAGCAAAATTACCACTAAAGGTGGAATGATTGTTAAGAAGTAATTTTCTTTTCAATTGTCATTCCGAACGGCATGTGAGGAATCTTTGCAATAATGAAGCAAAGATCTCTCGACAAGCTCGGGATGACAGATAATTCAGATAAGGGCGGTCTTTGGGTCGCCCTTATTTTTTGCTAATTACGCTGTAACTATCACCGAACAATTTGGGGTTTCATGCAGCCTGATATTAACGCAAACAATATTCAAATCCGCAAACAGTGTGGGGCATACTTTTTCTAATAAATAAGCTGCCATATTTTCTGCCGTTGGGTTTACTGGAAGATAAAAAATATTCTGCCCTGTAATATCGCTGATAGATTTACCCAATTCTTTATCACGTTCAAACAATATGGTGGTGTGATCCCAGTTTTCATCCACCCACGCCCCTAGCCTTTCGCGTATCACTCCAAAATCTACCACCCGCCCTAACGAGTCCAAACCTTCAGCTGAAAAACTTGCTTCTATGGCATAGCGATGCCCATGCAGATTCTTACATTTGCTTTCATGTTCTAAAACTCGGTGGGCGGCATCAAATTCAATGCGCCGTGTACAAATAATATTAGCCATAACAATATTTTTATGTAGTTAAGCGACGGAAATTAACATAGATTCTAGCCATTTGCATCATTTTTAATAGCAAATCTGTTGCATTAGCACCCAGTTTTTGCTATACACCCGCTTCCCCTAACGCTAAAATGGCGTAACG
>CXWL01014285.1_pt1 | contig 14989 bp, 11 predicted proteins | sample 590931 | NCBI WGS metagenome assembly CXWL01 (sample SAMEA3498368, study PRJEB10139) | groundwater metagenome | biome: water well; material: biofilm material | place: Germany | collected 2015-04-27 | reverse complement strand
TGCCAGGTGAAGCTGCGCGCCAGCAAGTCGGTGGCCAGGATCGTGCCCCAGCGGTCGGCGCCGCGTGCCCAGTCGGCGCGGCGCAGCGCCGCATCCAGATCGTCGGCCCAGCGCAGCACCGCCACCAGCTCGTGGGCGTCGCGCAGGCCCAGGTTGAGGCCCTGGCCGGCAACCGGGTGCAAGGTCTGCGCGGCGTTGCCGATGCGCACCGTGCGGCCTTTGACCAGCGTGCGCTCGGCGTTGAGGCCCAGCGCAAACGACTTGAGCGGGCTGATCGCGACCGGCCTGCCCGCGGCGGCTGGAAAGAGGGTGGCGAGGACGGCGAGGCGCTGTGCGTCACCGAGATCGCGCACCGGGTCGTCGTGGCTGGGCACGCACCAGACGAGCGCGGCTTGGGCCCGTGCGCCGGCCGCAGCGGGCCGGTCAGTCAGGTCGGGCAGCGGCGGCAATGGCAGCAATGGCAGCAGCGCGGCCGGGCCGTGGCGGGTGAAGCGCTCGAACGCCAGTCCGGGCGTCGCGCCTTCGAGCGCGACCGTGCCGACCCAGGCCGTCTGGCCGTAATCGAGCACGATGGCCTTGCGCGCCTGGTCGGCAAAGACGCCGCCCTCGGCGACCACCGCCAGGTCGAAATATTCGGCGATACCGGCATCGATTTCCACGCCCGTGGGCAGCACCTTGATGGCCGCCACCGGTGTGCCGAACCGGCTGCGCAGACGCGCGGGTTGCGCCGCGGCCTCGGCCTCCCAGGCGCGCTGCAGCGGTGCCACCAGCGCGCCGTAGGACAGTACCGCGCCCAGTTGAGGCACATCGATATCACGCGCCGCGATGCGCACTTCGGGCTCGCCCCAGGGCGTCGTCAGCGTCGGCGGCATCTGCGAGACGCGCACCTCGGTGATCGGCTGGGCGGCCGCCTGCGCCCAGGCGCCCAGGCGCTGCAGGAAACGCACGCTGCCCAGCGAGAGCGCCAGCGTGCGCGGGTCGGCCGCCACATCGCGGTCGGCGGGCCGGCTGTCGAAGACGGTGATCCGCGCCTGCGGCAGCAGCCGCGCCGCAAGCAAAGCCAGCGCCAGCCCGACCGGGCCGGCACCCACCACGGCGATCTGCCAGGCTGCGTTTGCCACGAATATCCCCAATAAAGTTGCCGCGTATTATTCGCCGCGCACCCGCCGTGGGTGCCGATACGGAGGCTCTCGCCATGGCGCTGATGGACTTCATCAAGAAACAGTTCATCGATATTCTCGAGTGGACCGAGACGGGCGACGGCACGCTGGCCTTTCGCTACCCGATGGCCGGCAATGAAATCCAGTACGGCGGCTCGCTCACCGTGCGCGAAAGCCAGATGGCGGTCTTCGTCAACGAAGGCAAGGTGGCCGACGTCTTCGGCCCCGGCATGCACAGGCTCAATACGCAGACGCTGCCGGTGCTGACCTACCTGAAAAACTGGGACAAGCTGTTTCAGAGCCCGTTCAAGAGCGACGTCTATTTTTTCAGCACGCGCCAGCAGCTCGACAGGCGCTGGGGCACGACGCAGCCGATCACCATCCGCGACAAGGATTTCGGCGCCGTGCGGCTGCGCGCCTTTGGCAACTACGCCTACCGCATCAGCGATGCCCAGCTCTTTCACACCGCGATCTCGGGCACCCGAGACCGCTATACGGTGGAAGACCTGGACGGCCAACTGCGCGGCCTGATGCTGCAGCACATCAGCGATGCGGTGGCGCAGAGTGGCGTGCCCTTCCTGGACCTGGCGGCCAACCAGGTGGAGTTTGCCAAGCAGTTGCAAGAGACCAATGCGCCCGAGTTTGCCAAGCTCGGCCTGGCGCTGGAGTCGGTGACGGTGCAGAGCGTGAGCCTGCCCGAGGAGTTGCAGAAGGTGCTCGACCAGAAGATCGGCATGGGCATGGTCGGTGGCGACATGGGCAAATTCATGCAGTACCAGACGGCGCAGGCGATCCCGAAATTTGCCGAGGGCGCGGGTGCCGGCGGCGGCATCGCCGGTGATGCGATGGGCCTGGGTGCCGGCCTCGCGCTGGGCCAGGTGATGGCGCAACAACTCGGCCAGGGGCTGCAAGGCGCCGGCGGCGGCGCGGCGGCGGCCGCACCGGCGGGCATCCAGCCCGACGAAGTGATGGCCACCCTGGAAAAGCTGGCTGACCTGAAGGCCAAGGGCGTGCTCACCGAAGACGAATTCGCGGCCAAGAAGGCAGAGCTGCTGAAGAAACTCGTCTAGGCCGGGCCCGTGGCCACGACGCCCGCAAGCGCTGCACGCGCCTACCGCGCGGCGTGCCCGAACTGCGGCGCGCCGGTTGAATTTGTCTCGGCGGCGTCGGCCAGCGCGGTGTGCAGTTTCTGCCGCAGCACGCTGGTGCGCGACGGCGAAGCGCTGCGCCGCATCGGCATCAGCGCCGAGCTGTTTGACGACCACTCGCCGCTGCAGCTGGGCGCCAGCGGCAAGCGCCAGGGCGTCAGCTTCACGCTCGTCGGCCGCCTGCAACTGGCCTACGAGGGTGGCACCTGGAACGAGTGGCATGCGCTGTTCGACAACGGGCGCAGTGCCTGGCTGAGCGAGGACAACGGGGCCTACGTGCTGGCCTTCGATGCGCCGCTGCCGGCCGATGCGCCGGCGATCGAGAGCCTGCAGGCCGGCGCGCGTGTGCTGGCCGATGGCCGTGCCTGGGACGTGGCTTCGGTGGTGCGCGCGCGGCTGATCGCCGCGCAGGGCGAGCTGCCCACCGCGCCGCGGCTGGAAGGCGAATTCGTGGTCGTCGATCTGCGCAACAGCGCGGGTGAAGTGGCGACGCTGGATGCCAGCAACCCGGCGCAGGTGCAGTGGTCGGTGGGCCGCACGGCAGCGATCGCGGAGCTGGCGATGAGCGGGCTCAAGGACGCCAGCGAGAAGACGCTGGCGGCCGGCACGCTGGCCTGCCCGGGCTGCGGCGCCGCGCTCGAGGTCAAGCTGGCAAGCACCCAGAGCATCGCCTGCCAGCAGTGCCATGCGGTGGTCGATGTCTCGGCCGGTCTCGGCGCCGACCTGGCGCACTACCAGCAGAACAACGCCGGCGCCGGTGGCCTGGAGCCGCAGATCGCGCTCGGCCTCACGGGCACGCTGGCGCTCGGCGGCGAGCCCCTGCCATGGCAGGTGGTGGGCTACCAGGAACGCTGCGACATCCCCACCGGCAGCGAGGAGGAAACCACCTTCTGGCGCGAGTACCTGCTCTACCAGCGCACGGCGGGCTTTGCCTTCCTGGTGGACAGCAATGACGGCTGGAGTTGGGTGCAGCCGATCACCGGCGCGCCCGCGCTGCGCGGCGACCAGGCGCAATGGCAGGACGTCAAATACAAGAAGCGCTGGGCCTACGCAGCCAAGGTGACCTGGGTGCAAGGCGAGTTCTACTGGCGCGTGCGGCGCGATGAAACCGCCCACGTCACCGACTACGAGGGCAGCGGCCCCGATGCGGCGCGGCGCCTCTCGCGCGAGCAAAGCGGCAACGAGGTCACCTGGTCGGCCGGCCAGACGCTCACCGCCGCCGAGGTGGCCGACGCCTTTGGCATCGCCCCGTCTGCGCGAGCGGCGCTGGCGCGCGACGTCGCGCCACTGGCGTTTGGCGCCAGCGGCGCGAGCAAGGCGCTGATCGCGGTCTTCGTGGTGGTGGTGCTGGTGGTCATGCTGGCGCAGTGCGGTAGCGACAATTGCAGCGAAGTGCGCAATACCTTTGGCGCGGCCAGCACCGAGTACCAGCAATGCCAGCGCAACGCGGGCAGCGGCGCGCGCACCGGTGGCGGCTCGTACGGCGGCTGGTCCAGCGGCAGCGGCGGGCACAAGTGAAATCCAACTTCCAGGAGGTCTGACATGGTCGGTATCGAGTGGCTCAAACCCGGTGTCTTTTTCGGCTCCCTGTTGTTCGCCCTGCTCGGCGTGGGCGTCTTCTGGCTCTGCTTCCTGATCGTCGACAAGCTCACGCCCTACGACCTCTGGGCCGAGATCATCGAGAAGAAAAATGTCGCCCTGGCGATCGTGGTGGGAGCGATGTGCATCGCCATCGGGCTCATCGTGGCCGCCGCGGTGCACGGCTGAGAGGGTTCAGCTGTAGGTCAGCCAATCCAGCCGCTCGGGCTGGTCCAGGTGCGGCAGGTGGTTGTAGCTGACCAGCATGTGCCGTTTGGGCGTAAACGCGAACTCGGTGAGGGCGCTGTTGCGGATGCGCAGATTGAGCTCGATGGTGGTCTCGGCCGAAGTGCCCAGCACCTGGCCGACGGCGGTGGCGATGGGCCCGCCGCTGGAGACGATGAGCACGCTGCCCTCGTGCCGGGTGCGCACTTGGTCCAGCGCACCGGTGATGCCGGCCACGAACTCGGCGTAGCTCGGCATGCCCTCGGGCGCGGTCTCGCCGGCCATCCAGCGCGCCAGGCCCAGCCGCAGCAGGCGGAAGTGGGCACGATAGATCTCCGGCGTGGCGGGCGCCGCCAGCGGCGCGGCGTGGATGGCGCGGATGAGGGCCTCGCTGTCGTACTCATTCAGGCCTGGCCAGTCCAGCGCGGCTGGCAGCGCGGCGGGGCCCACGCCATAACCTTCAGCCAGCGCAGCCAGTGACTGCCGATGCCGGCGCAGCGTGCCCGTCAGCACGGCCTCAAAGCGCACGCCGCGCATGCTGAAATAGTGCCCCAACGCGTGGCACTGGCGTGCGCCCAGTTCGCTGAGCTGGTCGTAATCGGCAGCGCCGAATGAAGCCTGGCCGTGGCGCACGAGGTAGAGCGTTCCCATGGCCGCGATTGTGGGCTGCGTTACGCTCACGCCATGACCCGCGCCGCCCGGCCCACACCCGAGATCGCCGCCCCGCAAGGCCGCATCTCGCCGGCCGAGCTGGCGCTGCTGGCCTCGGTCTTCGTGGTCGCCGCCTGCGGCCTGGTCTATGAGCTGGCGGCCGGCGCCCTGGCCAGCTACCTGCTGGGCGACTCGGTGCTGCAGTTCAGCACCGTGATCGGCAGCTACCTGTTTGCGATGGGCATCGGCTCCTGGCTGAGCCGCCATATCCAGCGCCAGCTGGTGGCGCAGTTTCTGCGCATCGAGCTGCTGGTGGGGTTGGTCGGTGGGCTCATGCCGGCATTGCTGTTCGTGGCGCACAGCAGCCTGCCGGCGCACTCGGGCGCCTCTTTTCGCGTCTTGCTGTACGGGCTGGTGGGCCTGATCGGCGTGCTGGTGGGTCTGGAGATCCCGCTCGTGATGCGCATCCTCAAGCGCCACTTCAGCGAGCGCTGGGCGCTGTCCGAATTGGTATCGCAGGTGCTCACCTTCGACTATCTGGGTGCGCTGGTGGTGGCGGTGGCCTTTCCGCTGCTGTTCGTGCCGCACCTGGGGCTCGTGCGCACGGGGGTCTTCTTCGGCCTGCTCAATGCCGTGGTGGCGGTCTGGGCGCTGGTGATCTTCCGCGCCGAGCTGCGGCGCTGGCGTGCCCACGCGCTGGCCTGTGCCGCCGTGATCACCGTGCTGGCGGCGGCCCTGGCCGGCGCTGACCGCCTCACCACCTGGGCCGAGGACAGCTTCTACGGTGAAGGCATCGTCGTGCGCGAGAGCAGCGACTACCAGCGCGTGGTGGTCACCGCCGGTGCGGCGGGCGTGCGCCTGTACCTCAACGGCAACCTGCAATTCCATTCGCGCGACGAATACCGCTACCACGAGGCCCTGGTGCACCCGGCGCTGGCGGCGCACGGTGCGCCGCGGCGGGTGCTGGTGCTGGGCGGTGGCGATGGCATGGCCGTGCGCGAGGTGCTCAAGCACGCCGGCGTGCAGCAGGTCACGCTGGTGGAGCTGGACCCACACATGACGCGCCTGTTTGCGCGGCACCCGGCGCTGGTGGCATTGAATGCCGGTGCGCTGGCCGACCCGCGGCTGAAGATCGTCAACGCCGATGCGTACTCGTGGCTGGAGCAGGCCACTGAAAGCTATGACGTGATCGTCATCGACTTTCCCGACCCGACCAACTTTGCGCTCGGCAAGCTCTACACCACGAGCTTCTATGAGCGCGCCGGCCAGGCGCTGGCGGCGGGCGGCTACATGGTCGTGCAGACCACTTCGCCGCTGATCGCGCGCCGCAGCTTCTGGACCGTGGTGGCGACGCTCGAAGCCGTCGGCCTGGCCACCACCCCGTACCACGTGCATGTGCCCAGCTTCGGCGAGTGGGGCTTTGTCATCGCCGGCCGCCGGCCTTGGCGGCGGCCCACCGAGCTGCCCGCAGGGCTGCGCTTCCTGACCCTTGAAGGCCTGCCCGCGCTGCTGCAGTTTGCGCCCGATATGGCGCGCGTGGCGGCCGAGCCCAACCGGCTGTCGAACCAGGTGCTGGTGCATACCTTCGAGGAAGAGTGGGGCCAGGTATCGCGCTGACGGGCCCTGCGCTGACGCGCCGCGGCGTGCTGGCCGCCGGTGCGTGGGGCTTGCAGGCCGCCGCCCTGTCGGGACTCGCGGCGTGCACACCGCAGGTGACACCACCACCGCCCACCGGCTGGGTCGGCGCGCACCACGAGCGCGGCCACCGCTTGCGCGATCCACGCGATCCACGCGATCCGCGCGACTTGCCCGCCGCTGGCGTGCAGCGGCGCGCCAGCGTCGTGATCGTGGGCGCCGGTATCGCCGGGCTGGCCGCCACGCGCGCTTACGCACGGGCCGGCGTCGACGACGTGCACCTGCTCGAACTTGAAGATGCCGCCGGCGGCAACAGCCGCGGCCACCGCCTCGCCGGCATGGCCTGCCCGCTGGGTGCGCACTACCTGCCGCTGCCCACGCCCGAGTCGCGCGAGGTGGCCGAATGGCTGCATGAGATCGGCCTGCTGAAGACTGAGTTCGGCCGCACGGTGGCCGACGAGCGCCACCTCTGCCACAGCCCGCAAGAACGCCTGTTCATCGACGGTGCGTGGGCCGAAGGCCTGTTGCCACCGGCAGCGCCGGGCTCGGCCACGGCACAGCAATATGGCCGCTTTGCGCAGGCGCTGCGCCAGGTGCAAGCCCGGTCCTTGAGCGAAACGCCGCGCCGCGCCGGGACAGCCACCCGCACCTTTTCGCTGCCCGCGCACCGCAGTGCCTGGACCCCCACGCTGGCCACGCTCAACACCATCACCTTTGCCGCCTGGCTGGGCCAGCAAGGCCTGCGCGACGAGCACCTGCTGTGGTACCTGGACTACTGCTGCCGTGACGACTACGGTGCCGGCATCGAGACCGTCTCGGCCTGGGCCGGGCTGCATTACTTTGCCAGCCGCCATGGCTTCCACGACCCCGGCGCAAACAGCGCCGAGCGCGAGGCGGTCTTCACCTGGCCCGAGGGCAACGCCTGGCTCGCGCAGCGGCTGGCCGCACCCTTGCAGGACCGGCTGCACACCGGCCGCACGGTGCTGCGCGTGACCGCCTCAAGGCACGGCGTGCAGGTGCTGGCCTGGGACGAAAGAGCCGCGCGTATCGAGGCCTGGAGCGCGCCGCAGGTGGTGCTGGCACTGCCGCTCTTCGTCGCCGCGCGCGTACTGGAGGCGCCGCCGCAAGCCTTGCGCGAGGCCGCCGCACTGCTGCAGTACGCGCCCTGGTTGGTGGCCAACCTGCACCTGGCCGAGCCGCTGCTGGATCGGCCCGGCGCGCCGCCGTGCTGGGACAACGTGATCTACGGCAGCCGCGCGCTGGGCTATGTCGATGCCATGCACCAGAGCCTGCGCCCGCACGCCGGGCCAACCGTGCTCACGGCCTACCACGCGCTGGCGGCGGCCGAACGCGCCGCGCTGTCGAGTGACGACCCCGCACCCTGGCGCGAACGCGTGCTGCGTGACTTGCAAGAGGCGCACCCCGATATCCAGCGCCGCGTGCAGCGCATCGACCTCATGCGCTGGGGCCACGCGATGGCGATCCCGCGGCCTGGCGTGCAGCGCCACCCGGCGCTGCTGGCGTTGCGCCGCGCGCGTGGCCGCGTGCGCTATGCCCATGGCGACCTGGCGGGCTGCTCGGTCTTCGAAGAGGCCTTCACGGCAGGCTGCGAAGTCGCGCTTGCCCATGTGGCAGCGCGGTGAACCGTGCTCGGTTACGCTGCGCTGCTTCTACACGCCCACACCACACCACCATGCAATACCGCCGCCTCGGCCGTGCCGGCCTGCGCGTCAGCACGCTCTCCCTCGGCTCCTGGGTCACTTACCACAACCAGGTGGACAGCGGCAACGCCGTCGAGTTGATGGCCGCCGCCTATGACGCCGGCGTCAACTTCTTCGACAACGCCGAGGTCTATGCCGCTGGCCGCAGCGAAGAGATCATGGGCCAGGCGCTGCGGCAGCTGGCCTGGCCGCGCCTGAACTACATCGTCTCGACCAAATTCTTCTGGGGCCTGGACCGCCAGGGCGAGGCCGCCAACCGCAAGGACACGCTGAACCGCAAATATCTGATGCAGGCCATCGACGGCTCGCTGCGGCGCATGGGCCTGGAGCATATCGACCTGGTCTATTGCCACCGCCCCGACCCGCACACGCCCGTGGAAGAAACCGTGCGCGCGATGAGCGACATGATCAACCAGGGCAAGGCGCTGTACTGGGGCACCAGCGAGTGGAGTGCGGCCGATATCCGTGCGGCGTGGGACGTCGCCGAGCGCCACCACCTGCACAAGCCGGTGATGGAGCAGCCGCAATATCACCTGTTCCACCGCCAGCGCGTGGAGCGCGAATATGCGCCGCTCTACGGCGACATCGGCCTCGGCCTGACGACCTGGAGCCCGCTGGCCTCGGGTCTGCTGACGGGCAAATACCGTGAAGGCGTGCCCGAAGGCAGCCGCGGCGCACTGGCGAATATGGCCTTCCTGCGCGACGGCCTGACCCATCCGGCGCGCAATGCCGTGCTGGCGCAACTCGAACCGATCGCCGCCGATCTGGGCGGCACGCTGGCGCAAATGGCGATTGCCTGGGTGGCGAAGAACCCGCATGTGAGCACCGTCATCACCGGCGCCTCCAGGCTCGCCCAGCTGCAGGCCAACCTGGGGGCGCTGGCGTTGCTGGACAAGCTGACCCCCGAGGTGATGGCGCGCATCGACGCCATCACGCAGCCGCTGGCCGAGTGACGCCGGCGCGGCCACGGGGCAGGCCGCCGCAGTTGGCTCTTTGACGGGTGTCAATGCAGCGGTGCAGGCGGTAAGACATCGTGCAGCCTCGATCGGCACACCCAGCAAGGACCTCGGCATGCATCGTCGCGATACGAAACCCGGCGCCGCGCTGCGCGCATGGCGGCTCGGTGCAGCCGCCGTATCGGCGCTGGTACTCGTTGCCGCGCCGGCGCGCGCTGCGGGGGTGGCCGTCCAGGTCACGCCCGAGATGACCGGCGCGGGCATCGTCGCCAGCGGTGTCAAGCTGCCGCCGATACCGCCGGTCACGGGCAACCGCAAGAACCCGGTGCCGTCGTGGGGCAAGCCGCTGCCGTACCCGATCGTGATCGCCGACCGGCGCAACAACCGGCTGATCGAGGTTGCGCCCGACAAGCGCATCGTGTGGGAATTTCCGTCGCCCAACCTGAAGCTCTACCGCGGCAACGAAGATGTCAATTTTTCCGCCGACGGCAAGCTGCTGGCCGTCAGCGAAGAAGACAACTACGACGTGCACATCGTCGATTACGAGAAGGGCATCATCACCTGGACCTACGGCGTGCCCGATACGCGCGGCAGCAAGGACGGCCTGCTCAACTACCCCGACGACGCGCATCTGCTGGANNCCCAGACCAACGCCATCGCCACCCAGTGGGGCCAGCCCGGAAAGTGCAAGCACAACCCGCCGCACCAGCTGGCACACCCGAACGGCGCCACGCCGATGGACAACGGCGATATCCTCGTCAGCGAGATCACCGATGCCTGGATCTCGCGCATCACGCGCGCGGGCAAGCTGGTCTGGAGCGTGCGCGCGCCGCACGTGCGCTACCCGTCTGACGCCTTCCCGACGGTGGACGGCAAACAGGTCATCGTGGCCGATTTCAGCAAGCCCGGGCGCGTGGTGATCTTCGACCCGGCCACCGGCAAACCCACCTGGGAATACTTTCATGCCAGCGGCGACAAGATGCTCGACCACCCGTCGCTCGCGCGCGAACTGCCCGACACCGGCGACATCCTCATCGCCGACGACCTGCGCGACCGCGTCATCGTCGTCGATCGCAAGACCAAGGAGATCATCTGGCAGTACGGCGTGACAGGCGTGAAAGGCCATCTGCCGGGCTACCTCAACTACCCCGACGGCTTCGATATCGACGTGTTCCGCGACTGGAAGCGGGCACCGAAGACACCTTGACCGCAACCACCGTCTTCCTGCGCGGTTGCGCGGGAGGGGCACAAAGCACAACGGCTTGCTGCGTTCTAACGCATGCAAGCCGTTGATCTGTTTGGTGGCCTGGGGCGGAATCGAACCACCGACACGCGGATTTTCAATCCGCTGCTCTACCGACTGAGCTACCAGGCCTGGGGAGCCGGCGATTATAGCGGGCCAGGCGTCAGTTCACGACGCGCAGAAGGTCCGCGGCAGCGGGCACCACGCGCTCATCCGCCACCGCGCTTGTTGCGCGACAAATCCACGCCCAGTTGCTTGAGCTTGCGGTACAGGTGGGTGCGTTCGAGCCCGGTCTTGTCGGCCACGCGCGTCATCGAGCCACCCTCTTTGGCGAGGTGGAACTCGAAGTAGCTTTTCTCGAAGGCATCGCGGGCCTCGCGCAGCGGGCGGTCGAGGCCGAAGCTCTGCTCGGCCTGCGGGCCGTCGGCCACCGGCGCGGGCGCCGGCTGGCCGTGGTGGCCATGGGGCGGCGCGTCGGCGCCGGGCTGTCCGTCGGCGCGCAGGTTGAACAGTGCGGCAGCGGCTCGTTGAGCCGGCCGGGCCAGCGCCTGCTCTACGGCACGCAGCAGCTTCTGCAGCGTGATCGGCTTTTCCAGGAAGGCGCTGGCGCCGTATTTGGTGGCCTCGACGGCGGTATCGATGGTGCCGTGGCCGCTCATCATGATCACCGGCATCTGCAGCTGCCCGCCCGCCGACCACTCCTTGAGCAGCGTCACGCCGTCCACATCGGGCATCCAGATATCGAGCAGCACCAGGTCGGGCCGCAGCGACTCACGCACCTGGCGCGCCTGTGCGGCGTTCTCCGCCAGCTCGACGGTGTGCCCTTCGTCGGTGAGGATCTCAGAGAGCAGGGCGCGGATGCCCAACTCGTCATCGACTACCAGGATAGTTGCCATGCGCTCTAGTGAAACAGCGTTGCGTCGCCAGTGTTCGCCGGGGCGGGGTCGGCATCGCTGCCTTCCGGTGCCCCGGCCGGCATGGCGGCGAAGTTTGAAAATGATAGCGAAACACGGGCCCCCGTGACGGGGCCGTCGGGTTCATCGCCTGCGTGCAGGTTGGCGGCACGCAAGCGCGCCCCGTGTTCGTCGGCGATTTTCTTCACCACCGCCAAGCCCAGGCCGGTGCCTTTGGACTTGGTGGTGACGTAGGGTTCGAAGGCGCGTTTGAGCACCTTGTCGGCGAAACCGGGCCCATTGTCGATGACCGTGAGACGCACCGCGCGCAGATCGCCGTGTTCGCTGCGCGCGCCGGAGGTGATCAGCTCCACCTGCCCGTCGGGGCGGTCGGCCACCGCGTCGAGCGCGTTCTGCACCAGGTTGTGGATCACCTGGCGCAGCTGCGTGGCGTCACCCAGGATGGGCGGCAACCCCGCCTCCAGGCGCGGCACGAGCAAGCCGTTGTCCAGCGCCTGGCCGTACAGGGCCAGCACCTCGGCGGCCAGCGCGCCCAGGTCGAGCGGCTTCACCTGCGCGGCCGGCAGGCGCGCGTAGTCGCGGAACTCGTTGACCAGGGTCTGCATCGCCTGCACCTGGTTGACGATGGTGTGCACCGAGCGCAGCAGCAGGGCCTGGTCCGCGCCGGCGAGCTTGGCCTCCAGCCGGTAGCGCAGGCGCTCGGCCGAGAGCTGGATGGGGGTCAGCGGATTCTTGATCTCGTGCGCCAACCGGCGCGCCACCTCGGCCCAGGCGGCAGAGCGCTGGGCCGATACGACCTCGGTGATGTCGTCGAAGACCATCAACCAGGCATCACCCGGCAGCGTGGCGCCACGCACCAGCAGTGTCAGCGTGGTGCCGTCGCCGCGCCTGAGTTCAAACGATTCCTGCCACTGGTCGCGCTCGCCGGCCTCGGGGCTGGTGGCGAGCAGCTCGAAGCGCTGCTCGACGCCAGCGGCAAAATCCTGCAGATCGGGCAGATCCGACAGCCGCCGCCCGCGCCACGCCGACAGGGGCCGCTGCAGGATGCGCGTGGCGCCGGGGTTGACGGTGTCGATGTGGCCTTCACGGTCGAATACGATGACGCCGGCGGTGAGGGTGTCCAGGATCGTCTGCAGGCGCGTGCGTGCGCCTTCGAGTTGCCACATGCCGCGCTGCACCTGCTCGCGCGCATCGGCCACCTGCGCCGTCATGGCGGCAAAGCTGCGCGTCAGGCCGCCGAGCTCATCGTTGCTGGCAAAGACGGGTTTGGCGGTCAGGTCGCCGGCGGCCACCTGGCGCACACCGTCGGCCAGCAGCAGCAGTGGCCGCGCCAGTTGGTTGCCCAGCACCGCCGCCAGCAGCACCGCCGCGAAGACGGCCAGGATCAGCGCCAGCGTGAGGGTGCCGATATACATGCGGCGCAGGCTGTCGCGCGCCAGTGCACGCTGCTGGTATTCGCTGTAGGCGGCCTGCACGGCCAGGGCATTGAAGGCCAGCGCGCGCGACAGGGGTTGCACGACCATCAGGAAGCGCTCTTCTCCGCCAACCAGCGCGATCTCGCTGCGCGGCACGCGGGCCAGTGCGCGCACGCGCGGGCCGCTGCTGCCCGGGCCCAGTGATTCGTCGTCCAGGCCTTCGATCTGGCTGGCGCTGCCGGCCTGGCGTGCGTGGCGCAACAGCGCGGCGGTGGGCCGCTCGGGGGGGCCGGCGTTGGCGCCGCCGCCGGCCGTGAGCAGCACCTGCCCGCCGGCCGCCACGAGCGAGGCTTCGCTGGCGCTGATCTGCTCGCGCAGCCGCTCCAGCGCCAGCGGCGCCACCGGCCCGCTGCCGTCGGCCAGGTGCTCAGCGGCGACACGGGTCTTGCGCACCAGGTCGGCGGCCAGCGTGTCCAGCGTGCCTTTGCCCAGCGCCAGGCCGGCATCCAGTGCGCCGGCCACCTTGACATCGAACCAGGCCTCGATGCTGCGCGAGACGAACTGGTACGACACGGTGTAGATCACCAGGCCCGGCAGCAGCCCGACCAGCGCAAAGATGCCCGCCAGCTTGATCAGCAAGCGGCTGCCGAATTTGCCGCGTCGCAGGCGCACTGCCAGCCGCAGCGCGGCGGCGCCGATCACCAGCGCCAGCAGCCCTGCCACCGCGGCGTTGACCCAGAACAGCCAGAACAGATGGCGCTCGTAGAAGCTGCCATCGGCGTTGCTGATGGCGAGCACGAAGGCCAGCACCAGCGCCGCCCCGCAGGCGGCCACCGCCGAGATGATCCAGGCCCAGCGGGCTGATTTCGTCATGGCGCGGGTTCGACCTTGAGCACGCGGCTCACGCCCACCGCCCAGTCGCCCTGCCCGCCCAGGCCGAATTGCATCGGCCCGGGCAGTTGCGAGCGGTCGAGCCGGTAGCCGAATTCAATGTAGTAGCTCTTGTCCGGGTCCAGTTGGCCCGGCTCGGCCAGGCGCCAGCCGGCACTGCGCGACGCCGAGGCCAGCGCTTCGGCGAGCGTGGCGTGGCTCTGGTTGAGGCCGCCCAGGCCGACGCGCCAGGCGCCAGTGAGCGGCTGGTAGGCCACGCGCCACGAACGCACCACCCGGGCGACACGTTCGTCACGCCAATACCAGCGGTTGCGCCAGAGCTGCGCCTCGGCCACGAAGTAGATCGGCACGCCGCGCTGCATGGCGTCTTCCACCGCCTTGGGCAGGTTCACCCGGGCGGCAAATTCGAGGTTCAGCGCGCCATCCGCACGCGTTGTGTGCAGGGTCGCGAGTTCGACCCCCTGCGCCTGCGCGGCGGGCACCACCATGAGCCACAGCCATGCCACCAGCAGCAGGGCCAGCAGGCCCTGCGTGTGGTGGCGGCGGACCGACGGCGGGTGCATGGCTGCTGGCGGTGTGTGGGCTGCGGGGGCGCTGGGCTCCCGGATCGACCTCAGGTCTTGTGGATCAGGGCGTAATAGAAGCCGTCCTGCGGCAGCGGGCGGCGGGCGTCCGCTGCCAGCAACGCATTGTCGCGGCAGGGCAGCACGTGGCCGGGTGAGTGGGGCGACAGGGTGGCTGCGCCAGCGGGCAGGCGTTGCAAAAACGCGTCGATCTGCTGGCGGCCCTCGGCCGGGAAGATCGAGCACGTGGCGTACAGCAGGCGCCCGCCGGGGGCCAGCAGCGGCCACAGTGCGTCCAGCATCTCGGCCTGGATTCGGGCCAGGGCGTTGATATCGTCGGCGCGGCGCAACCAGCGCACGTCGGGATGGCGGCGCACGATGCCCGAGGCGGTGCAGGGCGCGTCGAGCAGGATCGCGTCGAAGCGGCGGCCGTCCCACCAGCCCTGCGGCTGTCGCGCATCGCCGGCCTTGAGCTCGGCTTGCAATTGCTCACGATTGAGGGTGTCCTGCACGCGCGCCAGGCGCAGCGGGTCGCTGTCCAGCGCCAGCAGGTCCAGATCGGCCAGCTCCAGCAGATGCGCGGTCTTGCCACCGGGGGCGGCGCAGGCGTCGAGCACACGGGGGCGTTTACCTTGGCCGGCGCCAGCGCCAGGCAGGCCGTCCAGCAGCAGCGGCGCGGCGCGTTGGGCAGCGGCGTCCTGCACCGAGACGTCGCCGTCGGCAAAGCCCGGCAGTTGCTGCACCGGGCAGGGCTCGGCCAGCACGACCGCCTGGCCGCAGCCGAGGGCCAGCTTGTCCGGGTCGTCCAGCAGCGTGGCCGCGCGGCCCAGGGTGGCCAGCCGCTGCACATAGGCCGCGCCGGTGCTGCGCCGGGCATTTACGCGCAGCG
>CXWL01030069.1_pt1 | contig 14995 bp, 14 predicted proteins | sample 590931 | NCBI WGS metagenome assembly CXWL01 (sample SAMEA3498368, study PRJEB10139) | groundwater metagenome | biome: water well; material: biofilm material | place: Germany | collected 2015-04-27 | reverse complement strand
ACAGGAACCCAACCTTTCAGGGAAGACGTTTGGTGAAGCCTTGCTTGCTTTTGAAACGTCCACGTTGATGGGTCTTCGCAAGGCAGACGGCGCGATCATGATGAGTCCGCCGATGGACACGCGCATTCAATCGGGTGACCAGATTTTTGCGATTGCCGCAGATGATGACAAAATTCAACTCTCAAACCTCCCTCGCATCCCGCTGGACGAAAGCCTGATCCTGCAAACTGGAAAAGTATCCAAGCCCAAGCCAGAGCGCGGACTCATCCTCGGCTGGAATCGCTCTGGCGCAACCATCGTCCGCGAGTTGGATAACTACGTTGCCAAAGGCTCGGAGTTGACCGTGGTTTCGCATATTTATGATCTTGAAAAACAGATCCGCCTCGATAACAAAAAGATCGTCAATCAAAAATTAAAAGTGATGGAAGGCGACATCCGCAACCGCGGCCTGCTCGAAAAGCTGCAAGTCACAGAGTATGACCATGTCATCGTGCTGGCATACAGCCATCTCGAAGTTCAGGAAGCGGATGCAATCACCCTCGTCACCCTGCTGCACCTGCGCGACATCGCTGAAAAAGATGAAACCCCATTCTCCATCATCAGCGAAATGCTCGACCTGCGCAACCGCGAACTCGCCGAAGCCGCCAAAGTGGACGACTTCATCGTCAGCGAACACCTCATCAGCCTCATGCTCGCGCAGCTTTCCGAGAACGCCGAACTCATGGGCGTCTTCACCGACATCTTCGACCCCGAAGGTGCGGAAGTCTATCTCAAACCGATTGGTGATTATGTCGCCACGGGTCAACCCGTCAACTTCTACACTGTCACCGAAGCCGCCCGCCGCCGCGGTGAAACCGCCATCGGGTATCGCTTGATGAGCGAAAGCCGCGATGCTGAAAAAGCATACGGCGTAAAAACCAACCCGAACAAAGCCGAGAAGGTAACCTTTGCTCCAGAAGATAAATTGGTTGTAATTTCGGAAGGTTAATGCCATCCGTCATTGCGAGGAGGGCTTTAGCCCGACGAAGCAATCTCTGACACGACTAGGATTGCTTCGTCGGAAAGTGCATCCTCCTCGCAATGACGGAATTATCTCAATCCCACAACTTTAATTCCATTTTTAGTTAACGTCTCGCGCAACAATTTTGCATTCTCTGCCGCGCGCGGGTGATCGCCATGCAGGCATAGCGTCTCCACGCGCACGAATCTTTCCCCAAACGAAATTCCATCTTTAATTAATCGAAGCGCATTCGCCGCTACTTCTTTGGGTGACTCGATTACCGCCCCCGCCATACTGCGTGACATTAACGTCCCATCAGGATTGTACGCCCTGTCAGCGAATCCCTCGCCTGCGACTCGAATCCCCGCCTCGACTCCCGCCTCACACAACCCCGAGCCTGCCAGCCCAACCAGAATTAATCCCACGCTGATTCTTTTTACCGCCCGCGCGATCGCATTCGCCAGCACACGGTCTTTCGCGGCCTGGTTGTACAAAGCCCCATGCGGCTTGACATGAGTCAACGCAGCGCCTTCGTCTTTTGCAATTTGAGCCAGCGTATTAATCTGCTCGAAAACAATCTCCTCGGCTTCCTCGGCGGAAACATCCATTTCCAACCTGCCAAAGTTTTGCCTGTCATTCCAGCCTGGGTGCGCGCCGATGTTCACGCCATGCCGTTTGGCGAGTATCACCGTGGCGCGCATCACATTCACATCCCCTGCATGGAATCCGCAGGCAATATTGGCGGATGTGATGTAAGGCATGATGGCTTCATCATCCCCAGCTTCTTCGCCGAGATCGCAGTTTAGATCAATTTTCATAATTCACCTTATAACTCTGGATTCCATCAGCTTGCTGATGGGAACTTCGGGCAGCAAGCTGCCCGACTCCAGAGTCTTCTCAATTTCTCCTGCGCTTCTTCAACTGACGTTTCTCGGAACTGAATTTTACTTTTGCCCGCTTCACATTGCGCCAGCAGCGGCATATCTGCACTGATGACGTTGGCGATTTTGGGATAGCCTCCAGTGGTGGGAGCATCTGCCATCATCACGATGGGCTGTCCACTGGCAGGGACTTGGATGCTGCCCAGCGTCATGCCTTCGGAGATCAAGTCTGCGTTTCCAGCATGTGAAATGGGGATGCCTTCCAAGCGATACCCCATGCGGTCAAAGGATTTGCTTAGGGTGTATTCGCTTCCATAAAAAGTTTGAATGCCGTTTTCGGTAAACCGATCTTGTTGAGGGCCTGCGATCACTTGGATCACAGGAGATTGGCTGTAATTCATAACCTTTTCAACGGGAAAATCCCGCGCCGCGAGTTTGCTTAATTCACTGGCAGGTTTTCCCGCTTCCAAAATATCCCCTGCGTGAAGGGCAGACCCAAGTCCGCCGCGCAAATAGGTGGATTTTGAACCCAGCATGGCTTGAGTCTCAAACCCGCCAGCGATGGCAAGATAGGCCCAATTGCCGCCATGTATTTTCTTCACCTGCACATACCAGCCTGCGCGGATGTAAAACGAAGTCCAGAGCGGGAATGCCCAGATGTAATTTGCGACTTCAAAGCCTGCGCCAGTGACGGCGAGAACCGTGTTTCGTGTTGCGCGGAGCGTGATTTCGCCCAGGCCAATTTCAATGACAACTGCACCGGGTGAGTTGTTGAGCAGGGAATTTGCGGCGCGATGCGCGAACCAGTCCATGGGGCCGGAGAGGGGCACGCCGTAACTTTGCCATCCGTGCCTGCCGGAGTCTTGGAATGTGACGAGGCCTGAAATATCCAATACTTCAAGCATGATCGTCCAATTTGCCAAACAGCAAACTGTTTGACTCCAGAGGAAGAAAAGTTACCACATCTCCGGGCGAAAAGAGAAATGGAGTTTCACTGGCTGGGTCGAATAACTTGAGCGGAGTCCAGCCGATGAGGTGCCAGCCGCCGGGTGAATCAAGCGGGTAGATTCCTGTCTGCGAGGCGGCGATGGCGACTGTGCCAGCTTTTACAAGTGCGCGCGGCGTTTCCATGCGCGGCATGATGAGCCGTTCATCGAGTGTGCCCATGTATGGAAAGCCCGGTGTGAAGCCGATCATGTACACGGTGTATTCACGTTCGCTGTGGATGCGAATCATGTCAGCGGGGGAAATGTTTTTCGAGACTGCAACAGCTTCCAGGTCAGGCCCGGAGGCGCCGCCGTATCGTACCGGGACCTCGAGCCTGCGCGGCGTCCGATGAAATGAATCATCCAGCTGAGTCATTTTATCCCGCACCCAATGAGCCGCTTGATCGAATGTCAACGTGAGGGGGTCGTAGTGAATTAATAATGTTGAATAGGCGGGAACGGTTTCGAGAATGCCGTGGATGGGATTTTGCAAAAGCGCATTGAGCGCATGAATACGCTGATTGAGCGCGGGGTTGATTTCGTGGCCAAGTTGGACCAGCAAAGCAGAATCGCCAATCGGCTTGAGCATGGTTACATGAGTTCGAAAAATGAAATTGATTCGATGTGATAAGTTTGTGGGAAGAGATCGAAGGGAGTGACTTCGACCAAACGATAGCCGCCGTTGATGAGTTTTGCTGCGTCGCGCGCGAGTGTGGATGGGTCGCACGAAACATAGGCGATGACTTGCGGTTTGATTTTGAGGATGGCATCAATGGCGTGCTTTTCAATTCCTGCGCGCGGAGGGTCGACGATCATGTGGACTGGCTGTGTGAGCTGCCCGGCGAGCGCAGGCAGGATTCTTTCGGCTACGCCTTCGTATAATTCCACGTTATCGAATTCATCGAGATTGAATCCGAAATCTTCACAGGCAGATGGGGATGATTCGATGCCGATGACCTTTGCGTATTGCGGCGCGAAGAATTTGCTGAACAGCCCTGCGCCGCAGTATACGTCCAGTAAAATAATGGATTGGGAAACTGGCAAGCGCGGAATCAAATGTGCGACCATTTTCTCGGCCATTTTTGTGTTGACCTGAAAAAATGAATCGGCGGAGACGCGGAATTCTTTACGGAGGATGTCGATGAAGAAATGATCCTGCCCTGCGATGACGACGGGATGGTCTTCGTAAATATGCACCACGGAAATATCGGCTTCGATTTCGATCTCAGGCGTTTCTTCGGTATCGGATTCGAGCACGAGCATCAATTCATCGTCCTGCCCGGAGCGCAGGGAAACGCGTTCCAGATTCATTCTTGATTCAAATTGCAGTTCATGCCAAAAGTTGTTGATGTTTGCTTCAGGTAAATGGCATTCTTCGATGGGGAAAACCGAGTTTCCTTTTGCGTTGATGAAGCCGGGCTTGCCATCTTCGGTGAGATGGAATTGCATGTGGTTGCGATAATTCCATTCAAGCGGAGATGCCACCATTGGTTTGACAGGCGGGTCTTCGATCTTGCCAATTCTCTGCAATTGGTCGCGCAGGATTTCTGTTTTTGCTGCCAGTTGTTTTTCGTAGGGCAGGTTTTGGTAATGGCATCCGCCGCATTGGGTGAAGTGCCTGCATTTTGGTTCAATTCGGTCAGGCGATGCTTTTAATACCTCGGTCAATTCGCCGCGCGCAAAACTTTGTTTTTGCTGGGTCAATTGAATGCGGACAAATTCCCCCGGCAAGCCAAATGGCACAAAGACGGCGCGGCCATCGGGGAGACGTCCCATGGCTTCGCCGCCGTAGGTGAGTTTTTCGAGGGTGATTTCGTATTGGGATTCAGGCATGTTTTTAATAACTCACCTTACGCACCAGACATGATTCCCTGAGCGGAGCGAAGGGTCTCTGAGACAGTCGTAGAGACCCTTCGCTGTCGCTCAGGGCGACATGCCCTAAAAAACGCAAAACTGCGTAAGGTGAATTAATAATCTTCCAAAAATTCATCTGCATCCAGCGCATTGAATTCCTGTAATGAAAGATCATTGTAATCATCACGCAATAACAAGGCCGCCCACCACATCTGAAATCGGGAAGCAAGTTGTTCTAATTTTGAAATGCTGGCAGGGTTTATGTTCATACCTGATATTATAACTGCAACAAAAAGAGGAAAGACCGTGCTTAACAGTCTTTCCTCTTTCCTCTTTCTTCCAGTTTCTCTTATTTCAAAAAGAACGAAAGCGCAATGAGCGCCACGATGAAAAAGCCTGCCAGCGCGCCGATGCGTTTTAGGTCTTTGCGGACCATGCTGTAATCGGGGTTGAACTCGAACTTCTGCGGGGGGGTGTTTCCCACAGACACAGACGGGGTAGGTCGTTTATTTTTCTTAGCCATTTTTTCTCCTTTAATTTAATCCTATTGCAAAGCCATCCAAGAGATTGTTCGGGCGAAAACCATTGCCCTCACACATTGTCCCCCAATGGGAAATGACTTCGTCAATTTTGCAATCGCGCAAAAACCACAATGCGCTGATCGTTAACAAGATATGGGTAACAAGAAATGAGCGTTACCGTGGGCGAGCCAGTGGAGGCCATCACTTCCACTGCGGTGGGTTCGACCAAAACTGTACGGTCTACAACATAAACAAATTGCCGCTGCTGGGTGTAGATGATGACCTGATCGCCGGGGACGAGTCTATCCAAATAGCGGAAGATTTCGCCGTAGACATCGTCATGCGCGGAAAGCACCACGTTTCCATCGTGACCTGGGTTTGCGGAGCCAACATATTGGCCGACTCCCTTCTTGAGCTGTTCCCAGCCATCGCCCTGGACAACGGGGGCATCCACATTGATCGAAGGGATTTGAATGCGGACTGCCTGGTCTGGCGCAGAGGTTGGGACGGGAATGTTCGCCAGCGATTGCACCATTGGCAGAAGGTGGGATGGAATTTCCGCTTCGTTGGGCCGCGTGTTACCTTGTGCATCTGGGGGCGTGTGGCCCGAAGGCAGCACCACAGCCATCACCAATGCAGTCGGTGTGACGGTCTCTGGATTGAGTGCAGCAACAACTTCGTTGTTAAGAGTGCGGAGCAGGCCAAGCCCATTGAGCAGGACAACTACCAGGCCGAGAACTGCGAGTACTTCCACGCCGAGGAGGATGCGATCCATGACTCTGCGGCGGGGGTTGGCGGGAAGAGGCTCGGGCGTGGATTCTGTCGCTTCGGCGGTATCAATTACGGGCGCGGATTGAGGCGAGTCAAAGTCAAAATCTGGCGCAACGGATACGACACGTCCTGTGCGGCGGTAGTGTTCCAATCGTTCCTTGCGCGCGCCACGCCGCTTCTCCACCAACAGGCGGCGGAGTTCTTCGACGGATAAATCTTCGGGCGCTTTTTTGCGGGCCATAGCGAAGGCATTATACCGCAAGGGTATAAATACAAGGGATTGTCAATTTATGGGACACTCGGTATAATGTCAGTCCTTCGGGCGGGTAGCTCAGTTGGTTAGAGCACATCGTTGACATCGATGAGGTCGTAGGTTCGAGCCCTATTCCGCCCACAAGGTCAGTAAGCAGTGACCAGTAATCAGTAAAACGTGTTGACCAAGACGAGTACGTGATAATTTTCTGACAGAGAGAAGAAGCCGTTGGTTGAGAGCTTTTTCCAGAACCCATCACTGAAAACCACTTGCGAGCGTGAAACAGAACAGTGATCAGTGTTCAGTAATCAGTAGACAATGATCAGTTAGTAAGTTGAACGGATGGCTCCGTTATCGGCCTAAGAGATATGTCGTAAGAGACCCTAAAGGTCTTGGAGACCTTTAGGGTCTGAGGCATAAATCGGGTGGAACCGCGTGAGATCAAACTCTCGCCCCGTTGTGGGTGAGAGTTTTTTGTTTTTTGGACGATGGACCGTAGACGATGGACAACGGTCAATGGTCCACGGTCTATCGTCCGTCGAAAGAAAGGAAGCGAAAATGGCACAAATTCAGGAAAAATATCAGGATACGTATTTGTACAAGATCCGTCACTCGGCGGCGCATGTGATGGCGCAGGCAGTGATGGAGATGTTCCCCGATGGGAAGCCAACCATTGGCCCTCCCGTTGAAAACGGTTTTTATTATGACTTCGACCTGCCGCGCAATCTCACGCCCGAAGACCTGGAACAGATCGAAAAACGCATGAGACAAATTGTGCAGGGCAAGCACGAGTTCAAGAAGACGGTCATCTCTGCGGAGGAGGCGAAGAAAATCTTTGCCGACCAGCCGTATAAGTTGGAATTGATCGAAGGACTCGAAAAAGGTGGCACGGACGAATACGGCAATCCGCTGGAAGGGCCGCCTGACATTTCGATCTATCAGCAGGATACGTTCACAGACTTGTGCCGCGGGCCGCATGTGGCAAACACGAAAGAACTCAAGCAGGATGCCTTCAAGTTGATGTCGATTGCGGGCGCGTATTGGCGCGGCGATGAGAACAACAAGATGCTGCAACGCATTTATGGCACGGCCTGGGAGAGCAAGGATCAACTCAAAGAATATCTGAATCAGCTCGAAGAAGCGAAGAAGCGCGATCATCGCAAGCTGGGCAAGGAATTGGAAATCTTTATCTTCGATGATGAGGTAGGCCCCGGTTTGCCATTGTGGCTGCCCAACGGCGGAATCATCATCGAAGAGTTGGAAAAGCTCGCGAAGGAAATGGAAGAAGCCGCAGGTTACTCGCGTGTTCGCACGCCGAACTTGACGAAGGAAGACCTGTTCATCCGTTCGGGGCATCTCCCCTATTATGCCGAAAGCATGTACCCGCCCATGGAATTGGAAGGCGTGAAGTATTACGTCAAGCCGATGAACTGCCCAATGCACCATAAGATTTTCGGATCGAAGGGCCGCTCGTATCGGGATTTACCGATCCGCCTCGCCGAATATGGAACCTGCTACCGTTACGAGAAGTCTGGCGAACTCTTTGGGCTGATGCGCGTCCGCTCGATGCAGATGAACGATGCCCACATTTATTGCGGCGAAGATCAATTCGAGCAGGAATTCATGGGCGTGATCGCCTTATATCACAAATATTTTGAGTTATTCGGCATTGACAAATATGTGATGCGTTTGTCCCTGCACGGTAAACAGGGGCTTGGAAAAAAGTATGTGGACAACGAACGCCTATGGCTCAAGACAGAAGACATGGTACGCCGTGCGATGACGAATGGCGATATCCCATTTGTGGAAGTCGTGGACGAAGCCGCATTCTACGGCCCAAAAATTGACGTGCAAATTTGGTCGGCCATTGGGCGTGAGTTTTCGCTCGCCACAAATCAAGTGGACTTTGCCGTGCCAGAACGCTTTGACCTGAAGTTCACGAACAAAGAAGGCGCGGACGAAATTCCGCTGTGCATTCACCGCGCGCCACTGTCCACGCACGAGCGCATGGTGGGCTTCCTGCTCGAACATTACGCGGGCAATTTCCCTGTCTGGCTCTCGCCGGAACAGGTGCGCGTCATTTCGATCACGGATGCGCAGAACGAGTATGCGGAAAAGATCGCGAAGCAATTACGCGAGAACGGAATCCGCGCCCATGCGGACCTGAGCGCTTCGCGCATGAACGCCAAGATTCGCCAGGCTCAGTTGATGAAAGTCCCGTACATGATCGTGCTGGGTGATAACGAAATGCAAGCGGAGCAGGTGTCACTGCGCGTGCGGGATGGCAGCCAGCAGAATAATATTTCGCTGGGCGAGTTTGTTGCGCGGGCGAAGGATCAAATTGGGAGAAGGGCGGCGGAGTTGTAGGAGAAAGATGAATGAAGAAAGAAAACAGGCGGAGATTTTACCTCCGCCTGTTTTTCGTTATTCGCCAGGAATATTTTCGCCTGCTCAATGAAATTCAGCAACGATATTCCCTGTTGTTATATCAAAAACACGAATGGCAGGTGGCGCACCATCTATATCCCCCGATACCAATGATACGAGAGTATCGGGAGACAACCATTCCAGTTGAAGATAGAGAGCCTCGGTTTGACCAAAAGCGGAAACTTGTATCCCTGTCTGTGTATCCCAAATGCGAATCGCTCCTGCGGCAGTGGCAAGTTGATTTCCATCTGCAGACCATGCCAGGCTTGACGCCCAATTGATATGCGCTTGAATGAACCCATCACAGATATTTGTTTCCACTGTCCAAAAGCAGACCGCGCCATTCTCATGCGTTGAGGCGATCCGCACACCATCGGGCGACCATGCGATATCAGTTGCAGCATTTACCCCTTGATCGTACAAACGGACAAATTCATCGGTGTCTGCGCGCCAGCGGCGAAAACCGTATCCCAAATCACCAGTTGCAACCAGCCTTGAACTATCTGGCGACCATGCAATGCGGTATGGATTAACGATAAACCCCGTTTGCTGGGAAACAACCTCTTTTGTTTGTACATTCAGCACAACAACTCCACGCTCGTAGGTAGCGGTGGCAAGCAATGCGCTGTCAGGCGACCAGGCAAGCGCATCATATTGAAGAGCGAATTCGTCCGTATTTATTTCGGGTTCGGAGATAACCTTCCATGTGGATGTATCCCAAATGGCTAAATACATTTTTCCACTTTTGCCAAAGGCAGAATCTACGCTGCCAACAGCCAGTTTTGTTCCGTCAGGAGCCCAGGCAATACTGGAAACATTCTGTGGCTGACTTAATATCCCAATACGTTTATAAGCAGCCAGATCGTATAAATATACCCCTTGCGATGTTGCAATTGCAATAAACTTTTTATCCGGGCTAATGCCAAACGAACGGACATATCCCGGAATGGACACGGCAATGCGCGGCTCTTCCACAGGAAGCTGAATCGGCGCAGCCATGCCATAAGTAGAAGTGGAAAATATCGGCGCGGAACCTTTCTGCGGATTCAATTGGAGATTAAATTTCCACTGACCATTGTACATATATCCCAATGCTCCAATGAATTTTCGATAAGCTTCCTGTTCGCTCATGCCTGCGGGTAGTTTTATCCATTCAGGATACGCGCCATGGTCAACGATATGCCATTCCATGTCAACATTCTCCCAGTCTTTGAGATATTTAATTGCCATGGCAAGTTCGTCTGCAGGAATGACTTCGGGCATAGATTGTTCGAGCGAGGGAATGGTCAGTGTAATAGATTGCGGATTCGCGTCGCCGATGGGAAAGCCGATCTTGACGCATCGCCCCGTTTCTACAGGCGGAGTCCAATCCACTTCGCCACCTTTGCCCATATCCCCAAGCGCGGAATCAAATAACAGGCTGTATGAATTCAGGCTGGCTTGTTGATTCCCAATCTTCAAAGTTGCATCGCTGCCGATCATCCAATCCGCATCACTTGGTTTGGTATAGCATAAATAAGCCTGCGTATGCGCGGGTGTAATGACCACACGATCCAAAAGGATATTCATGCCATTGATGGATAAGAAGCTTTGTTTTGGATTGAATGTCAACGCGGGGTGGACGGGGATATCGAAATTAAACTGAAACTCCGCAGATATATTCTCATCTCCCGGAGAAAATACTGTGAAAGATAAACCGCCTTTGAGCTGCTCCTCTTCCAAAGGAATTTCCGTCGAAAAATCAATCAGAAATACAGATGGGGTGGCAGCAGAGGAAATCAATCCGCCAGCATTGATACTTTGATTCAGGTTCTTGTTGATGGAAACCTGATCCAAATAATAAACTTCGTCTGCGCCCACTACTCGTACAGTAAAAATCAACCGCGAAGCATCGGCATAATAGGATTCAACCGTTGCGGTAATGCCGTCCATCGTTTTGGGCGGGATGTCTAGGCGGGAAAGGGGCGGCAGCAATATATTTGCAGGCGCTGTATTTCCTAAAGGCTGGTCAAAATAATACAGCGCTCCAAGTAAAACAAACACGATTGCAAAGAAGAGGAACAAGGATTTTAGAAAGGGGCTCAAGTTCATGTAAAACCTCCTGATTTCCAATATCATACCCAAAAAAGTGAAATAAAACCTGACGATGGCCAGACGATTCCCCAACGAACCCCCCTTGAATTATTTATTTATGCAATTGCCGCAAGATGAACAGCGACGATCCCTGAATAATCAGTGCGGTTAGAGTCGCTAATCCAAAAGAAACCGCCAACGAAGTATTTTCGATCAGCAAGCCCAGCACAAGATAAAACCCCGCAAAGGCGAACAGGCCAAGCGTGAGGCCATGCAGCACATGAATGGCTCCGTCCGATCCCTGCTGGCGTTGGGCAAAAATAGCAAGGATGCTGGCAAATAGCGGGAATGTGGTTAGAAGCCCCGTCAGTGTGGAGCCAATGATGGGCGCAATGCCTGTCACGAACAAAATGAAACTCGTCCCCACCAAAATTCGCGCGGGGATGTCCCACTGGTTGAGCGTGGATGCGGCTACCTGTTCCGCTGCCTGCTTCGGCATGAACCAAACGCCCAATGAAATGACCAACAACACCAGGGCAAAAAGCGAAAATAATGGCAGGGATAAATTTTGCAGCAACAGAGTTATCACAGAAAATGTCAAGAGGCTTCCCGCGGTTGCGATACGCCAGTCAAATTTTGTTGCAAGCCAGGCATGGACAAGACAAAACGCGATTAGTGAAAATCCGCCGCTTAATGTCCCGCGGATGGCATTTGCTGCAAAGGGAATATCATGGCTGATGGCGAGGAAGAAGATGACCGGGCCTGAGGTGAGCGGCAGGCCCACGATCCAGCCGCTTACGGCGGGTCCCCAACGCCGTCCGGCCAGGCTGGCCGTGCCAATAATAATGGGAGCCAGAATCAATTTTAGGGTGAGGATGTTCATTTTACTTCTGTGATGATCGTCCGTTTTGCGCCTGCGAACATCAACGCCGCCGCCACCGACTCCGCTTGGGCTTGGTCGGTCAATGCGATCATGTTGCCACCCCGTCCGCCGCCGCTGAGTTTTGCGCCGAGCGCACCCGCATCTCTTGCGGCTGAGACGAGGGTGTCCAACTCTGGCGAGGAGACTGTCATTTCCTGCAACAGCGCATGGTTGTGATCCATGAGTTCGCCGAGTAATTCTGGTTTACCGCTTTCGATGGAGCGGCGCGCAATCAATGAAATTTGCGCGATCTCGTTGAAAATATTTTCAAAATGATTTGTATTTCGCAGCCATAAAAGACGCACATCGCCGACAGATTCCTTCGTCAGCGCCGGGATGCCTGTGTCGCCAATGACGATGGTGAAAGGTTTGCCTGTTTTGAAGGTTTCCACAGGCTGGCCCTTGATGAAGTAGACGGGCATGTTGTAGGTGATGACGGTGTTGTCAATGCCTGAGGGTGTGCCGTGGTGGATTTTTTCGATCTCGTAAACAAGATCGTTGACTTGTTCATTGGTGATTGGATGAAAGAGGAAAGCGCTGCCCTGAGGTTCTCGAAGGGAGGAAAGAGCGCGGATCAAAGCGACAGAAACCGCCGCGCCGGAGCCGAGTCCCGATGCGACAGGAATGGTGGAGGAGATATTTACTTCGATATTGGGAGGTTGGGAAATGCCAAAGAGTTGGAATACTTTCAGAATAACCGAAGCAATTGGATGGTCGGAGGGAAGCGAGGTCAGTTCGGCGTGCAGGTCAATGATGGGGGCGTGAATCCAAATTCCGGGGCGGGATGAATCCAACACTTCCACATCCGCATGAACTTGGGTGACGGGAACAGCCAGCGCGGGACGGCCATACACGACCGCATGTTCGCCGAAGAGGATGATCTTGCCGGGCGCGGATGCTTTCACGAGAAATAGAAGATCGCCAGGACGGCTGCCCCCCAAAGGATCATTGCAACTTGAAACGGGCGGTCGGACAATAAAATTTCTTCGGGCGCGCCGCCTGCCTGTTTTACTTGAATCAGATACATGTAGCGGAAGATGGTATAGACCACGAAGGGGATGGTAAGCATCATGCTGTGGTTTTCGGGCACGTTGGGCGCGGAGAATGTGTACAGCGAATACGCCACAATGGTCGTGGCTGAAACGATCATGATGTATTGATCGAGCAATGGCAGGGTGTAGCCGTCGAGCACTTTGCGGTGTGAGCCTGCGTCATGCGTGAGCAGTGCGATCTCGGCGCGGCGTTTTCCAAAGCCGAGAAAGAGCGAGAGCAGGGTCATGACCACATAGAGCCACGGAGAGAATCGCTCGACAGAGATCAACGTGACGCCTGCATGGACGCGCAGCACAAAACCAGATGCAATGATGAGCACATCCACAATTGGAATGTGTTTCAACCATTTTGAATAGGCCATGTTGATGAGGAAGTAAAGCACGACCACAAATTCAAAACCGGGCGCAAGAAAATATGCAAGGATAAAAGTTGCCAGCGCCAGCGCAATGCCCGCCCCCCACGCAATGCTGACAGGAAGTTTGCCCGACGCAATCGGGCGGTTCTTCTTTTCAGGGTGCTGGCGGTCTGCCCCCACATCGGCAAGGTCGTTGAAGATGTACACGCTGGAGGAGATCAGGCAGAACAATGCGAAGCCTGCGAGGGTCCGTAAGAACGAATCAATGTTGAAGAGTTGTTTATCAAAGACAAGCGCGGCGAAGATGAAGACATTTTTTGTCCATTGGCGCGGGCGCATGGTTTTTAGCAAGGCAGTTAACATGCGTCTATTTTACCTGATACAATATTTTCATGCCCAAAATTCGTTTGGATGTTTTGCTCGTCGAACGCGGATTGGCCGACTCGCGCGCCAAAGCCCAAGCCTTAATCATGGCGGGACAAGTGCGAGTGAACGATCAGGTCGCCCTGAAACCTGCCACTGGCACCGATCCAAAATCCACGCTGACAGTTGACTCCGGCCCACGCTTCGTTTCTCGCGGTGGAGAAAAACTGGATGGCGCACTGGACACTTTCGCCATAGACGTAAAAGGTTTCGTCTGCGCAGACGTTGGCTCATCCACGGGCGGGTTCACCGATTGCATGTTGCAGCGCGGCGCGGCGAAAGTCTATGCCATTGATGTGGGCAAGGGCATTCTGCACTGGAAACTACGCAATGACAAGCGGGTTGTCGTGATGGAAGAGACCAACGCGCGCTTTGTAGAATCATTGCCAGAGAAAATTGATTTTGTCACAGTGGATGCTTCTTTTATTTCGTTGAAGGTATTGCTCCCAACCATAAAAAAATGGGTTTCAGAAGACACACAGTTACTGTGTTTGATCAAACCCCAATTTGAAGCAGGCAAAAAGGATGTCTCTCGCGGCGATGGCGTCATCCGCAACCCCGAAATCCACAAACAGGTTTTGCTGGATGTTTTAAGTTATGCAAAGAACGAAGGCCTCGGCCTGCGTGGATTGGTCAGGTCGTCCTTGCTGGGGCCGAAGGGCAATGTGGAGTTTTTGCTTTGGATGGATTTGAAACCAAACGATGGTTCTGTGGAAGATTTGGTGAATTACGTAATGGTGGAGGAGGTTGCTTCGGGCTAGCGCCCTCGCAACGACATACAACATGAATTGTCCCAAATGCAATGCTGACCTGGTGAAGAAATATTACAAGGGCATGATCGAAGTGGACTCCTGCCCCAATTGCCGCGGCATGTGGCTGGATTCACATGAGTTGGATCAACTCGAAGATACCGCTTTTGACATCGATTCGCACAAAGGCTCGCTGGTGCATTTTCAGTCCAAAACGCAATATCCCTGTCCGCACTGTGGAAACGGGCTGGATGAATTTCAATATCGTTTGTACGATTTGAAGCTGGATTATTGCGCGGATAAAGATCACGGTTTCTGGCTGGATGCTGGCGAAGACGAACGGGTGATGGAGATCATGCGTCTGCGCGCAGGGGAGATTCAAAGAAAATTCAACGCCGAAGCGGAATGGAAACAGACGCTAAAGAACATGCATTCGTTTCTTGCAAAGAAAAAATAAACGTAACTACTCAGCCGTCCTAATTTCGCGGGGCTGAAGCCGCCTGCTCAGTACGTGGAAGCCCTTCGGGCTGGGCGACGAGTCGGATTTATCCGACTTTCACGAACTGAGGCAGGGCTTTAACCCGCCGAAACAGGGCGCAGAGTAATATGCCTGAGCAGTTACAAATAAACAAATATGGTTCACATCGAGAATATCCGACAAAAACTATGGTTATTGCAAAGTCGCTTGACAAAAACGAAATATGTCGCCCTGAGCGAAGCGAAGGGT
>CXWL01014570.1_pt1 | contig 14999 bp, 15 predicted proteins | sample 590931 | NCBI WGS metagenome assembly CXWL01 (sample SAMEA3498368, study PRJEB10139) | groundwater metagenome | biome: water well; material: biofilm material | place: Germany | collected 2015-04-27 | reverse complement strand
GATGGTTTCGGCGCGGGAGGCGGCGCGGAAGAGGCTGGCGACCGCACCGTAGCCTTCGCCGTCGGCCTTGACGGCAAAGGCGGCGTAGCGGGCGCTGGCGTTGCTCTCGCCGTTGAAGGCGGCCTGCAGGTCGGCGATGGTGCTGCTGTTGTCGCCCGCCGCCACGGCCGCCGACGTGCGAGGGGCGACGGTGAGGAGGCCGGCGGCGGCGACGAAGGCGGTGGCGAAGGCGGCGAAGGCGGTCCAGCGGGAAGTCTTCATGAGGTTCTCTCCGGGTGTCGGTGCGAGGCCGATTGCCTGCACGCCAACCTGCTCCGCAAATCGCGGACCAGCCGGACTTTGAAGTCTAAAAGCTTGAAAACAAACGACAAGCCATGCCTTCTAGTGCCGCTCGGCGGCGCCGGCGACGAATTTTCGAACGCCCGGAGGGGGCGTGTCAGAATTCTCGAACGAGCTCGTCGCCGCGGCGTCGCAGGCGATACGACAGGTCGCTCCGCGACAGCCCCAGCCGGCGCGCGGCCTCGGCCTGGACACCGCCCGCGGCAGCGAGGGCGCGGCGGACGAGAGCCGCGTCGACGTCGGCAATGACCGCCCGCAGGTCGAGTCGTTCGGGCAGCGTGGCGATCCAGGCTTCTAGGGCGTCTGCCTCGCCGGCTGCCGGCCTGGCGATGACGTCGCCGTCGAGCTCGGGGAGGTCGTCGACGCCGATCTCGGGCCGTCGGGCGAGGATCGCAGCGCGCTCGAGCAGGTTGCGGAGCTCCCGGACGTTGCCGGGGAAGTCATACCGGGCGAGCTTGGCGAGGGCGGCGGGGGCGATCGGGCGGATGGGCTGGTTGAGCGCCACGGCGACCTCGCGCAGCAGGGACATCGCCAGCTCGGGAAGGTCGGCCCGTCGCTCGCGCAGTGCCGGGACGCGGATCGGCACCACCGCCAGGCGGTAGTAGAGGTCCTGCCGAAACAGCCCCTCCTGGGCACGCGCGCGCAGGTCGCGGTGGGTGGCGACCACCAGGCGGACGTCGACTCGTCGCGGCGCCGTCGCGCCGACCCGCACCACGTCGCCGTCCATCAGCACCCGCAGCAGCTTGGCCTGCAGCCCGAGGGACATCTCGCCGGCCTCGTCGAGAAACAGGGTGCCGCGATGCGCGGCCTCGAACAGCCCCGGACGCGAGCGGTCCGCGCCGGTGAAGGCGCCGCGCTCGTGGCCGAAGAGCTCGCTGTCGAGCAATGTCTCGGCGAAGGCGGCGCAGTTGACGGCGACGAAGGGGCGATCGGCGCGCTCGCTGCCGGCGTGGATCGCCCGCGCCACCAGCTCCTTGCCGGTGCCCGTCTCACCCGTCACCAACACGGTGGCCGGGGTGGGTGCGACGCGGGAGACGAGGTCGCGCAATGCGGCAATGGCCGGGCTCGTGCCGGTGATCGTGGTCGCCGTCGGGCTCTGGCGCGCCACCTCGCCGCGTAGCCGGCGGTTTTCGCGCAGCAGCTCCGAGCGCTCGCCGGCGCGGGCGACGACGGCGAGCACCTGGTCGGGGTGGAACGGTTTGGCGAGGAAGTCGAAGGCGCCGGCGCGCATCGCCTCGACCGCCAGCTCGACCGACGCGTGGGCCGTGACCATGATCACGGGCAGGGCCGGGTCACTCTCCCGGCAGGCAGCCAGCAGCGACAGGCCGTCGCCGTCGCGCATGCGTTGATCGGTGAGCACGACGTCGAAGAGGGTGCTGCCGAGCGCAGTCTGCGCCTCGCCAACGCCGTCAGCTTCGACCGACTCGTGGCCGCCGCTCCTGACGATCGCGGCGAGCATCCGACGCAGGCTGACCTCGTCGTCGACGATCAGGACGCGGGCCATGACGCCTCCTTGGCCGGGCTGGTGGCGCCGGGGGACGGCGCAGGCGGCAGCACGAGGACGAAGTGGACGGCTCCGTCGCGGTTCTCGGCGAGAATGAGCTCACCGCCATGCGCCTCGGCGATGGCGCGACTGATGGCGAGACCGAGCCCACTGCCGCCTTGCTTGGTGGAGAAGAACGGTTCGAAGATCTGCTGCACCGCGGTGGCCGCAATCGCCGGCCCGTCGTTGGCAACCCAGATCTCGACGCCTGCGCCGCCAGTGACACTGCCGTCACGCGGCGGCCGAGGGCAGCCCCCGATCTCGACGTGGCCGCCACGCGGTGTGACGTCGAGGGCGTTGCCGACGAGGTTGAGGAGGGCTTGCTGCAGCAGGTAGGCGTCGAGGTCGGCCGCGAAGTCGCCAGGGGCGCTGACCCGGAGCTCGACACCGGCCTCGGCCGCCCGAGCCCGGGCCAGGCTGGCGACGACCTCGAGCAACGGCGTGAGGGCGGTTGGCTGTCGATCGGGCGGGCGCTGGCGGGCGTAGGCGAGAAAGTCGGTGGTCAACTTCTCGAGTCGCGCAATTTCGTGCTCGACGATCGCGTCGAGGTCGGCCCGTGGCAGGGCCGCGTCGCCGCCGCGGCGGGCGAGGGCAAGTGACGTCGAGATCAAGGTCACCGGATTCCTGATCTCGTGCGCCACGGCACTCGCCAGGCGACCGACGGCGGCCAGACGCTCCTTGCGCAGCAGCTCGTCACGCGTCGCCTCGAGGGTGGCGAGGTGCTGCTCGACCTCGACGCGATCGCGGCGCAGCTCGCGAGCGATGAGGGCGGCCACGAGAGCGACGGTGGCGTAGATCAAGGCGACGTTGGCGGCCTCGAAGTACTCCGCCGGATCACTGACGATGCCTTGGCGGAAGAAGAGCCAGATCTGAAGCGCCGTCCCGGTGCCGGCGGCGACGACCACGAGGACGATGCCGGCGGGCCGATAGCGAAACGCCGCGGCGAGAACCGGCAGGAGCATCAGCACCACGTAGTGACTGTCGACCATGCCGCCGAGTCGCGAGAGGGTGAAGGCACAGGCCAGGTTGAGCCAGATCGGGACGTGGGCGTAGGCCTCGAGCGCCCGCGCCGACGCCGAGCTGCCCTGCAGCCAGACCAGCTCGAGCACCTGCACGACGAACCGCGAAAGGAGGACCGCGAAGAAGATCGCCGGCGGCGAGCCGAGCGCGCCACTGAAGAGCAGATGCACCGTCGCGACGCCGGCCAGAAGGGCGAGATTGAGCGGTCCGAGGACTCGCTCCTGGCGGCGTATGGTCTCGGCCGGAGCGGCGACCAGCAGGGAGATCGGGGAAGGGTGGATCATGGGTGGCGCGTGCGGTCCGCCTCGACGCTGGGCAGCGTAGCAGGTGGTCAAGGGCTTGCCTCACCTAAGTCAGTAGCCGACGCGCCGCCAGGCAGGTAGGTTGCGCCGCGAGGAAGATCCGATGAGGAAGATCCGATGAAGATCCGTCGAGGACCAGCAGCGTGACCGCCGCCCCCTGGCCGCGCCGCTACGCCTTGTTCTGTGGGGTCTTTCTGCTGCTGCAGGGGATGGCCACCCTGGCGGCCCGTCTGCTGCCGGCCGTCGACCACGCGATGCCCTGGCTGCTCGCGACGACGCGGATGATGCCGCTGCACTCGGCCCTCCACATCGTCACCGCTCTGCTGGCCTTCGCGGTCGTCGCCATCGGCCCGGCGGCCGCGTGGTGGTTCGCGGCCGGCTTCGGCGCGTTCTACGCGGCGCTCGGAACCCTCGGCCTGCTCACCGGCCACGGCCTTGGCCTGCACCTTCAGGCCTTCGACCATCCGTTCCACATCCTGCTCGGCACGCTGGGGCTGCTCGCCGCCTGGCGCAGTCGACGAGGCCATCGATGATCCGACCCACGGTCGCGGCCGCCCGCGTCTACTTCTTCGTCGTCGTCTGGTTCACGCTGTGGGTGGGCGGCTGGGGCTTCTTCCGGCCGGAGGGGATCCTCCACGCGTTGCCGTGGCCGGTGCCGCCCCTGCACGCCCGTTTTGTTGGCGCCATCTACCTCGGCGCGACGACGTTTCTGATTCTCTCTCTGCTCAGTCGTTCGCTGCTTGCCACCCGCACCGTGGCGCGGATTGCGTTCTGGTGGACCGGCTGGCTCCTGATGGTGACGTTCCTGCACTGGGACGCCTTCGACTTCGCGCGCACCCAGACGTGGTTTTGGGTCGTCGCCTACATCGCCTTCCCGATCGTCGCCGCCTGGCTGGCCTGGGGCGCCCCGACGGCGCCCCCGCCCGAGGCGGATCTCATCCGCGAGCGGTGGATTCCGGCGGTGTTGCGGGGCGTCGGCGTCGTGCTCGTCGTCGTCGCGCTGGCGTTCTTCGCCTTCCCGGCGCGGGTGGGTGACGTCTGGCCGTGGAAGATCTCGCCCTTCCTGGCCCAGATCTACTCCGGCCCGCTGCTCGGCATCGGCGTCGGCTGCTGGACGTTGGCCGCCCGCCGCAACTGGACCGAGACCTGTTTTCCCATGGCCGGGCTGTTGGTCGCCGCCGTGTTTTCGATCGTCGGCTCGCTGTTTCACCTCGCCTTGTTCACGCCCGGCAGCCCGTCGCTCTACGTATGGTTCGCCACCCTGACGCTGCTGAGCCTGTTCGCCGGCTACCTCACGACCAAGGCCCTGCGCGCGCAGCGTGGTTGAGGAGATTTCCCTTGTCGACCCGAGTTGAAACCCTGCCCGGCGGCACGTCGATCGGCCTGCCGCTTCGCATCTGGTTCGGCGTCGAGGTGTTCTTCGCCGCCGCCTCCACCGGCAGCGTCGGACTCCGCCCCGCCGACACCGCCGCGAGCTTCGCCTGGACGATCAAGCCCGAGGTCATGGCGTCGCTGATCGGCGCTTTCTACATTGCGCTCGCTCCCGTCGTGGTGCTCGCCCTTTTCGCCCGCCGCTGGGAGGGAGTACGCGTCTTCGTTCTGCCGGGGGCGGTGTTCACCGCCACCCAGCTCGCCGTCACCTTCCTGCACTGGGACCGCTTCGCCGTCGGCACGCCGCCGTTTTGGATCTGGTTCGCCAGCTATCTGCTGCCGCCGCCGGTCTTCCTCGGCTGCTACCTGTGGCAGGAGCGACGCTCCCGCGCCGCCGGCACCGACGTGGCGAGTCGGGCTGGCGCGGTTCCTCTCGCGGTCGGAGTCCATCGCGCCCTGTTGCTCCTCGGCGCACTGTTCACCCTGGAGGCGCTGGTGGGACTCGTCTGGCCGGACTACTTCTCGGCCTGGGCGCCCTGGAAGATCACGCCCCTCAACGCCCGGGCGCTCGCGGGCTACTTCGTCCTCCTCGGGCTGCTGATGCTGTCGGCGGCGCGCGAGAACGACCGCGACCGGGCGCGGCTGGTGTCGCCCTTCCTCGTGCTCCTGCTGCCGGTGGTGGCGATCCAGGTGCTGCGTTTTCGCGAGCAGGTGGACTGGTCGCACCCCCGGCTGTGGATCGCCACGCTGTTGTTCGCGGCGGTGGGGACGATCGGCGTGGCGTTGTTTCGCGGTAGCTGGCGGCGCAGTTTGACTTGACCGTGCGCTTCGCGCACTGGCCTTCGGCCGCAGTTGATCGTGCGCTTCGCGCACTGGCGTGGCACGGGGCTCGCGTAGGCGGAGATGGTCGCCTGCGCGTATCTTGTGGGCGACCTATCGGAGTGCCACCCATGCCCAGACCACATTGCCTGCGATCCGCCGCGACTCGGCGCCTCTCGCTTCTGTTCGCCACTCTGCTCGGGGTGGCGACCTGGCCGCTGTTGGCCGCTACCGCCACGCCGCCGCCCACGCCACCGACCGCATCGCCGCCAGCGGTCGCCCTCCCCGAGCTCACCATCAGGCCGGCCGAGATCGAGGAGGGTGACGTCGGGATCGACGTGGTGCGTTTCGAGGTCGAGCTGGCGACGCCGCAGGCGAAAGCGGTCAGCGTCCGCTACGCCACGCAGGACGGCTCGGCGGTTGCCCGTTCCGGCGACTACGACGCCATCGCCGACGTCCTCACGCTCGATCCCGGGCAGACTGTCGCCACCGTCGACGTCACCATCCACGGCGACACCGACGGCGAGCCGGACGAGGTCTTCTACCTGGCCCTCTCCGAGCCCGTCGGCGTCACGCTGGCGGCGCCACGGGTGGTGGGCATGATCCGTGACGACGACGGCACGGCGCCAGGCGTCGGGCCGGAGATCTCGATCCGCGACGCTACTGTCGCCGAGGGCAACTCGGGTCGCCCGGAGCTGCGCTTCGAGCTCAATCTCTCGAACGCGGCCGCGCGCATCGTCACCGTCAAGTACGACACCGCCGACGGCCGGGCGACCGCCGGCGAGGACTACCGCGCCGCCAGCGGCGAGCTACGCTTCCCGGTCGGCACGACCTCCCTGGTGCTACCGCTGCTCGCGATCGGGGACCTCGAGACCGAGGGCGACGAGGACTTCGTCGTCCAGCTGGCGGACCCCGTCGGCGGCAGCCTCGGTCGCGACAAAGCCTACGGCCTGATCCTCGACGACGACGGCTCGGGCGGTGTCTCTCTCGAAGGGGTCGGCAACAGTGATCGCGTCGGCCGTCCGGGCGGCATGGTGGTGCTCCAGGTGCGCCTGCGCAACGCCGCCGGCGAGCCGGTCGCCGGCACCACCATCAACTGGCACCTGGACGGTACCGGCACCCTGCTCGACGGTCCCGCCACCGCCACCGACTCGCTGGGCATCGGCACCCAGCGTGTCGAGCTCGGTCCGAATGCCGGCCGCTCCGCCGTCAGCGCGGTCGGCCCCGATCGCGACCAGGTGGTGGTCTTCCAGGTCGGCGTCAGCTCGCCGCCGTAACTGCGGGCAGGTCCAAGACCGGCCCTTGCACGGGTTGGGACGCGGTGACTCGCGGCTCGTCACGCCGCATCCGTAGGGGCGGGTCTCAGACCCGCCCTTGCACCGATCGTGAGGCCGGAGATCCCGGGTGGCGGACTCTAGTGGTACCCGGCTCCCGGGTAGAGCACGTTGAGCGCCAGCAACCGCAGGGGTCGTGAGATCAGCGGGAAGACCTTCCACGCGGCGAGCAGGCCAAGCATCGCGAAGGCGGGCTGACGGAGCAGCGCCTGGAAGCTCCGGGCGGTGTCATCCCCCATCAGGCCGGGCAGGATGGCGCTACCGTCGAGCGGCGGCAGCGGCAGCAGGTTGAAGGCGAAGAGCAGCAGGTTGAGCGAGAAGACGATCGACAGCGGCGTCACCGTGCCGGCGATCCAGCCGTCGGTGGTCGCCGCGGTGACCGCCGTGAAGTTGGCGACGTTCGGAGCGGTGAAGACCTCGATCGCGACGCCGATCTTGATCAACAGGCCCGACGCAATCACCAGCAGGAGATTGGCTGCCGGCCCGGCGGCGGCCATCAGGGCGGCGCGCTTCGGGTGGCGGTGGGCCCACATCGGGTCGTACGGCGCGCTCGCCCAGCCCATCATCCAGCCATTGACCGCGTAGGAAACCAGCGGGATGAGCAGCATGCCGATCGGTGAGCGTCGGATGTGCGGCAAGGGGTCGAGCGACACCTGCCCGCCCTCGTAAGCGGTGCGATCGCCGAGCCGCAGTGCCGCCCAGGCGTGCGCGGCCTCGTGCAGCGTCGTCGAGAACAGGAAGACGACGAACCAGGTGAGCCCGAGAATGACGGTATTGGCGTCCATGTGACCTTGGTGACCTTGGGTGCGGCCTACTGCGGTGGCTGGATGGCCCTGGCGGCGGCCTGGGCCCGGGCGAGCAGTCGTGTCTCGCCGTGCGCCTCCGCCCACGCGGCGAAGGCGGCGGTCGGCCCCGGCCAACGCAGCTCGTCGACGTCGGCGAACAGCGGGGCGTCGGTGCGCAGGGTGGCGAGGCGACGGAACAGCAGGGCGAGCTCGCGCTGCTCGCCGAGGATGCTCGGCGGGAAGGCGTCGAGGGGGCCGTGTTGGCGGATCAGCCGCGCGGCGGTGACGGCGCCGATGCCGGGGAGGCCGGGATAGCCGTCGGCGCTGTCGCCGACGAGCGCCAGGTAGTCGGGGATGCGCGCCGGCTCGACGCCGAACTTCTCGCACACCCCCTGGGCGTTGCGCACGGCCTTCGCCCGGCGGTCGACCTGCACCACGCGGTCGCCGTCGACGCACTGGGCGAGGTCCTTGTCGGGCGTCCAGATGCACACCTTGCCGACGCGCGCGTCGCCCGCCGCGAGGCGCGCCGCGGAGGCCAGAGCGTCGTCCGCCTCGAGCTCGACCATCGGCCAAACAGCCACCCCGAGCGCGGCGAGCGCGTCCTCGAGCGGCCGAAACTGCGCCCAGAGTGCCCGGTCGATGCCGTCGCCGGTCTTGTAGCCGGCCCACAGGTCATTGCGGAACGACTCGATGACGCGATCCGTCGCCACGCCGAGGTGGGTCGCCCCTTCCTCGAACATGCCGAGAACCGTGTTCAGCACGCCGACCGCGGCGCCGAGCGGCGGCGCGTCGCCCTTCTGGAACCGGCGCAGGCCGTAGAACTGACGAAACAGCTCGTAGGTGCCGTCCACCAGGTGGACGATCAGCGGCGACGTCGCCTCGCTTTCGCTCATGGCCGACATTGCCGCCTCAGCGGGCCAGCGCCAGCGCGAGGGCGATGCCCGCGAGGTGGAAGACGATGGGCACCGCGACGCTACCCGAGCGCTCGCGGGCGGCGGCGGTGGTCAGCCCCATGAGCGCGGCACCGGCGACGACGAGAATGAGGTCCCGTCCGCTCGGCAGCGCCTGGCCGAGCGCGACGCGCACCAGCGGGGTCACCGCGGCATAGAGCGCGGCGGTAGCCAGCGTCGGCAGCGATAGGAACCAGCGCCCGCCCTCGTGCATGACCGGGAAGGCGCGCGCCAGGGTGCCGTGGGCGAGGGCGCGGAACGTGCCCTCGGCCGCCAGCGCGGCGCCGAGCACCAGGCCGACGAGGGCGACGGCGGCCGTCGGCTCGGCGTCGGCGGCCATCGGCAGGGGAGCCCAGGCGCCGCCCGCTGCCGCCGCCAGCGCGGCCACCGGCAGCAGCCACAGCCAGTCGACGCCGAAGGGCCGGCGCAGCCCGTGCCAGCGCGGCCACCGCGCTCCGCCGAGTGCCATCAGCAGGACGGCGAGGGCGGCAGCGCCCCAGGTCGAGGCGAGCGGCAGCGTCGACCAGCTGGCGGCGACGGCAGCCAGGGATGGATGACCAGCCAGCAGTGGGGCGAGCGAGACCAGACCGGAGCCCGTCAGGGCGAGCCCGAGGGCGACCACGGCCCAGGCCACGGCGCGGGCGCGGGTCGCTGCCGTCGGGCGTTGCAGCGCCTCGCGGCAGGCGGCGGCGATGTCGGCGGCGGCGNNGCGTGCCGCTGCCGCGCGGCGAGCCGCCGATTTCGCTGGAGCCGCCCCAGCGATCGCTGGCGGCCGGTGAGCGCACGGCGGGGTCGAGCAGGTTGAGCCGCGCGTAGACCGCGTCGAGCGTGTCGGGCAGGAAAGGGTCCACCTGGCGCAGCGTGTAGGTGCGCTCGTCCTTCTGCAGTGCGATCACCCCGAGGCGTCGGCCATAGAGCCGCCGCAGCTCGGTCTCGGCGTCGTAGATGCCGCCCTCGGCGCGGCAGACGACGACCACCCGCTGGTCCGACAGCGGCTGGCGCAGCAGCACCTCGACCTGGTGGGCGGCGAGGAAGTAACCGGCCGGGTAGAGCACCGCGTCGAGCGCGCGCAGTTGCTCGGCGGTGAAGGTGGCGAGGTCGGTGCTGTCCCACGCGCCGGAGCGACGAAGGAGGACCTCGCGGTCGCGCAGCCGGGCGATGGTTCGCAGGCTCTCGTCGAGCGTGGGCGTCGGCAGCCCGACGAGCTCGGTGCGATCGGGTCCGTGGACGTCGAGGACGCCCTCGACCTTGACCAGCGGGATGACCAGGTCGCGCACCCGCGTGTCCTCGCTGCGCACGACATGCGGAGCGTTCAGCAGCACCCACAGCGCGACCACCGTGTCGAGGTCGGGGTCGTTGGCGTGGAGCGTCCACGGCCGCTCCTTGAGGTCGAGCCCGCGCATCACCAGGACGAGCGCCTGCTCGCAGGTCGACAGCGTGAACGAGCGCACGCAGCCCTCGTGGTGGTCGAGGTTGAACACCCGCCGCTCGGCGTCGAGGAACGGCCCGCCCTGCGCGGCGCCGTCGAGGAAGATCGACCCCTCCGGCGCCTTGCGGGCCGCCGCCGCCGTCGTCGTCAGTCCTCGCTGCACGAGCACCCGTACCTCGGGCGCCTCCCGGCAGTAGAGACAGCGCCCCGCTCCCTCGTCCTGGACCACGTAGCGGTCGGGCGGGGTCGACGGTGCCGGCGGCGAGTCGCGCTCCATGTGACGGCGAGCCTACCGCCTTGGCGTCCGAGAACGGGACCAGAAATCCAGGTTCCGCCATCGCGCCGTCCGGCGGCGCGTCCGTGGCGTCGTCAGCCGTGACTCAACTCATTGAAAACAAGGCGATGGGTGACATTCCCGCCGAGCGCTCTCCGGCCGCCGAAGCCTGGCATCGACGTTGCTCTGCTCAGCGACGAGATTGCCCCGCACCGCCAGGTGCCAGACCCTAGAGGAGCCAAGCATGCCCACGCACAGCAAGCCCGAACTTCACCGCCTGTCCAGCGACGTCGACATCGTCTGGAACGAGATCGAGCTGACGACCCAGACGCAGTGCTTCATCCGCGGCCTGGACTCGGCGCACGACCTCGGCAGCCTCTTCGTCGAGAGCGAGACGCCCCTCTGCCCCGACAGCGTCGTCTCGGTCGCCGTCAGTTGCCGCGCGCCGGGCCACGGCTCCGAGCTGCGAGCGCTCGCCGTCGTCGAGTCCCCCGAATGGCTGCCCTGGCGTCGCGGCATGGCACTGCGCCTCGTCGAGATCGACGCCGCCCAGCGCCCGCGCACCGCCGAGCTGTTCGAGAGCCTCCTCGCCGCCCCACCCGCGCCGGTGCCCAGCCACCCCTTCGACTGGGCCCACGCCGCCGTCGCCGCGACGGCGGTCTTGGTACCGACGTTCGCCCGACTGGCGAGTGGGGTCGTGGCGGCGCTGCGTCACGTCGGGTGAGGGGAGGCGCGGCCCGCTTCGCTCCGAGCCGCTCAGATCAGATCCAAGTGGCAGGGCCCAAAGGAACAGACACCGGCCCCGCGCATGCGGACGAGGCTGGCCAGGCTCGAGACTCAGAGAGGCGTTCTCAATGCGCCTGAATCTGCGGCTAGTCGAGCAGCTGAAGGAGTACTCCCAGCAGGATTTCCCGGTCGTACTCGAGGCCGTGCTCTGAGCCGTCGCGGTAGCGCAAGACGGTCTTGTACTTTGCGTCAGCGCTCGCGAGGTAGCGGAGTTGCAAGTCTACGAGGTGTTCGGTCTTGCGGTCCGTCCCGGCCGTAGCTCGACGAGCAGAAGCGTCGACGGCCAGAGAAACTACCCGCTCGGAGGCGCCCAAGGTGAACTTGCGCTGCAGCTCGGCTAGTAGGCGGGCCTCCAATTGGTTGTCAGTGATTCCGGTCGGCAGTGAGGCGGCCCCCTCGTTGCTGTCCACGTGGTACCAGCTCACGCTCAGGCGAGGCGGGTCTACTGCAGAGTTGACCGACGCCACCTCGACCCCGAGTCCGGCGCCATAGAGCCGTTGGTCGACATTGCGAAGCGTAGTACCGCTCTCTTGCGCGACGTCGCCATAGATCTGGCGTCCCTCCACGAAGAAGTAGCCTTTCCACGCCCTTGGGCTGCTTTCGGTTGGGAACCTACCCAGCGCGAAGGTAGGCGTGACTCTGAGAGAGCCGTAGCTCGTGACAGCGGCGCTGGTAGCCCAACGTGCGTCTGCCGTAGCGCCGACAAAGAAGCTAAGAGTGTTCACGTCGAAGACATTCAGTGGGTGCTCGGGGTCAGGCTCTGGGACCTTGCCAACAGTCCAAGACTCGTAGAAGTAGGTGTCGGAGCCTTTGGCGGTCAGAAGGCCGCCTCCATCCTTGACTGACCAGTCGACACCAATCCCCGCCTTGGCCGGCGGCACCGCTCCTCCGGTGGCTTCGTCTGCCGAGGCGGTGCCGGCCGTGAAGGCCAGGAAGAGAGCGCATACGGCTGCCCTCACTTTCCGCCTCCCGTCGCCTTGCCAGACAGCCCCTTGCTGGGCGACTTCTTTCCGAGGTTCGCCGGTGTCAGATAGGGCCGCATCGCAGCCTGCTCGGCGCTGGTCGGAAGACTCACGGCCCCGCCGGAGGGCTCTAGATGGGAGAACAACACTGAGGCCAAGTCGAGCTTGGTCGTAACCTCGACGAGGTCGCGCGGATCGAGCCTGACCCAAGTCAGGGTCGGGTACGAGTTGGCAAGGAAATGCGGATAGCCGGAGTTGAGCTGGCTGGTCAAGACTGCCCGCTCCCAGTCCTCGTCGATGCGCGGCTTGATCTTCGCGTCGGGCCCGACGGATGGGAAGAACGTGTGGGCGACACGACCGGCGGCGGGAATGCGTGGGTCTTCCATGAGCACCTCCAGATGGGCGGCGCCAGCAGTGGCTGCGCGTCCTACTGACTAGAGAGTGCCGCAGATGCCTGCTTTTCTGACAATGAGGGCTGAGAAAGTCTGTCCCGTTGGTCATGCGCGTTGCTGGCCAGCTGCACCCCCTTCATCGTAGCGAGTTGCGAGTTGCGTGACCCGGTCGAGGATTGGAGCCCCCAGGTTCGCACTTGCCGAGATTCAAACAGGGCCAGTTCTCGAGTGGCGCGTTCCACGTGATCGAACGCGATCGACCCCCGTCGAGACTCACCCCTCGCCACCAGGTTCCACCACCGTCCACGCCCACCACGGCCCCGGGCTCGTGCCGAGAAGCGCGGCCCAGTACCAGCTGGAGGCGTCGGTGAAGGCGCGGCCGGTGGCGTCGACGATGCGCTCGCGGACGTGCAGGCGGGTGGCGTCGCGGGACGCCGCATCGCGGGACGCCAGGCTGACGCCCCACAGGTGGCCGTCGGCGTCGCGGAGCAGGGGGGCGGGCTCGACGGCGTAGCCGGCGCCGCGGAAGCAGTCGGCGGCGGCGTGGAGCTGGCGGGTCGGCCGGTCGACCCAGCGGAGCAGCAGGAGGCGGGGGCCGTCGGAGAAGGTGGCGATGCGACCCGGGAAGCCGTCGGCGAAGTGGCGGTCGCGCTCGGCGAGGGGCACCGCGACGAGTGGTCGCCCCTCGACGCTGGACGGCCAGCCGGGGAAGGCGGCGACCGTGGTCGCGTCGGCAGCCGGTCGCGGGACGAGCGGCGCCAGGGCGGCCAGGGCGCAGGCGGTCAGGAAGGCGAGGACGGCGCGCATGTTTCGACAGGCCGCTGCCAGCGGCCGAAGAGGAGGAGCAGCGGCGTCAGGGCGAGGGCGAAGCAGACCAGGCCGACGCCGGTGTGGCCGGCCGGCGGCAAGGGCAGAAGCCCCACCTCGACGAGAAAGAGCGACGCCGCGCGCAGGGCGTTGCCGGCCAGCGCGAGGCTGCCGGCGGCGAGGATCAGAAGGGCGCTGCGCTGGCGTGAGAGGTGGCCGAGGACCGCCAGCACGCAGGCCAGAAGCAGGGCCGTCCAGAGCATCTGGACGCCGCTGCAGGGCGCGTCGATGGTCACCAGGCGACGCCCCCAGGTGAGCGCCACGCCGTCGCGGGCGACGGCCAGGCCGCCGAAGCCGAGCAGGCGGGCGGCCAGCTCGCCGGTGACGACGCGCAGCGGGAACCCGAGGACGAACTGAGCCGTCGGCAACACCGGCAGCGCCAGCAGCGCCAGGCCCCAGGCGGCCGGGTGCGGTGGCGCCCCCCAGCGCCAGGCCGACCAGGTGGCGAGCAGCGCGCAGCAGGCGCAGGCGGCGCGCACGACCGGCGGGGCGAACGGCACGCTGGCGGCGTAGGCCAGGGTGGCGAGGGTCGGCAAGACGAGGCTGGCCGTTGGTGTGCTGCCGCCACCGACGTTCGCTCGTGTGGCCGACGCGGGCGGCAGCAGGAGGGCCGCCGCGCAGGCGAGCAGGGCGGCGCCCTCGCCCGAACCGTCGCCGACGCGGGCGGCCACCCAGCGCCAGACCGGCCAGAAGGCCGCCGCCTGCACCGCCAGGAGGATCAGGAGCCGGCTACGCGCCATGATCGGACCACCCCCCTCACCCCCCGGCCCCCTCTCCCGCCCTCCAGGTGGGCGAGGGGGAGCCGGTCCGGCAAGTGCGTCCGCGCCTCTGCGCGGCCACCGTCACGAGTGTCAGGAGAGCGGCGACGGCGATCAGCAGCCAGGTCGCCGGCTCGGGAACGGTCGGGATCCGCGCCGGGTCTCCAGGGGCCAGACCGGCCTCGTCGTACTGCGCCGCGGTCTCGAGGACGACCGCGCCCGAGACGGGAGTCACCAGCTGGTGGCGGACGGCGAGCGCCGTGGCGGCGGTGAGGTCGCCGTCGCTGCCGCCTGAGGCAGGCGACCGCAGGCGCTCGACCTCGTCGCGGGCCCACAGGCGGACGAGGTGCGCCGACGTTTCGTGGCTTCCCGCCGCAGCGAGCTCGTCGCCGTTCCCGGCGCCGCGCTCGCGCACGGCGGCCAGGGCGCCGCCATCCAGGGGCGCACCGGCGAGCAGGCCGCGAAGGTCGGCAGTGAGGTCACCGCTGCCGGCCGCCACCGCGAGCAAGGCGCACCCGTCGAGCTCGGCGAGCACGCGGTCGGGTCCCGCCTCGACCGCCAGCGAGACGATCCGCGGGCCGTCGGGCCGACGCTCGCAGAGCTGTTGGAGCCCTGCCGTCGACCCGAGCAGCACCGGCTGGGACGCGTGCACCCAGATGACGGTACCCGGCGGCTCGCCGCCCGCACGATTCCAGGCCTGCGCCAGGGCCGGCAGGTTGTCGGTGCCGCCGCGGAAGCCGTCGACGGTGAGGTCGACGGGGCGCACCTCGGTCACTTCGTCGCCGGCCAGGAGCAGCGTCGGCGGCGGCGAGGTCGCCGACAACGCCGCCCGTATCGCTGCTACGTGCGGCGCCAGGCCACGCGAGCCGTCGAGGACCACGATCGCCCGCGGCGGAGCGTTCGCTGCCGTCGAGACCAGCCGCTGGACGACGACGGCGTCGGGAGCGCTCGGGTCGCCGGGATCGTGGGCCCAGGCCGCAACGACATTCGGATCACGCTGGGGGGAGACGGTCACGGCCGCGAGCTGGGTCTCGTCGAGGCCGCCCCGCAGCGCGGCCACTCGCGGGG
>CXWL01020961.1_pt1 | contig 15001 bp, 12 predicted proteins | sample 590931 | NCBI WGS metagenome assembly CXWL01 (sample SAMEA3498368, study PRJEB10139) | groundwater metagenome | biome: water well; material: biofilm material | place: Germany | collected 2015-04-27 | reverse complement strand
ACAAGAAAAGGCTAGCACAGGGTTCTTCTGACTCAAACCAAACTCAGGAAAATAGCAGCCCTGATGAATCTCCATCCGGCAAGTGCTTAACGCTTCGATCATGGCAATCGCCTCCCCATCTCGTTCAACTCGGAAGACACCTTCACCTGATGGCACGAGTGAGCAATCAGGATGGAAATGGACGAAGCTCTCCATCCGATGCGTCCCACTTCCTTCCAACACATCCCCAATGATCCAACTTCCTTGCCCATCATAGGATATGCGCCTTCTATGGATGGGCTTTCCGCTCAATCGCCTATATCCGTCATGAGCTCCTTCAAACAGGACAGACTCGTGCCCCGTCCTATCGATATGACCCTGGATCGGCTTGGCTCGCCGAGCTACGCGAAACACCCCCCACATTTCTGATTGTTCTTCTCCATCGACCATCACGGTATTATGAGCCCTCGTACTTCGGGCATAGGCCCGTTCTTGACTTGGTTCATAATCAAATACTCCGCTATCGACCACAACTCGCCTTCCGTCAATCGCAAGCTCATAACTCAACGTATCGCAATGAGCATGTCCGGGCTGATAATCAGGACCAATTGGCCCACAATCAATGATGATCATATCGTCCGTCTTGCGACAGACATAGTAACCGCTTGACGGAAAGGCATTGACAATCAGATTCTTTGCTGGCTCTGAAGCCTTGTACCCAATCACCCTCTCCGCGTAGTCAAAGATCTGGTGAGGAGTCGGAGCGATGCCGAACGCCGAATCATTGAACAAGGGGATAGCACCGTCTGGGAAACAGATACTGTTTAGAAACTTGAGAGCAGTCGTAACCGTGCCGGTAAATTCATTTGCTATTTCAGATGAGATCGCAGCGGGTGAGTTCTGCACGAGATTCAATACATCAAGATAATCGACCACGCAGATAGAGTGATACATGGGGCTTCGCTCATAATGCCCCCCGTCAGCAAGAAACTGTTCCTTTAGTTCTTCTTGAAGAATCCGCAAACCTTTTCGAAGCCACCTGTCTGCATCCACTCCTACGAAGTACACTCCAGCGAACACTAGAGCCACGCCATTCTTGAGATAGTGATTAGCCAGAATGTGATATTCGATGTTTTGTTCGAGCCACAGCGCTTGCGAGTAAAGACTCTTGAGCCATTCGGGCTTGAGCCCTGCAGGAAGCTCTCCTTTTGTACTGCCTTCTTCTAAATACTTTTGCTCAAGAGAATCTGACGACAGCGACAGAAAGAATTTCACCCAGTTCACGATCCTCAGTGAGGTTGTATAGGGCTCCCAGGCATCCACTGTTCCTTGCGGATTGTGCTCAATCCAATCAGAGACCAAGTACGCCTTATTTTCGATGGAACGCTGAGAGTCTTGCAGATAATCAAAATAGTGCAGGTTGTATCGCCACAGCTTCGGCATGTCGGTATTCGCCCATTCAATTCGGCCTAGGTCGAAGACCTTTTTGCGATGCAGGAAGGTGAATGCGGCGTCCGTATCGATCGGCGGGTGCATGGCCATATGATGCAGGAGCTGCACGCCCGGCCTGAGTGAACCTGGTTGCAATGGGCGGGGCGCGGTTGACAGCTTCGGCAGACGGTGCAGGAGCTGATGCCACCATTGGCTGGCACGGAGATGGCGGAGCGTATGGACATAACGCTGCAAGCAGGCGACATTCATGGTGTCACTGCACGTGTAGATGGAGGGAGTGACGGATCGCGCAGAAGCGCCTGGCGAACCGATTCAATATCGGCGGTATCCCACTGATCGAAATTCGATTTCCCGATGTGTTGAATGCGTTCCCTAGCGGTGCGCCGGGTCACCAGGAGGGCGTAGTCTTCCAGTCCTTCGCGAAAGGCCTCCCACCGTCGGCTGCTTATAATCCCATCGGGCGATTCATAGACCACCGCCCAATCTGGTCGGCGGCTATCGAGATCGTCCCATGCCGAACTTCCATTGGTATCGCTGTAAGACCAAAACCCAATGCCTTTCGCCCCGTAATGCCACGCCCACCATGCAAGCAAGCGGAAATCATGCAGCGGCGACGCGAGTTTCGCGGGAGATTTTGGGTTGCTGTACAGCCACCAGTCGCGTTGGAGCGCGGTAAACCACGAACCTAATGGACCACGCACCACGGCCAGGCTCGGCTGCCAATAGTCGATCAGTGGGCGTAGGTCTTCGAGGTCGGACGTGCGGACCGCCGGATCGGCAAACGGGCTGAGATTAGCATAGATTCGGATTGTCGGGTGCCGACGTTTGACCGCGTCAGCAACAACGTGTAGTAAACGCAGACCGGTCAAGTTAGGCTCATCGACCGGGTACAAAGCCCATTGCTCGCGGGAGAGTCCCTGCGTCGTCAAATACGCATCGAGAGTCTCAACCCATTCAAGCAGCCGATTCCTGGCAGCCGGATCGATGGCTTGATGAGCCAGTGAATACCCGACCGGATTCTTGGTTGCCCCCCAGCCGAGATACAGCAGCAGCATGCCGCCCTGCTTGGCCAGGGCAATGGAGTCAGCGAGCCGAGCTCCTTGCGCCGCATCCCATCGGCCATCGAGAGTCAGCCCTGGAATATCGCTCGGATGCGCGACAAACGTATTGATGCCATGGGCGGCAAGATCGCGAATCGCTGCATCTCGCTGGCGCAAAATCGGGAGATCTGAGAGGTAAACCCAATTGATCGCGTTCAGCGGCTTAAGATTGTCACCATCATATCCCATGACTGTTGCTGTGCCATCGATCGAGATTGTTTGACCAGCCCCCTCCACGTGAAGGGTCCAGTGGTGTATCCCTGGCCCAAGTGCAGCTAAATTGACATCCAACCAGAGATAGCCGGGCTCGCCGGGTCGCAAAGCGATACGCGCGTTGATACCGAGCGGAACAAGCGGGTCGTACACGCGCTGTCCGTTTGCCGCCATTACGGGGCGAACCTCAAACAGACGGATCGCTTCCGACGGGATGCCAGTCACGGTGGGCCGCAAGCCTGAACTGCTCGCGTCCTTCCCCGCCACCACTCCCAGACAGAGGCTCTCGTGCTCGCCCACATATCCCAGAATGTGCAGGGTTGGCAGCGCCGCACCGACCCGACCGCGCGCGCGTTTTGGATCGATGGCCCCCCAAGGATCCTCAATCCAGGCGTGCATGGCTCTCGCTTCTAGGGGAATAGCGGTACGTACGATCTCTGCTTCGACGGCTCGAGTGAGCACGTCGCGGGTTCGGCGCGTACTGTCCGCAAGGATGGTGTTCGCATCAGGGAGCGACGTAGCCGTTGGAATCTGCCCGGCCCCGGCTGGGCGCCACTCCAGTTCATCGAGAAACACGTAGTCGCCGGATGCATGCAGGACGACCACAAGAACATCCGTTGCGGCACTGACCGGAATGGCGAGCCAATGCGCTTGCCTATCGGTTAGCGCTTCCGAACTCGGAGTGACGGAGCCGACGTGATGAAAGTGGCCGCCGGGGCCTTGCGTATAGACATCGATGTGCCTTGGGATATCCACTCCGGCACCCAAGCCTTTTGCAGAGTGCACGCGGATGGTTCCGGCATGAATCCCAGGATTCGTCCCAACCTTGGCGATACGCAGTCGAATGGCGATTGGTGTAAAGGCCGCCCAGCCGACGGTTTGCTTGCTTGTCCAGATGGGAAAGGTGGCGAGAATGCCGTCCGTCAATTGGCGAATGTCGTTGGAGTCCGTACTGAGTGCATAATTGGGGGAATGAGAGAACATCTCTACGGCGAGCGTGTCCGCTCCCGCGAGACCAGTACAGCTCAGCCAGACGGCATAACTGACAGCGATGACGGCAAGTATTTTGCGCATTAGTCCCTCCGCTCAAGCCAGTGCTCCAACGTAGCCAGGCCCCACAAAAAGGTGGAATTGTCGCGCCGTTGTGCCGTGAAATCAGCCATCTCGCGGCGCACGAAAGCCGGGTCGAGCAGGGTTCCGATGCAGGCCGATGGCGCGGTTAAATAGCGGTTGAGCTCATCGAGGTTCGCGCGCAGCAAGGTCCCGATTGGAGGATTAAATGGCCGCTTGGGCTGATTCAGGATGGCCCCCGGTAGCCGGTCGGCAAAAGCAGTGGTAATGAGCGGCTTGGTTTGGTGGCTCATCTTGACGCGCGACGGGAGCCCGGCAATCCCGCGAATCAAGCGCGGCGAGAGAAACGGACTTCGCAACTCTATTGAGTGCGCCATGCTAGTTCGATCTGCACTTTGCAGAAGGTTATAGGGGACAAAGGATTTCAGATCGACAATGGCGGCCGCGCGGATTGGATCCTGCTGCTGCCGCAGGAACGTCTCGACTAGTTCCGTATAAAATTCAGTGCGGCAGTCCTTTGAGCCGGTCGCCCACGCGAGGGTGGACGTATTGAGATAAGTCGACCAATCGAGAAAGCTCTCGGCGAGCGGCTGCCCAACTGTGTGCAGAAACTGTTTGGCTCGCCGAATGGGAATTGCATAGCGTCCTTTTTCTGGAATCCAATGAACGAGGTTCTGAAGTAGGCGGGTCAGTGAACGCGGCAGGGCCGACAATGTCTGAAAGTGATCGATGGCTCGATAGCGAGGATACCCGATGGCCAGCTCGTCTCCCCCATCCCCGACCAAGCAGACTTTGCAGGTATGCGATGCCTGTTGGGCGATGCGGTCCGAAACAAGCGCCGTGGCATTGCCGAATGGCTGATCGAAGATATCGACCATGCGACTCACCGCCGGATGGAATTCGAGCTTGTCGAACCGGATGGTTTCGTTGGGCAGTCCGTTGGCCGTGGCGATTTCCCGAGCCAACGCGCTCTCGTCGTGCCCGGAGGTATACTGCAGCGTGTAGGTATGGAGGCCCTTCACTCGGCTCGAACTCTGGGCAGCGGCCAGGATAGCGTTTGAATCAATGCCAGCACTGAGAAAAATGCCAATCTCCGCATCGCTGACCAGCCGCAAGCCGACGCTCTCCTCGAACAGCATGCGAAAAGTCTCGGCGGCGCTCTGCGGAGTCGCTGTCTCATCGTAGGAAAGACTAGCCTCGAGGGAATAGAAGACCTGGGGCGGTTGCGCCCGTCCGGTGGCCAGGTTGACTTGCATCCAATGGCCTGGCGCAAGTTCCTGAATGCCTCGATACAGGGTATGCGGTGGTGCAGTGTACAGAAATCGCATAAAGTCGAGGAACGCAGTGCGGTTGAGCGATCGGTCGATGTGCGGAAGCCCTCGGAGAGCTTTTATTTCAGAGGCAAAGGCAAATTGCGATCTACCGCTGGCTAGAGTCTCGCAAAAATAGAGTGGCTTCTCCCCGATGGCGTCGCGCGCGAGCAGTATGGTACGGGCAGCGATGTCGACAAATCCGAACACATACATGCCATCGAGCTCAGGGAGGCCTGAAATTCCTCGTTCGATAAGCCAGTGGAGCAAGACTTCCGTATCTGACGTCGTCTGAAAATTGATGCCACTTTGTTCTAGCGACTGTCGCAGTGCTGTGAAGTTGTAAATTTCACCATTGAAGACCATGACATATCGCCCGCAGGGCGACACAAACGGCTGGTGACTGCGCGGGTCCAAGTCGATAATGCTCAAGCGGGTATGCCCGAGTGCGCACTGAGTCCCGGGAATTCTGGTTATCCCCGAGTTGTCCGGACCGCGATGCTGCAAGCGATCCAACATTCCGTTCAAGACGGCAGGTTCATATCCGACCGTTCCAGCGACTCCGCACACAGGCGCTCCTTTAGGTCGTCGCGAGTTGATGGCACAGGTTCACGAAATATTGGGTCCATCGATCCGCGTCGAATTCAGCTGCTTTGGATCGCGCGCCGCTGCTTAGCTTTGTAAGAAGTTGATCGGACTCCATCAAGTTCCGCATCGCGTTAGCTAGTCCAGCAACATCGCGTGGTTCGACGAGAATGCCGGTTTCCGAATCGACGATTTCCGGGATGCCCCCCCAGCGAGTGGCTATGACGGGAAGGCCCACGCAATAGGCTTCCAGGATGACCCCGGGGTATCCCTCAATCAGTGCATAGCTTGGCATAAGCAGCACGTCGTACTCCGTGAGTTTCGGGATGACTTCGTGCGCGGCCAGCGGGCCGCGATAGGTTACGGGCGAATCGACGAACCAGGACGAGTCCACTCCGTCTTGCAGTGGGCCATACAAATCTACGGTGAGGCCAGTTGAGGACAACAGCTTCGCCGCCGCAACGATTTCGCCCACGCCTTTAGCAGGTTTGACATGTCCTACAAAAATAAAGCGGCGTCCTATCCTCCTGCGAGGCACCGTGGAGGGTGCCATCGAGTGACAACGCCGGCTGTTGGGGTACCAATGTACCGAGCGTTTGGATTGAGTCTGGAAATACTGTACGGATGATTTGCGTTCCACCAGCAGGACATCGGCACGCAACACCGTGATGTCGAATATTCGCTTGCGTAGGCCCGTAGCCTGACGATGCCATGAATCGATGTCACCGCCGAATCCCCTAAAGATCCATCGGCGCCGAAAGACACGTGACACGATGTGCACCACGGGTCCGAACGTAATGGCTCCCTTGAGAGAGGTCTGAAACGTAAGTACTGAGGCCCAGGGAAGATGCCAGCATAACAGGGCCAGGCAACGGACTGCATGCACGAGATTATGCAGGCCCCCAACCGTGGGTCGGGAAACGTCAATCACACGAATGTTAAGCCCATCGCTTGCGCGGAGGTCGTCTACCAGTTGTTTGAATAGCACGGTCGTGCCACCGACTGGTGGCGGCAGAGCGCCGATCAGGAGAAGGTTCATGACAGGCTCTTCCCCGCTGCAGTGTGATGATAGAGGAAGGTTGCTGGATCAATGCCCGACCGGATCACGTGTGCAGGAACCCCCACTGCAACGCAGTGAGAGGGAATGTCCGTAACCACAACAGCATTCGCGCCAATCACAGTGTTGCGTCCAATGACCACGGGACCGAGAATTTTTGCGCCGGCTCCGATCCTTGCGGTATGTGGTAACCAGCAGGCAAAAAGAATGCGGATCAGATAGTCCATCATCTGTGGGACATCTGACACATGGCTGTTGTGGAGGCCATGGGCTATGCGATGGAGCCACAGAGGATTCAACATGGCAGACGTCCGGCTACCTTTCTTGGGGCATAGAGCGAACAGTATTGGCTCAGATTGGCCGACATAGTCAGCCTACTCTTCGCAAAACTTATAGCCGCCTTCTTTAAATAGGCAAGATCCTTCTTGGTGAGAAAGCGAAGGACTTGGTCCACCATATCCAATTCCTCGTTAAGGAGCAGTCCTACCCCGGCGGCTGGGAGCATGTCGCTATAATCACCAATGCCATGTGTGAGAATGACTGGCAGCCCGCAAGCCAAATACTCCCCTACCTTCACCGGGCTTGCCACATTGTTAACAATTGTGTTGTGTCGCATGATGAGGCCAACATCAGCTGCCGAGAGATACCGATGAACCTCATTGTGAGCGCAGCTGTGAACGAAGGCTCGCCTGGATGGGAACTGCACTTCCTCGATCATGCGACTCACTTCCTGGAAACTCGTGGTTAAGAAGAGAGCTTTATATTTGGGGTTGGCTAAGCAGATCTTTTTGAGCAGGGAAACAATGTCACCGATCCTCTGCCATGCACTGGTACCGCCTGAGTAGCACAGCAGGATGTCGGTTTGGTCTAGCCCCAGAGCGTTTCGTATTTCATCCCGAGCAATACCGTCAAAACAGGCCCTATCCTCGTCCACACACGACGGGATCACGATAATGTCCTGACGGCTAGTTTGACGATTCAGGTATTGCTTTAGATTCTGTGAGACCGTGCACACTCGATCGACTCGGTTACTTTCTCTCAATTCCAGATAGGAAAGAACCTGAGATTTCACGCTTGAACTCATTCCAAGTTCTTTCTCCAAGCCGACCACGCCACGAACGTCAAAGATCGACACAGCATTAAGCTTGCGTGCTAATCTTCGAGCCCACATTGAGCCGATAAACGAGCGCGCATAAACATGAGTAATTGAAGAGTTAGCAAGATCCGTGCACATGAGGCCATAGACCCTGCGGCAGGAAGCCCAGTAATCCCAAGCCCCGGATTGGGGGGAAAGACCAGGTGCGACATAGGCTTGAATATCATATTGCGACTTGATAGCAGCGGCTGCTTGCTGTGCTCGATAAAGCGAGCTTTCTGCGCCAGCAAATCGGGACGCGATTCCCTGCCTATTAAGGAAGGACGCGACTGACAAAACTTGTGCATGTAGGATCGGGTTGTCAATCGCTGGCCACTCCGGCACAAAGAATAAGATTTCAGATTTCATCGACTGCACCTATTGTTGCTTCCGCAAATCAGCAGACCTTTCCTTTCCTCAATGTGCAGACGTACCATCCGTATTCGTAGCACATGCTTCTGTCGAGGAGAGGTTTCGCGTGCGCCATTTGTAATTGGCATCAAGGACGTTTGCCGGAACACCTGCAATGAGTGCGCCTTCCACATTGTGACTTCCGACGACGACACTCCCTAGTCCGACAATGTTATCCTTGCCGATGGAGGATCCTGGTGCGAAACGAGATGCCGATCCGATATAGCAATTCGACTCGATTGAAATATGTCGATTCCTAACGCCTACACCATGCGTCCAAAATTGACTGTGGGAACCTGCCACCCATGAGTGCTCCCCAAGGGTAAATCCTCCTGTCGAATCAATGAAATGACATGACGTAATGTGGCAACCATCACCAATTACGCAGGTCCGGGCATAGCCCTCGTCAGCAAACTGCTTTTCGGCAGCCCAGGCTCCGCAGGAGATCACATTGCTCTTTCCAATGAAAACGCCTGTGCCTATTTTAAGGTGGAATGGCCCAATGAACTGGTTAAACATCCCGATGCTGGCTGCTCCAATCTCCGCGCTATCCACTGCAATCACACTCATAAATCCAACCCTGGCTTCCTTTGAAATCCGATAACCGAAGAATACTCGATACAACATGCGTCGCATGCATTCTATGGGCATCGCGCTTATTATCAATGCACAGATAGCTTTACTGTTTGCCACCGGGTAGTCTCATTGTTATCTTAGAAGGTGACTCGTATTGCGTTGCAAACAAATTAATCTGAGCCTTGAGTTTGCATCCGAGCTAGGCTCGTGAGGGCTGCTCCGAAGGTTCCAATGAACAGATTAGCTCCAAGATCTCCACTGAACTGGGCATTAATGACGGCGGTAATGTAACTTGCAGTCAGTCCTGCCAGCAAGGCTCTCTGGTTGAAAGCTACCCGTTGCTGTGCGGCTCGCATGGTCGCGACCAAGGGGAGCGCTAAAGCCACGAGTAGTAGCGCGATCCCGACTAGGCCATTTTCATACGCGACTTCCAACAGCATATTGTGCGGGTAGGCGCGATCATCTCGTCTAAGGTCAAGATATCCGAAATCACCGGTTCCATGGCCGATCACAAACTCCAGCGCATCGGAATTCAGAATCGCATAGATGGCTGCTTGGTATGCGGGAAGCCGCAGGGAGAGATTCTGGATCTTGTCAATAAAGCGCTCCTGAATGAAATCTTTCGGGAGGAGTTCGAGTAGGACGATCCCCCCCATGATGGAAATTGCGAGAATCAGAATGGTCAAGCTTACCCGTGCCACTATGCCTCTGACGAGGAAGATTGGAGCGCACACAAGCGAGGCCAGTAAGGCCAGCAGAGGACCTTTCGAGCCTGTGGCGACAAGATAGGCACAGGTGAGCAGGCCTAAGGGGACACTCCATAGCAGATCCATCCATTTGCGCCGCACGACGACATAGGTCGCCGTAACAGTTAGGGCCAAGGCCAGATGCCTGGCGAGCATGATGGGATTGCCGTCCTCTCCGAATCGAAGGCGGAAAAACCGATTCGCCCCACGAACCAACTGAATGGGATTGCCAAATTCAAGCGCGGCGATTCCGACTAAGAGTATTCCGCCTAGAAGCAAGCCGTTGAGAAAGGCTTTTCCCACTGACATGTCGTCCACCAGATTATAGATCAGCGTCCCCAGCGCCCAAAAGTATGACGCCACAAGAATCGTCTTACTCAAGCCGTACATGGGCGCTCGCGAGTATGCGATTCCTACTGCCAAGAAAATGGTTAAGGCTAAGTATGACATCAGGATGGGCGATCCGGCTTTAATGGGCTCGCCACTCAGAAACCGGAACGCGAAGGCCGCCACGATACCTGCGAAGAAGATGCCTCGAACGTTGGGGATATGATACAAATCCGTCAACGGCATAGACAGTTGAATGAAGGCACCAATCGAGAAGGCCAGAACGCAAGCCGTCGTTCCATTACGTTTTGCAAGCAACTGCGGGCCAGCATTAGAAAAGCTGTCAATTGCCGTCATTTCTTCACCGTTCTCACCAGGTATCCACTCTCGCCTTGATCAACATGATTGTTGAACGTGCCATTATAATTGTTGGCCAGATACGGATTTCATATGACGACCAGGTACCGTGGCGTCCTGATAGACGGTTAAGAGCTGCTGGCAGACATCCTTCCAGGTCGGCATGGCCGTCACCGCTTGGCAGATTGAATCGGTTTGCGCTGCTCGCATCTCCTCGTCGATGAGTCGCATCATGGTTGCAACATCGTTCGGTGGGCATTGCTTAATGAGTGGCGCGAGTGATGCGGAGACCGGCACTTGATCGGATGTGAGAATGCGGCATCCGGCGACAGCGGCTTCATAGAGGGTGAGCGGCATAACCTCGGAAAAACTTGGCATGACGAATAGCTTGGCTGCCGCATAGGCTGCGGCCAACATCGGATCCTCATAGTTGAGTGCTCCGAGGAATCGCACGTTTGCTCCCGCTTCGGTCTTGCATTGCGCCAGATAGGCGTCGTTCTCGGGTGTGGCCTTTCCGATGAGCACCAATGGATACGGCAGATTCTTCAGCGCCCGAACGAGCGTCAGCTGATTTTTTCGAGGTTCGATCGAGGCCACATTCAGAACGAAGTTGCTAATACCGTGTGCGCGATCGAATAATGTTGGGTCCCCTTGACTGAAAGCCATGTTTATCCCGTTGGGTATTACGCAGCATTTAGAGGAATCAACCTTGAACACTTTGATCACCATCTCCCGCTCATCGGGGTTCAAGACAACGACCGTTGCGGCCGCATGTAGCATCGTTCCTGCTCGTCGCAGATCAGAGTAGTAGCCAGGTAAGGCTGACAATCGCCGTTTCAGCATTGTGACGATGGGGCGGTTGTCAAATGCATTGAGCACCGGCGATAGAATTACCGGCACCCCCAAACTCACCGCCCTCGATGCGTGATACACCATCGACCCGTCAATGCTGAACACATGGCAGACGTCCACATTGGGAATCTGGTTTTGCCAGGGATCGTAGCGGATGACTTCCACGCCTAAGTCAGTCAACCCCTGTGCAGTTTCTTCTATTTGAATCTGCAACCCTCCCCTGTTGAGGCCGATTCGGGGATATGTAAGAAAGAGCACTCTCATGCGTGTATAAATGATCTATAGCTGTGAAACGATAGGGAGGCGTGCCGAGCCACGTCCTACCAACCCGACAATTGCCGTACTGAGTGTGTTGATATCTTTCTGAGTAACGACCTTAAATGCGATCAGCAGTACTATCGTAATGGTCGTAAGACCAATTAAAATCAGAGCTGTAGGTTGTGTATATAAAACAACAAGAAGGAGCACCAACAGAGGAGCAGCAGCTCGAAGGAACACCATAGTTAGCGTATGGCATGTAGCCTTATCATCTCCGGCAACCAGCCTTGCACCGATGATGTTCCCTAGAAATGCGGTTGTGATTAATGCGATGCCCGCACCAAAACCTTCGTATAGAGGCACGAGCAAACTTGTGGAAATAATGATCATGAGCAGCTGAGGTAGCGTGAGTAAAAACGCCTTCCTTGATTGTCCGTTGCCAATCAGAATTATCGAGAAAAGGTAGTTGATGATCGTGAATACGGCCCACACGCTCAAGGCCTGCATGATAGTGACTCCACCGTCATACTTCTCCGAATACAGTAAGGTCATGATTGGTCTCGACAGCGCTATCAGAAAGGTAGCCGTCACTGCTAGGAGAGCTGTCACGATACGAACAGCTGCGATCTGAGGATTTGCGTAGGCTGTCTGCTGTGCTGATATGTAACCCAATAATGCGGGTCGGATTGACTCGAAGACACGCTGTAAGACGCTGGGGACCTGCATGGCAGCTGAGTACACTGCTAGTGCGGCAGTGCCCATATAAGTTGTGAGTATTGCGTCTGATGCTCGCACCATGATTATCGAAATGAGGGAGCAGCCATATAGCCATCCTCCACATTTTAAGAGTGCAGCACCTTCTGGATGCCGAAACGTTATGGAGAAAAGTGACGGCATCAAGAACCATATTGCTCCAATGCCGATAAGTCGTGAAACGATCATTCCCCAAAGGAGGGAGCTTATCCCCAGGCCTGCGAGTAATCCCCCTGTCGATAGGAGCGCTCGCAAAATCTCAGTTCCCGCGCTTAACACGGAAAGCCTTTTGAACTTCTTCGCGCTAACCAAGAGGGACATCACCAATTGAAGCCCCGTTGTCAGGAGGGCGATGGGTGCAATATAGGATGTATGGCTTAGAAATTCCTGGTAGGGCCATAGTACTGCCAACAAGGGCATAATGAGGCTCACCGCAAGGCATGCGATGAGAGATGTCGCCATTGTAACTGTCAGGATATAGCCCGATGTTTGGATGAACTCAATGGAGGTTACTGGTAATGCTGAAAGAGCTTTTATTGCGGTATTCTTGAGCCCTATATCGCCCAACAATGCAGTGAACTGAGCCACCAACATGACCAAGAAAAATGCTCCCAATTCCACCTGCGACAAAAGCCGAGCTGCAACCATTATGGTGATCAGGGAGGCTGCCATTCCTAGTAAGTTACCTCCACCGGATAGGATAATTCCAAGCAAGTACTGTGTTTTGGCCTTTTCCATGAGACTGGTAGCTCGGTTGTATCGTGTCGCGGATGAACTTAGGACAGGTTGAAAATGTGTCGTGAGCCCAATGCGCAGAAGGCCTTACGGTACAAAGTAATTGTGTGACTGAAAGGTTTAGCTTCGGAACCCCGCCACTACTCGCTCTGGTTCCTTTACGATTCGCTCAGCCGCTTTACTGTCCTATTTCGAGGGGATCGCACCTTTCTCCCATTTCTCTGCCATCAATCGGACGAGCGCCGGAGACAGTTGGCTCGGATTGATACCGATGAGTTCGTTGGTTCCAATGGTGATGGTCTCCGGGCGTTCGGTGTTGTCATGCAGGGTGAGACCAGGGACACCGGAGACGCTGATTTCCTCCAACTATAAGTAGTAAGACTTTCGTGATGATATTGACGGGAGGAACATCTGACAAATAAAAACGGTTTTTGCGTCAGCAAGACCTGCTCTAGCTAGACGGCATCCAAATGCCTTAGCGAACCCGCAGATTGGAAAAAGAATCGGAGCCGTTGCTCCGGGCTAACGAAGGTAAGACCCTACAGAGAGATTCAAATTAGAGCAGACAGAAACGCGGGAGCTATTCAGGACTGACTTCACAGATTGATTGACGGATTTTAAGATCAGGCACGACTCGATTGGGACAGCTCTGCGTAGAAGTGAGCATTATCTACCTACGCCAACACTCGCTCCAACTGCTCCACAATCCGCTCCGCCGCTTTGCCATCCCACTTCGATGGGATCGCGCCTTTCTTCCATTGTCCGGCCATCAATCGCGCAAGACCCGGCAGGTTGGTCTGTCTGGTCTTTCTGGTCTGTCTGGTTTCTTTGGTCTGTTTGGTGCCTTTGGTTAAAGAAGGCTCACGCGAGGACCGTCAGAGATAGGATCTTGAATCGTGCATGCCATTTAATTGATTGACCACCGTCTTCCTTCAGCTTCAGCAATCATGAGCGGCGGTGTCGGAAGAGAAGTTCCCGTGCTGCGTTGTCCGGCGCGACACATACAATAAAGAGACCGGGATAGTCGAAGATTTCTGCCGATCACGAAGCGAGTGTCAATTTGAGCCGGTCGACGTCGGCATCAGACACGGTGGCAGGCGGAAAGGAGTGAGATAGAGCACCACGTTATGCGCAGGCTTTCTTACTCGGTTCGTGCCGAATACCCATCAATCCGTCGATCGATAAATCCTCGTCGATGAGCGGCCAACGAATGCCGTATCCCGATGGACTCACCTCGCATACATGCTGCTGTTCCGGTGTCGATGCGGCGAGCCGATCAGACAACTCCGCGAGTCGAAAGGAAAGCCTTTCCCCGTCCACTTCAAGGCGCAACCGACCCTCTTCGACGACAATCTCTGTCACGTTGTGATAGTTACCCATTCTTCTTCCTCCGCTCAAACTCATCCCACTGTTGGAGAATGTAGTCGAAATGTTCAAACACAATCTTTCTTACCTCACGTGTGTCTCGCGCCGTCATTTGATAGGAAAATGCCTCCTCGAGGTCATAGCCCTCGCGATCCAGCCAGTACTTGCATTCCTTCTCGGCTTTTCGCACATGCACGTGCGGGGGCTCATTTCCTTCGTTTGCGTAGAAAAACAAACGCCAACCGAGAATCTGGAGAATTGTCGGCATGACCGTTCTGCGAACATCTAACGACAACGTAACAAGCTCGATTGTCCTGCGATACCGTCATCCAACATTCCCATACTCGAAGGGATGCGTCAAGCGCGGCCGATCATCTTACCTCGACTGCTCTGGATGCTCCCAATTTCTCTTCCAGCTTCCCACCTCCCGCGGCTCACATCTCCCCAACTTAAAACTCGGCACGCCCTGTTGCACCGGTCTCGCTCGTCCCGCCAGCCTCGCGTGCAGGTGCTCGCCTCAACCCTCCAGCGCATGGCCGTGGGGTCAGCGATCTTCGCCACTATGCGCATGACACGCCTCCAAATCAACGACGGGGACAGCACCGCCGAAGACGGCAGAGCCGGTCCCCTGTCAACAGCCTGGGAGCAGCAGTCTCTCCAACTGCTCTACAATCCGCTCCGCCGCCTTGCCATCCCATTTGGCAGGAATCGCCCCTTTC
>CXWL01003327.1_pt1 | contig 15001 bp, 6 predicted proteins | sample 590931 | NCBI WGS metagenome assembly CXWL01 (sample SAMEA3498368, study PRJEB10139) | groundwater metagenome | biome: water well; material: biofilm material | place: Germany | collected 2015-04-27 | reverse complement strand
GGTACCTTAATTTGACCCCTTCCCCTAAAGAAAGAAGAAGAGAGATGTCATCACATCTACCGTATATACGAACGTTCATCCTGTCAACACAAGAAATTTGCCTGTTATCTGAAGTCGGAGTAGAAGTGACAATGATTTGAGTTTATTGATGAATACACCATGACGAATGATGAAATGTTGCGAAAATTTCGTGAGGAATTGTTGTTGCGACGAAAGAGCCCCCGGACGATCAAGTCCTATCTGGGCTGTTTGAAGATGTTCTTCAGTGTCTATCCTGGTTCAGATTTGAGGCCTGAACAATTCCGACAGTTCATTCTCGAAAAGCATGAGCGAGAGGATATGGCAGCGTCTTCGTTGAATGGCTACAAGCAAGCGTTTCAGGCCTTCGCCAGATTGGTGCTCAAAGTCAGTTGGGATATTCCAATACCGCCCGCGAGGCGCAGGCAAACTTTGCCGGTGGTCTTGTCCCATCACGAGATTGAGCGGATTTTGGAGCAGATCAAGAATCAAAAGCATTGGTTGATGGTTGCTCTGACGTATGGGGCCGGCCTGCGCGTGAGTGAGGTGATGAATCTTCGCGTGCGGGATATTGATTTTGAGCGCCGATTGATACAGGTGAGGGGTGGGAAAGGAGATAAGGATCGAGTGACGCTGTTGCCAAACAGGCTGGAGCAAAATCTTCGTCTTTGGTTGTTGCGAAAAGCGCATGATGCTTTCGTGTTCGAAAGTGATCGAGGAGGGAGATTGTCGGCCCGGTCAGCGCAAAAGGTCTTCGAAAGGGCAGTAACTCAGGCGGGAATTCAGAAAGATGTGAGTTTTCACAGCCTTCGCCATTCCTTTGCCACACACTTGATCGAGCAAGGGACGAATCTGCGCTATGTGCAGTCTTTGCTCGGGCATTCCAGCATTCGGACAACCCAGGTTTACACACAAGTATCGAATCATGCCTTGATGCGGATAGAGAGTCCATTGTGATATACTCTTCGTGAATTGATAGGGAGCTAGATATTTTCTGTATGCGCATCGTCGTCCTCATATCGAAACTTCATGCCGGTTCGGAGCTCGCTCTGAATAAGCTTTTGAAGGAGAAAAAAGTCAATGTGGTGGGCATTGTTCGTTCTGATATTTCCATGTTGAAGAGAAAGTACTGGCGTTATGTCACCTACGGCGTTCGCCGGGCGGGACTCTTCTATGGGGCTTTGATTGCTTTGACCGCATATCTTCCGCTCGTGGGCATGCTTCTCGCCAGTATTCTGATCTGGAATAGACGAGGGAAATGGCTTTCGGTGGAGAAATTGATTGAGCTCCACTCACTGAAAGTTCATGATACGGAGGATATTAATTCTCGCGAGTCGGTGAAGGTCTTGAAAAAATGGAAGCCGGATGTGTTGGTTAGCCTTTCCTTTGATCAAATTCTCAAAAAACAGGTGATTCAGGTTCCTAAGGTTGCTGCTCTCAATGTTCACCCCGGGTTGTTGCCGAAATACCGTGGGCTGTGGCCGGAATTTTGGAAGCTTCACAACCGAGAAAAATTCGCAGGAGTCACCATTCACCATTTGATCGAGCAGATCGATGCTGGGGATATTCTCGCCCAGTCGAAATATCCCATCAAAAAGGCCGATACGAAGTTCAGCTTGGCACTCAGGTCTGCTCATCATGGAACAAAACTCTTGATCGATTTGCTTGGTAAAATGAAGCAGGGAATTCGCCTCAAGCCTCTAAAGTTAAAAGGCAAACCGGTTTATTATTCCTTTCCTCGAAAAACACATTTTGATTCCTTTTACAGTCGCGGAAAGCGCTTATTCTCTGTGCCGGAGATTTGGAAGGCTTTTGAGAGGCGGTATTAGTAACATTTCAACTATTCTCACGTAGTAAAGAGTGCATTCTCGCTCTTTGAATTTCTGTGACACCGTGATAGGCTTTTGGAAGCCAAAAAATGCTATGGATTCCGGCTTCGCCAGCTATTACGACCTGTTCAAAGACAAGATCTATTCCTACCTGTATTACCGCACCAAGAGGAATAGGCAATTGGCTGAGGATTTGGTGTCGGAGGTTTTCCTCAAGGCTCTCGAAAAATTTCATAGCTATCGAGTCGACAGTAGCTTTCAGAGCTGGATCTACGCCATCGCACACAATCACCTTGTCGACTACTTTCGTAAGAGTAAGACCACGGTTGATCTCGAGGAAATGGAAAATGTTTTGGTCAGCGAGGGGGATCCGAAGGCCATGCTCATGAGAAGAATTGCCGCCGAGGAAGTAGAGGAGTTGCTCCAATACTTGTCTGATGATGAAAAGGAAATGGTTCTCATGCGGTACCACGCCGATATGTCTACGAAGGAAATTGCGGACATTGTCGACAAGCCCGATGCCACCGTCCGAGTGGCCCTTCACAGGGCATTGGCGAAACTCCGCCATCGGTACCCGGAATATAGTTCCAAGAACTGACAATTGACAATTGACAATTGACAACTAACCCCACCCATGTCTCTCCTCGACCAACATTTCGAAGAAGCTCTGCGAGAATTGCCTCAAAAAAGGCTCTCATGGACTGCGAATCGACGTATTCAAAAAATGCTTTCGCGGCGTACGAGAGAGCTCGCCCGCCTGCCGGACGGGCAGGAACGTGGTATGTCGTGGTGGGGTATTTTTCAACGTTTGGTTGCTGTCCCCGTGGCCATGGTTCTTATTTTGGTGGCGACAGGCGGTTATGGTTTCACGAGTTCGACCGTGGTGAAGGGGGATTTTTTGTACACGGTGAAATCCCAGCTCGAACCGTATTTGTATCCCAGCAACGGTTCTTCGGAAGAGCGGATAGCTTTTCATCTCTGGCTGAGTGATCGTCGCTATGCTGAGGTGAGTGAGATACTCAATCGTTTGGGTAAGCCGTCTTTGGTTTTCCTTCCTTCCGTGTACGCCCAAGAGGGTGATGTGGAGAACACCGAAAATCCTCTCGATCAACTGCTGTTTGAAACCCTCCAAAGTGCCGTCAAACAGGTTGATTACGCTCTGCTCATTACCGATGAGATCCGTGATGTGAAACGGGTAGCCAGTATCAAAAGCGAAATCCGTATTTCTCTCGAAAAGCAGAAGATGTTTGTAGAAGAAGCGGCGCCGGTTTTGCATAAGGTTCGACTCAAGCAGAAACGTTTTTCACGTCAGCAAACGGTTCGAAACATTATTGCTTCCGAGTCTGCCGCGCTGACGAAAATTGCTCCTAGTCTTGAGCCGCAGAATACTTCTTCGGCTGAGCTTCCAGCAATCGCAGGAGATTCAGAAAACTCTTCACCAGTGCCGCTGGCTTTTGACTCCGTGGTCGATGAACCGCTTGAGTTGACTACCGTAGCGGAATTGATTGAAGATCAATTGGCCTTTCAGGAATACTTGTTGGTCAAAGTTGAGAACAGCGTTGCCAAGGCTGATTTTGAACGAAAGACAGAGGTGATTTTGCCGGTCACCGAAGAATTGGCCCTGATCACGCCGACACCGGATGACAAAACTTCCAAGAAAGCCCTGACCGTTCATTATGAGGAGACGAAGAAAGTTCTGACCAAAGAGATTGCCATGGCTGAGGGAGTTGTAGATATACCGATAGAGGCATCAGTATCGGAAAAGGAGCCGGCCAGTCTAGAGGGTGTTTCAGAGGTTTCCGTGGAAGTTCCTGTGCTCGAATCGCCCGCTGAAACCGCCAGTGATCTGGTGACAGAAGCTGAGGAAGTAGAGCTTGGTATGGTTCCTGTTGAGTCAGAAGTGTCAGAAAAACCACTCTCGAAAGAGCCTGAGTCAGTGCCTGAAGGAATTGTTTCGGAGTCAGCCGTCACAGAGGTTGATACAGCAGTGAGAATGGTCGATGAAATCATGAAAGAAAAAATGGAAAAGGAGAAAGGTTGTGAAAAAAAAGCCTCGGAACTATGCGATAGAGACAGACTCGAGGAGTGTTTCAAAAAAGCCGTCCAAGACTGCTTGGAAAAAAAGGATGATGATAAAGGCATCAACGATGAGTTGAACGACAAAAAAAAGCGTCTCCTGGAAGTCGATCAGAAGCTGAGAGAGATCAAAAAAGAAGAAACGTTACGGGTTTTCCCCTAACCATCGCTCCACATCGATGGCCGCTTCACAGCCGTAAGCCGCGGCAGTGATGGCTTGGCGATACCGGGCATCATTCACATCGCCAGAGACGAAAACTCCCGGGACGGAGCTCATGGAGTGTTCGACACGCTTGATATAGCCCATCTCATCCATCTCGAGGTGGTCTTGAAAAATCTCGACGGCTGGTTTGTGACCGATGGCGACGAAAGCGCCGTTGACGGTGAGCTCACTCTCGCTATTCGTCTTCAGATTTTTCAGCTTGAGGGATTTGAGGACCTGCTCCCCGACGAAGTCCTCCACCACCGTATCCCAGAGAATGGTCACATTGGCGGTATTCATTGCGCGGTCTTGCATGATCTTGCTGGCCCGGAAGGTGTCACGACGATGAATAATGGTCACCTTGCTGCAAATTTTGCTTAAGAAAAGTGCTTCTTCGAGAGCGGTATCTCCACCACCGATGACGGCTACTTCTTTTCCCTTGAAGAAAAATCCATCACAAGTGGCGCAGGCGGAGACGCCTTTATTGTAAAACTTCTTTTCGTTCTCAAGGCCCAGCCATTTGGCATTGGCACCGGTGGCAATGATAACGGCTTTGCTCTGGTATTCTTCTGCCTCTATGAATACTTTTTTCGTTCGACCAGAAAAGTCCACCTTCGTCGCATTTTTCGTAATAAATTCGGTGCCAAAACGGGCCGCTTGCTCGCGAATATTTTTCACCAATTCCGGTCCGGTAATGCCATGAGGAAAGCCAGGAAAATTTTCTACTTCGGTGGTGATCATGAGTTGTCCACCGGGAATGGATCCTTCGATACACAGTACTTTGAGGTTCGCACGAGTGCCATAGATAGCTGCTGTGAGGCCGGCAGGTCCGGAACCGATGATGATGAGGTCGTAAGTCATGAGGAGTGTTGAGGATGAAGAATATTCTCGAGTTTCTTATACACGTCTTCAATCGAATCCTCAACTGAGGTGTTGATCATATAGGTACAACGACCCGCCTCTGCCATCTCCCTTTTCGCGCTTTCTAGACGCGCATTGAGCTCTCGCTCTTTGATCACGCTTCGTTGAGTAATTCTTGTGATCAAGGTGGCTTCGTCAGGTGGCATGATGAAGATGGACTGCACCTTTCCTCTGAGGAAATCAGAGTCTTGCTTACTGATGCTTTCCTCAATTTTTTTCAGACCTTGGATGTCGAGTTCCTTGATCACCACCTTGCCGGTGGCGACGGCCTCTTCGATCGGTTTTCGGATTGTTCCGTAGCGCGCGGCCTGATGAACTTCCGCCCACTCCAAGAATTCATCGTTGGCAATATACGCATCAAACTGCGCGTCACTGATGAAATGGTAGGGGAGTCCCTCCGCTTCTCCCGGACGCATCTTCCTCGTCGTGATGGATTTCGGAAAAACGAATTCCGGATGCCGTTTTTTCAGGAGTTCAATTTGCGTGCCTTTGCCGACGCCGGACGGGCCGAGGATGAGGAAGAGCATGGAGTCGATGATGAGAAGCTAGCTTTTTAGCTTACTAGTAGCATAGTTGAAAAACTTGTATGAATGAAATCAAAAAGCTCTTTCTTTTGGTAATTTCCAGTGGTCTTATAGGTGTCTTGTGGTCGTGAAAAACCGCGTTTTTTGTTAGTTTTGAGAATGGTTTTTTATGTCTCCCCGTCCGTGAATTTTTTCAGTCAAAAAGATCAATCTTCCTTCGCTCGTTGGCAACGTTTGATTTCGCTAGTCTTGAGCATAGTGATCGTGGCCAACACGGGGCTATTCAGTACTGTGGTGTATGCGCAAAAATTCGAGGTGAAGTTGGACGATTTCCGTGACGAAACGCCCAAAGATGAGAAACAGTACGGCTTGGTGAATGTGATGGTCGAGGATGCACTGATGGAAGACAGCACCATCGGCAGTGATATCCAGAAATATTGTGCACGGGTTCAGGCCGTGCTTGGCGCGGTGTGTCTGATCACCCGTTGGAGTGGAGAGACGCCATCGCGTATCGTGGAAACCCTGCAACAGCTGTACTTCGAAGGTCAAGAGGTTTCCGATGGACTGGCTAAGCTGATAGGTCTGGTGATCGTCGGTGAAGTGCCTCTTCCGGTGGTTCGCAACGGTGATGAATCCTTCCCGAGTATTTTCCCCTATACCGATTTTGTCGATCCAGCTTATGTGTTCGATCCTGAGCAGCGCATTTTCACCAGTACTTCGGTGCTGTCTTCACAGGCGGAGATTTGGCATGGATTGATCCGTCCCCCTGGTTCTGGCCAGGAAAATCTCGATCTGCTCCACGGTTTTTTTGTCAAAAATGCTCAGTTCTACAACGATGAGGGGAAGGCCGCTTTGTTCAAGGATGAGATTGGGTTTCATGACCATTTCTGGGAGAACGACGCTTTCGACAATGAGAGCAAGCGCTGGTATCTCGAGAAAATGAGTACTCTGGAGCGGCTCATGAATTATCGTTACTCCGGAGAATGGCTGAATCAGCTCTCCGGCGAAGCCGTTGAGCGTTTGGCAAAGCTGACCTCGAGGGTTTTCCCGGATGCATCGGTCAACGTAGAAGGACCAGATGCTGCCGCATTGAATGATGAAATCGGTTTCGACCCTGCCAAAATTCAACAGGACAGTAACAGCAGGGTCAGTACGCTGAGTCAAAAGAATTCCGACGTCGACGCATACGGCGCGGAGCGTTTGAAAAAGACCGTTCCCGATTCTTACACTCCTGGCCCGATTCGGAATTTTCTTAAGGATTATTTGCAAGTGGTGACTCGGTACGTCTCGGGTACTTCAGAGCTCCTCGAAAAAGCCGGCCGTCGCCAGTCATACGAGACTTTGGCCTCCTTGATCACCACCATGGACAAGTACCATGCCACGGTCCTAACCCTCGTCACGCAGGAGTTTGAACGATATTTTTATGATCAAGCGAAGTCTCTTGCTCTTGATTTTGAGCTCGTGAATGAGTTTGAAAGAAAGAACGATTTTTATTCCCAAGAACTGACGAACGCGGTGAATTCCCTCAAGCGTGACGATTCTGTCGGCCCACCTCCCTTCGAGGAAAAGCCGAAAAAAGGCCTCTTGAGCTATGGTTCAAAAATTTTTCGTCGTTATGTGAATGGGGTTTCGGTAACAAGTGTGAAACGAGTGGAGGATTGTTCGATCGAGCGTGGTTCGAATTTTATCAGCCAGGACGGTGAGCTAGGCCGAGCTGTGACCTTGAACCGCAAGGATAATCCAATGACCGCCCAAGATATCTCCGGTGCTTCCGGCAGCAAGGCTAAAGAGCAGATGAAGAAAATTTACCAGAGCAATGGTTATTGCTCCTACACGGTGAAAAGTCAGTGTTTGCCAGGCGCTTCTCGAGTACCGCTCTTGGATTATGCCGCCAGTGAGATTGCTGATATTGATACGGATTATCGGAGCTGTTTCAACCATGATGGTCCCACTATTTCAGAGGAGGCTGAACACGCCAGTTTCCACAATATCCCCAGTATCGTCAATCATCATCAGCCCACTGGGGAAACAGTCCAGGCCATCTTGGAGAAGAAGATCGCCCACTATTTCCCCATCGATGCCGTACGACATGTCAGCTATTACCTCGGTGGTGCCGGGAAGTATGCTCCGGAGAATGTTGCCCGCCTGAACTATCCCAATTTTTTTGATCTCAAGGCGACTGATGATGCTGTTATTGCAAAGGAAATCGAAGATTATATCCTGCTTCAGGAAAAAAAACTACGACGAGCCAGGGTCGAGGCCAATTGGCAGCGCTATGCCAAGTATGTGGCGCTGAGCTCCTCGGTCTCTGGACGACCGGATTTTTGGAATTATGATGAGATCGAAGGATTCAACGCCCGCTTCAAGGGTTATCGTGATAGCGCGATAGCGCTGATGCGCCCTGAACTCGATCTGGATAACAAGCTCGAAGATTTCGAAGTTGTCGAGCAATACCTCATTGGCAAGAGTGTTACTCCCGAGACCGAGCAAAAAATCCAAGATCTCCTCAAGGGAATTTTCCCCACAGCCCTCGCCCATGAGAGTCTCGATCTCAAGTGTGACTATGAATATGATCTCCCCCCACTCAATGTCGACATCAAAATTCCCAAGGTTAGCCAGGAAGGTGCCCAAGCTCTCATGGATCCTTTTGCTATCCTAGGGGAATTGGTCCCGAAATTTAGTCCTCCGTCGATTTCCCGCAAATGTTCCAACAAGATTGCCAAGTCCACTGTCGACGAATTCAAATCCCTGCGCAGTTTTTACTTCGCTCTTGGTGGAGCTCGAGTGGATGTTGGGATTCTGCACAACGCCAACGGTTTTGTGGAGGTCATGGATCCCAAGGCCGTCATCCTCTTTTTTACCCCGGCGCCGCTGCCACTTCCACCCAATACCAACCAGCTCATCGCGATCAAAATCTTCGATATGCAAATCGATGATTTGAAGTCGGGACCACAGCCGGCTGACGTCCTCATCAAGACGGTCAAGCCAGTGCCGCTCTTGGAAGAGGGGGAGTTAGAAGCTCTGAAAGAGAAATATAGGAATTTGCTCGCCGAGGCGGTGCATTGGCAAAACTTGAGTATTGAAGCCAAACACAAAGAAGGCCTATCAAGGCTGTCGATGAACAAGGAATTGCTCTATGTGGCCATGGACGGTGATGCTCAGCACCTTGACTTTCGTTTTCCGAACTTAGAGGGCAATTTCAAGAAAGATGCTGATCCGAATATTGCTTCGAGATCAGATCTTCTCGAGGAGATCAAAAATCGAGAAAAAGCTTTGGAAGAAAAACAACGGCAAGATGCCGAGCGCCGAGCTTTGGAACGCCGAATCGATGGTCAGAAGCCTTCCAAATGTGGTGACAGTGTCCCCTTACTCCAGTGGCCAGGGGCCGTGTCCTGCTGGCTACAAGAAATGGTGGCTGGGCCACTGATCGTGCCGAGTAAAGATGAACCGGAGACTGGCAAGATTCTTGGAAATAGCAGTGGAGAGCGGCTGACTGATACCGTAGCCAACGATCAAGTTCAAGGCAGAATTGATGGGGTATTAAGCGGTCCACCTGGGGAGATCGCTATTTCTGATAAGGTGCTGTTCCTCAGGGGCCAGGCCGTGGCTACGGTGAATTTGCCGCTGAATATTGAGGTGAAATGGAGCGGCTCCGAGGTCGTGCGGGTGGTGCCTCAGAGGGATGGCTTGGTCGCCGTCGTCCCGGAAAAAGTTGGCCAGGGGCAAGTGGTGGCCGTGTATGATGACGGTTTTGGCTCGCGAACAGTGAGGGCGAATATTATCGTAACCGATCGGTATGGGTTTCTTCGTCAGGAAACCAGTGGTGAAGTGCAGATCGGTACTGATGACACTCTCGATTTCATCGTAGAAATCCGAGATGCCAATGATCAAAAGGTGAAGACCGATGCCGTTCTGAACATCATTCCCGATGAAGAAGGCGTATTCAGTTTTGACACGAATGTGAATATCGTTGGTGGAGAGGGAAGATTCACGGTGCGAGCTGGAACCAAGGCAAAATTGTCAGGACTATCCGTCGGTTCGGATCAGGTGGCTCGCAGTCAAGTGGTGATGGTCAATAGTTTGGCTGGCCCGCCAGCGAAGCTCGTCTGGGACTTCGGTGACAAAGTCGTTGGTCTTGATCACCAGATCGATGGTCTCATCAGCGTACAAGATCAGTATGGCAATGCGTATCGTGGTGAAGGAGTTCAGGTGGACCTCGCATGGGATTCGACCTTGAGTATTGATGGGAATAGCGAAGGGCAAGGAACGTTTTTTCTCGTCGCCGGCCAACTCCCTATCACGATTAACGTGAATGATCAGGTGTACGAGGATTTGCAAGATCAGGGTTTCGATCTCAGCACGGGTCAGTTCCTCGACTCGGAAGGCAAGCCCCGTAGTGAAGATTTCGAAAACCCTTTACCGGCGATTCCAGCTCCAAAGATCCAGCTCATCACGGTCGAAGCCTATCCGGAGATCATCATTCCCCCTGCTGTCGAGCTCGATATCAATCCGGCCTATCGAGTAGGCTTCATCGATATTTCCTCGGAAGTTGCGGTGGGTCAGAACGTGCCAGTCTCGGTTCAAGTTTCCAAGGACCAAGATCCAGTGGCGCTGGATCGTAAGACGATTGTGGTTCAAAAGGAATTTGCTGGTGAGGTGGAAACCTTTTTCATCGCTCTTCGCGATGGCCGCGGCTCGGTGAGCCTTCCTGCTGGTGCCAGTGCCGGTATCATGCGTCTCGTCATTGACGATCCTGATTTTGGTGCTCAGGTACAGGAAGTTCAGATTCTCGGCAAAGCGGCGAGCACGGTTCAGCTTGACGACTCCAGTTACCGAGATGGTCTTGTGAAGCTTTCCGTCTCAGGTCGGGATGCTTTTGGCAATCCGGCCTCGCTACAGAACGAACTGGCAACGATCAAACTGATCGGGGAGGAGGCTGAAGTGGTACACGAAGAGTCCGTGGTGATTGCTGCCGATCGCTTGGATATGGAGATCGAAATCTTGCATCAAAGTGATCGGCTGAGATTGGAGTTGAGCCTCGAGAATTTCGATGAACCCTTGATCAAAGAACTGCAGCTCGATCAGACTCTGGACTATGAGCAGTTGCGGTTATTATCTTGGGATACACCTTATCTCATGATGCTGGGTTCAGCTTTTGCCGACTATCGTTTCGACAAGACGGTGGCTCAGGCAATCCTGTTCGGCGATTTATCCCGAGTGCAGGCTATGACGAGTGAATTAACTCCGCATACGACCTACCCGAAGCTGTTCCAGCTATGGCCGACAGGACGGGTAACGCTGGGGGCGGATATGAAGGCTGAAATTCTCTGGCAGGATTTGAAGCCGGTCCTCGTCTTTTCCGATCCGGATCGGGAAGTTGGTCGACTCTTCATCAACCCACGGGATCTGAAATTTTCCGTGCAAAGTAGTCCCAGCGGCGAGTTCACGTGGACCAAGGCATTGGGACAAGGCAAGGCCATCTTGGTGCCTGATTCGACCGTTCGATATGAGTCGCGAAATGTCGCTGCCGGGACACTTCTATCCACTGACGGCAGCCAGCTGATCAGCTTCGATCAGTCGCAGGTCCTCATTCACGACTCGGAGATTGAGACGGCTGTTTTCGACGATGCTGGAGAGAGTTTGGTCCTGGAGTGGAGCTTACGAGGGAGCACCGTGGCGCGTTGGTATCTCGATATGAATGTGCGGGAAGTTGTTGAGAATGAAGTCGGTGCACTCCAGTGGCAGTTCACGATCCATCAAGCGGATCAGTACAAGACCGAGTTTTTCTATGCCGGAGAGAGCACCCTGGGGGAGCGTGGACTTGCTATTTTCAAGAAAGGTGACAAGATTTCTGCCGATATTGGTCGAGGGGGTCGAAGTTCTCTGGCCGATGTTCGAGGTAATAATGGTGAGGGCTTTACCGCTGAAAATAAATCAGCCTTAGCCTTCCTGGCCGGTAATACGGTGGGGGAGAGTACGCTGCTGCAAAGCGAGGGTATCATCAATCTGGGTGATCCGGTCATATCACTTCGACAAGTGAAGCGTGTCACGGAGAGCGGAGAGACCCTTCCGATCATTGGCGATACCGCCAGTGCTGCCGCTGAGGATTTTTCCATCGGGCAGCTTGTGTATGCTCCGGATAACGGAGACATCAGCCATCTCCTTCGAGCGGATGCGGATGGCAATGGGATAGATGATTTGGCCGTTGTCATCAAAGCCGGTGATCGTCATGTGATTCGTTATTTGGAGGGGAAGGGAGAGGGGCATCGTTGGGGTGATGTGACTGACCTTCTCGATCTTGGCTCTGGAGTCAAGGATGTGCAGGTACTCCAAAAAAAGAGTTTCCTCGTCTTATATGAGAGTGGACAACTCTTGATCGAACAGAATCAACAAGGTCGATACCGTTCGATGATGGTTGACTTGTCCGAGCTGGGAGGCAATGATCCGCGAGTGGTCAATATGACGGTCAGAGATTTTGATCAGGACAGTTTTGATGATGTGGCCTTTATGTCCGGCGACCGACGGATCTGGATTTGGTATGGTACTCAGACCTTAGAAGGTGTACAGCTAGGAATTCAAGAAAAGGACCGTCAAGAATTGAAGGTGGTCCCCGTTCGGCTCCAAAATCCGGAGAATCTTAAGACCGGTGCTTGGTTGTTGACTAAGACAACACCACCATTCGAGGTCGGTTGTCAGGAAGACAGGTTCACTTGTCAGGGCAAATATTTCCGAGCTTATGAAGGTGAGACCACATTCGATGAGTCTGAAGAAGAGGTAGATCGGCTGCAAGCACTCCAAGATCAGTCCAAGATTCAGCCCTTCTTCGAAGGCGATGTCAAGGCACCCGTACTACCACAACAATACTTCGTTCGCCTCGATCAACTCCAAAACTACCGGGATGATATCGATATCACATTGCTTTCGCAGAAGGAGGGTGCCCAGTTGAATCTGAATTCACAACTTGATTTTGAGGTCACTATCGTGACGAGAAGAGCCGAAGATCCTTTTGTCCTTCGTTATGATTTGGGCAATGATTTTGCTCTGGTGGGCACAGTGGAATGCGAAGGTTGCACTGAAGCTTTGCATCTGAATCGTACTCCCGATAGCCTTTGGAGTCTTGAGGGCAAGTCCTTGGCGGGGCAATCCATCACGTTGAGGTATACGCTGCGGTATCAAGAGTTGCCGGATTTTTCCTTCCAGGTGATGAATACCAATACGGATAATTATCCTGATGTCGGTATCAATGTCGGATCCAATACCAGCAGCCGAATTACCGTTTTTGAATCGCGCGGTCCGCGGCAGTACACCGAGATCGTCTTCGGCGAGCCCCCTCCGAAAGCTGCGAAAGCTACCGATAGCGCTCTGGATTCCTTGACCGATTTGATGCGAGGTATCGGTGTCCAAGGCAAAAGTAAGGACGAGATCAAGCAGCTGCTGCTGGAGCAACAAAAAGTCATCGAAACCAAATCCAATGACCTTTTCGACAGCGTTCATGAGGATCTCAATGGAGACGGGTACCCCGATGCTTATCAAGAAAACCAGTCCCTGGTGCCAAAATTCCCCTTACCAACGAAAAATGAAGACCAGCAGAGTTCAGGGCCCTTGGGATATCTGCGAAATCTCATTGTTCCGGAGGCCAAAGCCCAAGCCGTGACCAAGACATCCTTTAATCCGGGTGACTCACAGGCTTTCTCCGGTCTCGACAATACCGCCCTGATGGTCGACAATATCGCAAAGGATGTGGAACTCCTGGTGAAGGCGCTGAAATGTTCTCGAGGATGCTTGCCACTCCCGATCAACTTTGCCTTCTTGGCTCCCGGGACGATCAATGTTTTCGGCGAGCCAGCTGGCTTCGATCCTGGGCTACCGGTCTTCGGTATTTCTCCGGTACCTTTCTTTGTTTGGCCACCCTTGGTCGCTTATCAAGTGACGACATTCCGTCTCTATATTTCTCCAACTCTCACGGGTGGTTTAGGAATGGGGATTTGTCTGGGACCTTATTTGCTCGGTCAGTGCATGGTGTTCACCATTCCCATTCAGAAGGTCGCCGGTGGTGAACGAATCTGTGATGCTGCGAAGGAAGGCCTTGGCTTCTTGATGCAGGGAATCTATTCGGCGGTGGGAACCATCAACGCTGCTACCGGTCAACTTCGCGAGAGCATTAACGCCACAGGCGTGATGAAGGCCAAGGTCAAGCCCAGCAGTCCTGAAGATATCGAAGCTTTGGTTGGGGTGAGTCTCGGCGGTGGTACTCACAAAGAAGGTTTGAACCCCAAAGATCCGAAGGTTTTTTTGCCGGGCATACCCAAGGTTTTTGTGGATTGGTGGGACCGACAATGGGAGGAAATCATCAATTCTCTCACCGATTTACCCGATATTACCATCCGCGTCCCCAGCTTCAGAAATGCCCTCGGCGATCGTGACTATCTCGACAAGCTCAAGCAGAAAGTGAGTGGAACGGATTATTTACGTTTGCAAGAAGTCTACGACCTTGTCAATAGTCTTCCAATCATCAATCTGCAAGCCAAGACCTTGACCATTCAGATCCCTTGGATCGAGCCAGGAATCCTCAGGAAAATCGAACAGTCGCTCTACAAGTTTCTGTTTCAGTTCATCCAAGAGTTCGTCGAATTCTTACGCTCTTTCAATCTGCCCTGTGACATCACCGTCGTTCGTGACGAAATGTTCAAGGATATGAAGGCACGCATTCAAAAGGGTCGAACTACTCAGGGAGAACAGGAATTGCGAAACTTGCGTGCCAAGGTGACAGGAGCCGATGTAGACGTGAAAAAGGCCGAGCAAGAGCTGAAGAAATATAGTGAGCAGCAGGGATTCGCTGAGCCCACCGTCGAGCTGCGGCGGAAATACATCGCCGAGATGGAGGAGAAACGTCAGAAAGTCGATGAATTGAATAAGCGTTACCAGTCCATTCAGGAGGAGCTGGATCGAATGGAGCAGCCGGAAAAGATCAGCGAGCTTATACCAGTCCTTGGTCAAGTCTTGGAGATGACAGCCGCTTTCTGGCAAAAACAAATTACCGAATTCAACTCCGTGAGTCTCAAGGATGGTATCGATCGTGAAGCAGCTCATGCACTCAGGTCCTGTGTGGCCCTGAAGGTGGGTCTTGATCTCTCCGTCAACGTCGATGGTTTCATCGGTGGCATTCGAAAAAATATCGAAGCGTTGCAGGCCTGGAAGAAATTCCCTCGAGAATTGGCGAAATACTTGAATATTTTCGAATTTTATATCGGCGAAGTGATCAAGATCGTCGACCAGCTGACCAAGATCGTGCTCAAGTGGTGGAGCGAATTCGAAAAGAAGCTCGATCTCTGGATTGACGTCATCCTGGCTTATCAAGAGTTCATCGCTCTCATCAAGCTGATCATCGATATCCTCAAGGGGTACAACAAGAAGTGCGGTCTCTGTACGAT
>CXWL01099193.1_pt1 | contig 15002 bp, 12 predicted proteins | sample 590931 | NCBI WGS metagenome assembly CXWL01 (sample SAMEA3498368, study PRJEB10139) | groundwater metagenome | biome: water well; material: biofilm material | place: Germany | collected 2015-04-27 | reverse complement strand
TGACAGGCTGAGGTTCATTGGTCATCAGGTGAACGTTAGACTTGCGCCCCATGAACAATACCGTCCTGTCTGCCCTGCTTCCGGTGGTCTTGTTGGTTGCTATCGGTTTTATAGCCGGACGGGCAGGCTGGATCAGGGCAGAGTCGACCAAAGACTTGTCAAACCTGGTGTTCATGGTGCTCACCCCCGCGCTGTTGTTTCGCACCATGAGCACGGTACATATCGAGCAGCTCAATTTCAAGCCAGTGGCCATGTATTTTGTCGCGGCAATATCGCTGTTTGCCTTCATGTTTGTCTGGCGTGGGCGCAACCGGCGTGCCGCCGTGCTGGGTCTGGGTGCCACGTTTGGCAACACCTTGACCATCGGCACCCCGCTGATTGGCCTGGCCCACGGGCAGGCCGGGTTGGTCACCCTGTTTACCCTGATTTCGTTGCATGCCCTGATTTTGCTGACGCTGGCCACGGTGGTACTGGAGCTGACGGTGGCGCATGAACATGCCGATGGCGACACGGTCAGCCAGCGGCAGATGGTGACCACCATCCTGGGTGCGATTCGAAATGGCATCATCCATCCGGTGCCGCTGCCGATCATGGTCGGGCTGTTGTTTGCGCAAACCGGCCTGGTGCTGCCCGAAGTGATTGACCGGCCCTTGCATCTGCTCGGCAGTGCCTTTGGCCCGCTGGCGCTGGTGTTGGTCGGGGCCACGCTGGTGCAAGTGCGAGTGGGGGCGCAAATTCGCAACGCTTTGGGACTGACCTTCTTCAAAAACCTGGTTTTACCGCTGTTGGTGGCTGTTTTTTGCCTGCTGTTTGGCCTGACTGGCACCACGCTGGCGGTGATGATCATTGCCGCCGCACTGCCCATGGGTTCCAACGTGTTCATGTTTTCCCAAAAGTACGAGGTTGCGCAAGAGCTGGTCACCGCCAGCATGGCCGTCTCCACCGGGATGGCCATACTGACCATTTCTTTGGTCATGGCCCTGGTTTCGCGCTGGGTGGTTTAGGCTGGCACCAGCGCTGTGGTGCCGCCAAGTTGACCGGGCACTTCCAGCTTGTCTTGGCGCGCTTGCAGGGCGGCACAACCGGTGGTCATGGACTCCATCGACGCCAACACCCCGGTTCTTGACGGGTACCCATTTGCACCTTGACTGCTCAATCTGGGGTAAGCTGTTGCCTGTTAGGCGCTACCCCCCATTTTTATTGATAGGAGACAGAGATGAGTAATTCTGACAATTCTGGTTTTGGCAAATTTGTGCCCGGTTTTGATTTTTTGCAAAACCTGGCCAAGGGGGCCAGTCAAACCATTCCGCAGATGCCCAATCTGACCAACTGGATTGCACCGACACTGAACGAAGAAGAGCTTGACAAGCGCATCAATGAACTCAAGGCAGTGCATTTTTGGCTTGATCAAAACTCCAAGGCGCTGGGGGCTACGGTGCAAGCGCTGGAGGTGCAAAAAATGACCCTGGCAACCTTGAAGGGCATGAACTTCAACATGGGTGACCTGGCCAACGCCTTCAAGCTCAAGGCGGCCGACAGCGTGGCAGCTGGCGTGCAAAAAGTCTCTGAAAAATATGCGGCAACCGCCCAGACAGTGGCGCAGGTGGCCGCCAAGGCCGAAGAAACTGCTCAAAAAGTCACCGATGCCGCCAAACCGGCAGTGGCTGGCGCTGCAGGCTTGGTTGACCCGATGCAGTTGTGGACGGCGTTGACCCAGCAGTTTCAGCACATTGCCGCCGGTGCCATGAAAGAAGCCGGCAAATTGGCAGCCACTGACTTGGGCAAAACGGTGGCCAAAGGCGTTGTCAAAGAAGCCGTCAAAGTAACAAAAAAAGTAGCAGCAAGTGCAGCTACCCAAAGGGTTACAGCCAAAAAGACCGTGAAAAAAACAACGCCGCGCAGTCGATGAAACTGTTTCCTTACGGTCATGCCACCCACCCGCAGTGGGGCATGGCTGCGGGCTTGGTGCTGGCCCAGTTGCGGGCACAGATTGCGCTGCACGACTATGCCGCCAACCCAACGCTGGCGCTGCTCTACATCACCGACCATTACGCGGCGCACGCACAGGATATTCTGGCGCACTTGAGCGCCGAGCTGCCCACCATCACGGACTGGTCAGGCACCGTGGGGGTCGGCATTGCCTCCAACAATGTCGAGTATTTTGACGAGCCCGCGCTGGCCGTGATGTTGTGTGAGCTGCCCAGCGACCAGTACCGGGTGTTCTCCGGTGTTGCCCCGTTGGGCCTGACTTTTGAGGCCCACACCGCGCTGGTGCACGCCGATGCCAGCACCCCTGACGTGGCCGAGCTGATTCAAGAATTGGCCGGGCGTACCGACTCTGGCTATGTGTTTGGTGGTTTGGCATCGAGCCGGGGCAAAGCCGTGCAGTTTGCGGTGGCCGGTGACGGCAATGTCAAGGGGCAGGGTGCGGCCACCGGAGTGTTCAGTGGTGGCTTGAGTNNCTTGAGTGGTGTGGCTTTTGGCCCCGAAGTGGCGCTGGTGTCGCGCGTCACACAAGGTTGCCTGCCCATCAACCGGGCGCACCAGGTAACCGCCGCCGAGCGCAATGTGGTGCTGAGCCTGGACGGTGAACCCGCGCTGCAAGTGTTGTTGCGCGAGTTGAAGGTCAGCCTGGATGATCCGCGCGAGGCCTTGCAAGCAGTGCGCGCCACGCTGGTGGGTTTGACCGAGCCTGCAGCCATGGCCGATGCCTCACCCACCGTGCTGCGCACCGGCAATTTTGGTCCGGACGTGCTGGTGCGTCACATCATTGGACTGGACCCCGGTCGCGCTGGCGTGGCCGTGGCTGACGTGGTGACCAAGGGTATGTCGCTGGCGTTTTGTCAGCGCAATGTACAGGCCGCACGCGCCGACCTGATGCGCGTCTGCGCTGAAATCCGCGAAGAACTTGAACCCCAGGAACAGGCGTTAGAGACCGCCAGCGCCCTGGCCGCCTCAGAGGCCGAAGCCGCCCCCCACCCGGCGCGCGCCATTGCCGGGGCTATTTATGTCAGTTGTGCCGGGCGGGGTGGGGCGCATTTTGGCGGGCAAAGTGCCGAGCTGCAAATCATTCGCCGGGCTTTGGGCGATGTGCCTTTGGTCGGGTTTTTTGCCGGTGGCGAAATTGCCCGCCACCATGTCTATGGCTACACCGGGGTACTGACGGTCTTTACCCGGCGCTGAGCCGGCTTCGCCCATGGGACAATCTGCCCATGCACTTATTATTTGAAGAAACTGGTAAATTTCTGGCGGGTCGTATCTTGTCAGAGGCCGACACCTCGGCGCAGGTCGAGCTCGACAGCGGCAAACGGGTCAAGGTCAAGGCGGCCAACATGCTGCTTAAATTTGACCAACCAGAGCCTGCGCCATTGATGGCAGCGGCCCAAACCGTGGCCAGCGGTATCGAGCTGGAGCTGGCCTGGGAATTTGCGCCCGAGGATGATTTTGGTTTTGCCGAGCTGGCACGCGACTATTTTTCAGCCCAGGCCAGTTTGCCGGAACAAACCGGCATGTTGCTGGCCTTGTATGGCGCGCCGCACTACTTTCGCCGGGCCGGCAAAGGGCGTTTTCGCAAAGCCTCCAAAGACATTCTGGCCCAGGCGCTGGCTGCTATTGAAAAGAAAAAACAGATCACCCTGCAGATTGAAGACTGGGTCAACACCTTGACGCAAGGTACCTGCCCGCAGCCGATTCGAGACCAGCTTTACAAAATTCTGTTCAAACCGGATAAAAATGCGCCGGAGTACAAGGCGGTGGTCGAGGCCTCGCGCGCCACCCATCTGGGGCCGCTGGACTTGCTGATCAAAACCGGCGCGATTGACTCACCCTACCAGTTTCACTGGCGGCGTTTTCTGCTGGAGAATTTTCCCAAGGGCACCGGTTTTCCCAAACTTGAAGCGCCCCTCATCACACAAGAGCTGCCGCTCTCAGAGGTGCGGGCGTTCTCGATTGATGACTCCGCCACCACCGAGATTGACGATGCCTTGTCGGTGCAAGGCCTGGGCACGGGCACGGTGGTGCTGGGCATTCACATTGCCGCGCCGGCGTTGGCTATTCAACCCGGCAGCGCGGTCGATCTGGTGGCGCGTAACCGCTTGTCAACGGTGTACATGCCGGGCTACAAACTGACCATGCTGCCCGACGAGGTGGTGCAAAAGTACACCCTGATGCAAGGCCAGAACTGCCCGGCGGTGTCGTTGTATGTCACCTTGGATGAGGTCTCGCTGGAGATCAAGAGCACAGAAACCCGGCTTGAGCGGGTGTTTATCGGAGCCAACTTGCGTCACGACCAGCTCGACACGGTGGTCACGCTGGCGTGGTTGCAAGACCCCGCATTTATGCATCAAATTGACCCGCAGCCCTTGCTGAACAAGCGTGAGCAGCTCTCTTTTTTATACCGTCTGGCGCTTGAACTGAAAGCCCGGCGCGAGTTGGTACGGGGCAAACCCGAGAACTTCAACCGGCCCGATTACAACTACAAACTGCTCGGCAATGACGGGGCCGAACCCAATGGCTCAGAGCAGGTCAGCATCAGCGTGCGCCAGCGCGGTGCGCCACTGGACTTGATCGTCTCCGAGGCCATGATTCTGGCCAACAGTACCTGGGGCGGCTGGATGGCCGAGCTGGGCGTACCCGGCATTTACCGCAGTCAGGCCAGCATGGCCCCCGGCGTGAAAGTGCGCATGGGCACCAAGGCACTGCCCCATGCCGGGATGGGTGTCAAAAGTTATGCCTGGAGCAGCTCGCCGTTGCGTCGCTACACCGATTTGTTGAACCAGTGGCAGATCATTGCCTGTGCGCGCCATGGCAAAACGGCGGCGCTGGCGGCACCTTTCAAGCCCAAGGATGCCGAGCTGTTTTCGATCATTTCCAGTTTTGATGCGGCGTATTTTGCTTACAACGGCTTTCAGAATGCCATCGAGCGTTTCTGGATTTTGAAATTGCTGCAGCAGCAGGGCATCACCGAGGTCGAAGCCACCCTGTTCAAGGACAACCTGGTGCGTGCCGACCATCTGCCGCTGGTGCTGCCGGTGGCGGGTGCCACCGGCCTGCCCCGGGGTGCGCGGGTACGGGTGCGCCTGGGCGACATCGACCTGGTGTCGCTGGATATTCACGGCACGGTCAGCGCCCGGCTGGATGCCCAGCCTGATGCTGACAACCACCTGGCGCGTGAGGATGAGCTGGACGAAGACAGCTTTGCCGGTCCGATTGCAATTGCCATGGATGTCAATGAAAGTGATGCCGCTGGCGGCCCTGCCAGCGTAGCTGCCCCGGGGCCCACTGACGACCAGCCCGAGCCGTGAAATTCTCGCGTTTCAGCACTTTTCAAATGGCCTTGGGTGTGTCGGTGATAGCGCACGCGGCGCTGCTGACCCTGCGCTTCGTTGATCCCGTGGCCTTTAACCGGGTGTTTGAGGACACGCCGCTGGAAGTGATTTTGGTAAATGCCCGTACCAACGAGTTGCCCGACCAGGCGCAGGCCCTGGCGCAGGCGAATTTGGCCGGTGGTGGTGAGTCGGACAGTGGCCGTGCCACCAGCCCGCTGCCACCCGCCTTGGTGTCGATCCAGGGGCAAGACAGCCCGCAAGAGCGCGAGCGCCAATTGCGCACCATGCAGGAACAGCAGAACCTGATTCTGTCGCAAGTCAAAAATAAACTGGCCAGCCTGCCCAAGCTTGATCCGCAACAAGCCCGGTTGAGCCCGGAGCAAGCGCAGATTGAGGAACAGCGCCGTCAACTCAGCAAAATGCTGGCCGAAATTGAGCGCCGTATCAACGTTGAAAATGCGCGTCCACGCAAGCGTTACATCAGCCCGGCGACGCGTGAGGCGGTGTATGCGATTTATTACGATCGCATGCGCCATGCAATTGAAGACAAGGGTACCGAAAGCTTTCCGCAGCTCAATGGTCAAAAACTCTATGGTGAGTTGACCATGCGAGTGCTGGTCAATTTTGATGGACAGGTGCTGTCGATGCAGGTCGAGCAAAGTTCGGGCAACCCGGTGCTTGACCGTCAGGCCCGCGCCATCGTCAGAAGTGCCGGACCGTTTGGCCGCTTCAACCCTGAAATGCGCAGGCAATCCGAGCTGATTGATGTTGTTTCGCGTTTCAAGTTCACCCGTGAAGATACGATGGAGACCAAACTCAGTGCCCAATCATCACCCTGAACAACGAGCATGACTACAGACATTTATTGCGTCATGGGCCACCCGGTTGCCCACAGCCAGTCGCCCTGGATTCACGCCCGCTTTGCTGAACTGACCGGTCAAGCGCTCACCTACAACAAGCGCGAAATTCCTCTGGACCACTTTGCGCGCAGTGTGCAAACCTTTATGGATGAAGGCGGGCACGGTTGCAACATCACCGTGCCGTTCAAGTTTGAAGCCGCCGCCCTGGCCACATCCACCAGTGAACGGGGGCTGTTGGCGCAGGCCTGCAATGTGCTGACTTTCAAAGACGGGCAAATTTTGGCCGACAACACCGATGGTATCGGCTTGGTCGATGACATCGAGCAAAACGCCGGGGTGCCGCTTCAGGGCAAACGTTTGTTGCTGATCGGTGCCGGTGGTGCAGCCGCCGGTGTATTGGGACCGCTGATCCATGCGCAGCCTGCGCACATCAGCGTGGCCAATCGCACGTTGCCCAAAGCGACGGCACTGGTGGCACGTCACCAAACGTTGGCATTGCTACAAAATACAGAGCTTGTGGCGCATGATACAAAGGGGCTAGAGGGTGATTTTGATGTGATCATCAATGCCACGGCCAGCAGCCTGGGTGGCCATGGCGTGCCAGTCAGCGCGCGTGTCTTGAAGCCTGGCGCGCTGGCCTACGACATGATGTACGGTGCCGGGGCCCAAGGTTTTATGCACTGGGCTACGGCGCACGGTGCAGTGGCGCGCGACGGCTTGGGCATGCTGGTGGGCCAGGCCGCCGAGGCGTTTTTGATCTGGCGCGCCGTCATGCCGCCAGCCGCGCAGGTATTGGCAGAGTTGCGCGCACGACTGGCAGCCTGACGGCCATGAAAGCGACGCTGCGCTGGCTCGGTTTGTTGGTGCTGGCCTGGGTGTTGCTGGAGCTGTTTTTTGTTGCGCGCATTGCGGCCATGCTGGTGATTGACCCGCAGTCCACCGCGTTTGAGCGCTCCGAGGCCTGGCGCGTGACGACTGCCACCGGTAGCTTGCGCTGGCGTCAGCAGTGGACCCCCTACAGCCAGATCGCCGTGCACCTCAAGCGCGCCGTGATCGCCAGCGAAGACGACGGTTTTGCCAACCATGACGGGGTGGACTGGAATGCGCTGGAGAAAGCCTGGCAAAAGAACGCCCGGGCTGAAGAGCTGGCGGCCAAAGCCCAGGGCGCAGCCCAAGCCCGCCAAGTAGCACGCCAAAAGGCGGGCCAGACTGNNGCACCGGCCGCCAAATCAGTCATCGCTGCGCCGCTCAAGCCGGTCAAAGCCGCCAAGGTTGTGGGTGGTTCCACCATCACCCAGCAACTCGCCAAAAACCTGTTTTTATCGGGTGAACGAACGCTCTTGCGCAAGGGGCAGGAATTTGTGCTGACGCTGCTGTTGGAGGCCATTTTGGACAAGCAGCGTATTCTGGAAATTTATTTGAACAGTGTGGAGTGGGGTGAGGGCATCTTTGGTGCCGAAGCCGCAGCTCAACATTACTACCGCAAGCCCGCTGCCCAGCTCAGTGCTTTTGAGGCCGCCCGTTTGGCCGTGATGTTGCCGCGCCCCAAATATTTTGAGAAACTGCCCAACTCCAGCTATGTGGCCGGCCGCGCTGCCCTGATCGTCGGTCGTATGCCCAATGCAGAATTGCCTTGATGTCAGACATTCTGATCCGTCAGGAAAGTGGTTTGAAAGCATTGTCCGTTGGATCAGCAACAAGGCACAAGGCATGCTGTTGCTGGCGCAAATCTTGCGTGATTTTGTTTATGAATCCCCGACTGCGAATCGTTGTTGTTGTCCCTGATCTTGACGTTGCAGACGTGAACGACCAGCAGACCGTTACCCAGGCCGAACGCTCCCGCAGCCTGCGCATTGGTTTGCTGGAAAACGGCTTTAACCTGATCGCCAGCCTGCCTGCCGACGTGTTCTTGGCCGAGCGCATTGCCCAATTGCAGCCTGACCTGATCATTGTGGATGCCGAGAGCGATGCACGTGACGCACTGGAGCATGTGGTCATGGCCACGCGCGACGAGCGCCGCCCGATTGTCATGTTTACCAATGACAGTAACAGCGACACCGCCCGTGCTGCTGTGACCGCAGGTGTCTCTGCCTACATCGTGGCAGGGCTCAAGCCAGAGCGCATCCGCCCCATTCTGGATGTCGCGCTGGCACGTTTTCAGCACGAACAGGAGCTGCTCAATGCACTGGCAGCCACCCAATATGAGCGTGATGAACTCAGTACCGAGTTGCGTGAGCGCAAGCTGATCGAGCGCGCCAAGGGCCTGCTGATGCAGCGCCAGGGCTTGAGTGAAGACGAAGCCTATAAGCGCATGCGCAAAACCGCCATGGAGAAAAGCCTGAAGTTGGCAGAAGTGGCCCAGCGCATGCTCGATGTGGCTGACTTGATGTCCTGAATTGGTGCGCTGCATAATTTAAGTGCAGGATTGAATCAGACCATTTCTTATGAGTAAATGATTCCTCTGACGCTTATTGGTTTTGCCAATGAAGCTCTTTATTTGATAGCAGTTCAATCTCCCGAAGATACTGGCATGTTGATTGCTTAGTACTTACCAAGACCACCCAGGGTCATCTGACTGAAACTGCCCAACGACGGGTAGCGTCGGTCACACCGGACAAAGGCGTCCCCACTTGCGATAGCGCACTTCTTGAAGTGTGTGTTGCAACGTGTGGACGCCTTTTTTGTTGTTAAAAATCTGTGGCCCGTGCCGCAAACTGAAAGGACTTGCTATGACTGACCTACTTAAATCCAGCTTGAGCCGCCGCGCGGTGTTGCAAACCGCTGCCGTTGGTGCCCTAGGTGTCTCGCCGGCGCTGCGTTCTGTCGTCTATGCCGCAGGCTCCGATGCACCCGAAAAACCCGAGGTCAAGATTGGCTTCATTCCGCTGACCGACTGCGCCAGTGTGGTCATGGCCGCCGAGCTGGGTCTGGATAAAAAATATGGCGTCAAGATTGTCCCCACCAAAGAAGCCAGTTGGGCCGGCGTGCGTGACAAGCTGGTGAATGGTGAGCTCGACTTTGCCCACGTGCTGTATGGCTTGATCTACGGCGTGCATCTGGGCGTAGGTGGGGCCAAGAAGGACATGGCCATCCTGATGAACCTGAACCACAACGGCCAGGCCATCACCCTCAGCAAAAAGCTGGCTGACAAGGGCGCGGTGAATGGTGAGGGCTTGGCCAAACTGATGGCCACTGAGAAGCGCGACTACACCTTTGCCCAGACCTTCCCCACCGGCACGCACGCCATGTGGCTGTACTACTGGCTGGCCGCCAACGGCATCAACCCGATGAGCGGGGCCAAGGTCATCACCGTGCCGCCGCCGCAAATGGTGGCCAACATGCGGGTTGGCAACATGGACGGCTTTTGCGTGGGTGAGCCCTGGAACCACCGCGCCATCATCGACGGCATTGGGGTCACCGCTGCCACCACCCAAGAGGTGTGGAAAGATCACCCCGAGAAAGTGCTGGGCACCACCGCAGATTTCGTCAAGAAATACCCCAACACGGCCCGCGCAGTGACTGCGGCGATTCTGGAAGCTGGCAAGTGGATTGACTCGGGCCTGCAAAACAAGAACAAGATGGCCGAAACCATTGCCGCCAAGAGCTATGTGAACACCAGCGTGGATGCCATCAACCAGCGCATTCTGGGGCGCTACCAGAATGGCATGGGCAAGACCTGGGACGACCCGAACCACATGAAATTTTTCAACGACGGTGCGGTCAACTTCCCCTACCTGTCTGACGGCATGTGGTTCCTGACTCAGCACAAGCGCTGGGGCTTGCTCAAAGACCACCCGGATTACCTGGCAGTGGCCAAGCAGATCAACCAGATCGACCTTTACAAACANNTTTACAAACAGGCTGCCACGGCCAGCAAAACGCCGATTCCGAAAGACGTGATGCGTACCAGCAAACTGATTGACGGTGTGGTTTGGGACGGCAAAGACCCCAAGAAATACGCCGACGGCTTCAAGGTTAAAGCCTAGAACTTGCGGGACAGACCGCCGCTACACGCCAGTGAGCCTGCTCTGTCCTCAACCCATTGAAAGGAAACGCCATGGTCAGCGCCGTTTTTCACTCGCCACTGGAAGCCTCAGGCACTGAGCCAAGCGCTTCCATTGCTTCACACAAAGCTATGAAATCAGTAGCTACTAGCCCAATAAATACAAAGGATAAAGCCTCAGAAAGCTTGCAAAGACCAGCATTCGATTGGCGTGGCTTGTGGCTGGCCGTGTTGCCGCCACTGCTGGGGCTGGGGCTGTTGGGCGGCATCTGGGCGCTGGTCAGCATCAGCACCGCCAGCAGCATCCCGTCACCCACCGATACCTTCAAACAAGCGGTGGTGATTTTCAGCGACCCGTTCTACCGCAACGGCCCCAATGACCAGGGTGTCGGTTGGAACATTTTGATGAGCCTGGAGCGCGTGGCGGTAGGTTTTGGCCTGGCCGCTGCGGTGGGTATTCCGGCGGGCTTTGCGATTGGCCGCTTTGAATTTTTGAGCCGCATGTTCAACCCGCTGATCAGCCTGCTGCGCCCGGTGTCACCGCTGGCCTGGTTGCCGATTGGCCTCTTGGTGTTCAAAGGGGCGAACCCGGCGGCTATCTGGACGATCTTCATCCGCTCGATCTGGCCGATGATCATCAACACCGCCGTGGGCGTGCAGCGCGTGCCGCAAGACTACATGAACGTGGCGCGGGTGCTGAACCTCTCCGAGTGGAAGATCGTCACCAAAATCCTGTTCCCCTCGGTGCTGCCCTACATGCTGACCGGCGTGCGCCTGGCAGTGGGCACGGCCTGGCTGGTGATTGTGGCCGCCGAGATGTTGACCGGGGGTGTGGGCATTGGCTTCTGGGTCTGGGACGAGTGGAACAACCTGAACGTCAAGAACATCATCATCGCCATCTTTGTGATTGGCATCGTCGGGCTGATTCTGGAATATGCGCTGGTTCGCATTGCCACTGCCTTTACGTTTGAGGAAGTTAAATCATGAACGCCAACCAAACCACCAAGTTCATCGACATCGTGGGCGTTGAACAAACGTTCAAGACCAAAAAAGGTCCGTTCTGCGCGCTGCAACACGTGAACCTGACGGTTGCCAAAGGCGAGTTTGTGGCGCTCATCGGCCACTCGGGTTGTGGCAAATCCACCCTGCTCAACTTGATTGCCGGCCTGACCACGCCCACCCAGGGCCTTTTGCTGTGTGACAACCGCGAAATTGCCGGCCCCGGCCCAGACCGCGCCGTGGTGTTTCAAAACCACTCGCTGCTGCCCTGGTTGACATGTTTCGAGAACGTCTACCTGGGCGTGGAACGTGTCTTTGGTGCGGCCAACAAGTCCACCGGCGCGTCGTCAGAGTCCAAGGTGCAATTGATGGCACGCACCGATGCGGCACTGGCACTGGTAGGACTGACCCCGGCGGCGCAAAAGCGCCCTGGCGAAATATCGGGTGGCATGAAACAGCGGGTCGGCATTGCCCGCGCCTTGGCCATGGAGCCCAAAGTGCTACTGATGGACGAGCCCTTTGGCGCGCTGGATGCCCTGACCCGCGCCAAGCTGCAAGACGAATTGCTGGAGATTGTGGCGCGTACCCACAGCACGGTGGTGATGGTGACGCACGATGTGGATGAAGCCGTGCTCTTGAGCGACAAGATTGTCATGATGACCAACGGACCACGTGCCACCATTGGCGAGGTGCTGTCGGTCAAGCTGGCGCGCCCGCGCAACCGCGTGGCCCTGGCCGAAGACCGCCACTACGTGCAGTACCGCAAAGCCGTCATCGACTTTTTGTACACCCGTCAAAGCCACGTTGAAAAAGCCGCTTGAACCCACCCAAGCCAATCCAGCGTCAGAGACACACCATGACCAAAAAAACTTTCATACGGGCGGTTGAGTACTGGCTGCCAGATACCACTGGCAGCTTGCTTGAATTTGGCGGCGGCTTCTATGGCGATGCCAAACGCTTGCAAGCCAGCAGCGAAACCCTGTGTTTTGGCCGGGGCGAGGGCTTGCCCGGCCAAGCCTGGGACAGCGGCCAGCCGGTGATGCTGACCAACCTGCAAGTGTCCCTGTTTCGCCGTGCGGCAGCAGCGCTGGCGCACGGTTTGACCAGTGCCGTGGCCTTGCCCAGCTTCAAAGGCACACAGCTATGCGCTGTGACCGTGCTGTTTTGTGGCGACGACCAAGACCACGCCGGTGCCATTGAGCTGTGGCACAACGACCCCACCGAGAACGTTGACCTGACGCTGCAAGAAGGCTACTACGGCAGCACCGGCGACACCTTTGAATTTTTGTCGCGCAACACCAGCTTTCGCGCCGGCACCGGCTTGCCTGGGCGCGCCTGGGGCAGCCAAGCGCCAGTGTTCATGCCCGACCTGGGCCGGGGCTCGGGCTTTTTGCGTGCTGACAGCGCCCTCAAAGTGGGCATCAACCGGGGCTTTGCCGTGCCTTGCAGCAGTGCTGATGGCAGCCACTATGTGTTGGCTTTTTTGAGCGCTTTGGCCACGCCCATTGCCAGGCAGGTGGATGTGTGGGCACCAGATGCCATGCAGAGCCATTTGCAACACCGCTTTGGTTTTTCTGAAGATGACGGCAAAGAGTTTGCCACCAACCCGGAAAAATTGACATTGAAGGGCAGCCGGTCTGGCCAAGTATTTAGCACGNNACCCTGCTGATGCCCGTGGGGCACCAAGGCCGGGTAATGGCTGTGCTTGGACTGACTCTTTAAAACGCACAAGGCAAAGCGATGAAGAAAATGAAACTGGTCATGGTGGGCAACGGCATGGCGGGGGTTCGCACCCTCGAAGAGTTGCTGAAAATAGCGCCCGAGCTGTATGACATCACGGTGTTTGGTGCCGAGCCGCACCCCAACTACAACCGCATCTTGCTCAGTCCCGTGCTGGCGGGCGAGCAAACACTGGACCAAATCGTACTCAACGACTGGTCTTGGTACAAAGACAACCACATCACCTTGCACGCAGGCTGGCGCGTGACCTCGGTAGACCGTGTCAAACGCCAAGTGCATGCCCAAAACGCCGCCGGCGAAACCATCAGCACCGGCTACGACCGCCTGCTGCTGTGTACCGGCTCTAACCCGTTCATGCTGCCTATTGCGGGCAAAGACCTGGCAGGCGTGCTTGCCTACCGCGATATTGCCGACACCAACGCCATGATTGACGCAGCCACGCACTACAAACACGCCGTGGTCATAGGCGGCGGACTGCTGGGCCTGGAAGCAGCCAACGGCCTGATGCTGCGCGGCATGACCGTCAGTGTGGTGCATGTGCAACCCACCTTGATGGAGCGCCAGCTTGACGACGTGGCCGGCAAACTGCTGCAAAAGTCGCTGGAGGAGCGCGGTCTGAACTTTTTGATGGGTGCCCAAACCCAGGCGCTGCTGAAGCCCGCTGACTTGGCTGCGGATGCGAATGCTCCATCGGGGGCCGATTGCGTGCCAGGTTTGCAAGCTAAACTGGCCGCTAGCCCAGACAGGGTATGCGCCATACGCTTCAAAGATGGTAGCGTTGTACCGGCTGATTTGGTGGTCATGGCGGTGGGCATTCGCCCCAACACCGAGCTGGCCCAAGCCATGCGCCTGCATTGCGACAAGGGCATTGTGGTCAACGACACACTGCAAACCATCACCGACGCACGCATCTACTCGGTAGGTGAATGTGCCGCACACCGCGGCACCGCCTACGGGCTGGTTGCGCCCTTGTTTGAGCAGGCCAAAGTGGCTGCCAACCATTTGGCGCAGTTTGGCATTGGGCGCTACCTGGGCTCACTCACGTCCACCAAACTCAAGGTCACCGGCATTGACCTGTTCAGTGCGGGCAATTTTGCTGGCGGCGCAGACACCGAAGAGATCATCATGAGTGACCCCAAGGGGGGGGTTTACAAAAAAATTGTCCTCAAAAACGACAAATTGGTGGGTGCCTGCCTGTACGGCGACACGGTGGACGGCAGTTGGTATTTCAAACTGCTGCGCGACGGCCGCCCGATCGCCGACATCCGCGACAAGCTGATGTTTGGCGAAAGCAACATCGGAGATGCCGGCCACCAGGGTCAAAACAAGGCTGCAGCCATGGCTGATACCGACGAGGTGTGCGGCTGCAATGGGGTTACCAAAGGCACCATCTGCAAGACCATACGGGAAAAAGGCCTGTTCACGCTGGACGAGGTGCGCAAACACACCAAAGCCAGCGCGTCGTGCGGGTCGTGTACCGGGCTGGTCGAGCAGCTGCTGATCTTCACCGCCGGGGCTGACTACTCCGCCACCCCCAAAACCAAACCCCTGTGCGCCTGCACCGACCACGGCCACCAGGCGGTGCGCGATGCCATTCGCACCAGCAAACTCACCACCCTGGCCGATGTGTACAGCTTCATGGAATGGAAAACCCCCAACGGTTGCGCGTCATGCCGCCCGGCAGTGAACTATTACCTGATCAGCACCTGGCCCAAGCTGGCCAAAGACGACCCGCAAAGCCGCTACATCAATGAGCGCAGCCACGCCAACATCCAAAAAGACGGCAGCTACAGCGTGATCCCGCGCATGTGGGGCGGTGAGACCAGCGCCAGCGAGTTGCGCCGCATTGCCGACGTGGTGGACAAGTACCAGATTCCCACCGTCAAGGTCACTGGCGGCCAACGCATTGACTTGCTGGGGGTTAAAAAAGAGCAACTGCCCGCTGTCTGGCAAGACCTGGGCATGCCCAGTGGCCACGCCTACGCCAAGGCGCTGCGCACCGTGAAAACCTGCGTGGGCTCTGAGTGGTGTCGCATGGGTACGCAAGACAGCACCCAAATGGGCAAGGATTTG
>CXWL01099489.1_pt1 | contig 15007 bp, 16 predicted proteins | sample 590931 | NCBI WGS metagenome assembly CXWL01 (sample SAMEA3498368, study PRJEB10139) | groundwater metagenome | biome: water well; material: biofilm material | place: Germany | collected 2015-04-27 | reverse complement strand
TCTTGGCGCCGGCCGCCGCGAGCGGCTCCGGCTGCCGCCCGTCCGGCTCGGACTGCGCGCCCGCCGCGCCCGCCGCCCGGCGCGCCGGCGAGGGCTCGCCCGCCAGGCGCGCCGCCAGCCGTTCGGCGAAGTCGTCGGACAGGTCGGGCGTCGCTTGCGCGCGCAGCACGTCGCCGATGCGATGGTAGGTGTTCCAGGCCTGCTCGCCGTCGGCCGCGCGCAGGGCTGCGAACGCCAACTCGAGGTCGGACGTCGCCAGTTCGCCATCGCTCAGGGCGGAAATATGCTCGCGAATTTTTTTCTGTGTGTCCATCTGGTTTTCCATCACTGTCCGTGTGATCAAACAATTACTACCTATTGCCATCATTGCTACGGCTGACGCCGCTTGTCAACCGGGAAATCGAGCAAAGGCCGCAATTTCTCCGCAATGACTTCGCGCGCGCGGAAAATCCGGCTGCGCACTGTTCCTATCGGACAAGCCATCACTTCGGATATTTCCTCGTAGCTCAAGCCTTCAATCTCGCGCAGCACGATCGCGGTACGTAATTCGAGCGGCAGCGCTTCCATCGCGGCATTGACGGTATGGGCGATCTGCTTGCTCGCCAACATCGACTCCGGCGTGTTGATGTCGCGCAAACTGTCGGCATCGTCAAACGCTTCGGCGCGCTCGGCGTCGGCCTCGGTCGAGGTCGGCGCGCGCCGCCCCTGCGTCACCAGATAATTTTTTGCCGTGTTAATGCCAATCCTGTACAACCATGTATAAAATGCGGAATCGCCGCGGAAGTGCCGCAGGGCCCGGTACGCCTTGATGAAGGTTTCTTGAACAACATCCTCCGCCTCGGCGGGATCGTGCACCAGGCGCGACACCAATCGCATCAGCCTGCGCTGATACTTGACGACGAGCAGGTTGAACGCCTGCCGGTCCCCCGCCTGTACCCGCTCCACGAGCAACTGATCACACTCTCGTTCGGTCGTCACTGAACCATATCCTGTTGGTTGCAGCGGCGTTGACTCCTAGTGTATAAGAGTTGGCACGCTGCAATAAGTTCAAAGTTTTTTGTCAGTTTCCAAATATTTATATTTTTCGCGAAGCAATATCGCGCAATGCCACCGACAAGCGCCGAAATTGCCCGGCCTCAACGCTATCGGGCAGCAGCGCCAAGACACAGCGCGCGCCATCCTCGCCGCACCAACCGAGCAACAGCAGGCCGGGCCAGATGGTCGAGCCAGGCAGGAGCCGCATCGGCAGCGGCGCCGCCGCATCGCGCGTGCCGATACCTTGTTGTACCGTCAGGCGTACCTGACCGACTCCAGAAATATCAATCCGGCGCACTTTTGGGAGCCGCGCAAGGCAGCGCAGCACGGCGGTGCCGGCCAGCAGACACGCGGCGGCGACCAGCCAGGCCAGTGCGAACGGGCGCGCCAGTTGCGCGCCGAGCGCGGCGCCGGCGCCGAGGTTGGCCAGGCCGTAGCACAGCAGCATGCGACGCAGCAGGCGCGACGGAACAATGACGGCAGATACCGCGATCGACATGGCGAAAAGAGGAAGTGAAACCGGGGCGCCGACCGCGCGCGGGCCGGGCAAAAGCGATGGCTGAAAGTCGAACGCCCATCCTTTAGACAAGGATGGGCGTTGCTTAGTTCAGGCCGGGTTCACCTTGCGGCAAACCGGCTGCAGCCTGGGGTGCGTCAGGCTTTGCCGAACACCAGGGTGCCGTTGGTGCCGCCGAAGCCGAACGAGTTCTTCACTGCGTAATCGATCTTCATGTCGCGCGCGGTGTTGGCGCAGAAGTCGAGGTCGCAGGCCGGATCCTGGTTGAACATGTTGATCGTCGGCGGCGACACCTGGTGGTGCATCGCCAGCACCGTGAAGACCGCTTCGAGGCCGCCGGCGCCGCCCAGCAAGTGGCCGGTCATCGACTTGGTCGAGTTGACCACCAGCTTCGAGGCATGCGCGCCGAAGGTCTTCTTGATGCCCTGCACTTCGGCCAGGTCGCCCAGCGGCGTCGAGGTGCCGTGCGCGTTGACGTAGCTGACCTGGTCGAGGTTGATGCCGGCGTTGTCGAGCGCGGACACCATGCAGCGGCTGGCGCCGGCGCCGTCTTCGACCGGCGACGTCATGTGATAGGCGTCGGCGCTCATGCCGAAACCGATCAGCTCGGCGTAGATCTTGGCGCCGCGCGCCTTGGCGTGCTCGTACTCTTCCAGCACCATGACACCGGCGCCCTCGCCGAGCACGAAGCCGTCGCGGTCGCGGTCCCACGGCCGCGAGGCAGTGGCCGGATCGTCGTTGCGCGACGACAGCGCGCGGGCCGAGGCGAAACCGCCCAGGCCGAGCGGCGAGACGGTCGCCTCGGCGCCGCCGGCGATCATCACGTCGGCGTCGCCATATTCGATCAGGCGCCCGGCCGCGCCGATGCAGTGCAGGCCGGTGGTGCAGGCGGTGACGATGGCCAGGTTCGGGCCGCGCAGGCCGTACTTGATGGACAGGTCGCCGGAGATCATGTTGATGATCGAGGCCGGGACGAAGAACGGCGAAATGCGGCGCGGGCCGCGCTTGTCGTAGTCCGCCTTGGTCTCTTCGATCAACGGCAGGCCGCCGATGCCGGAACCGATGATGACGCCGATGCGGTCGCGGTTCTCGTCGGTGACTTCAAGGCCGCAATCCTGTAGTGCCTGGATGCCGGCCGCCATGCCGAAATGGATGAAGGTATCCATGTGGCGCGCTTCTTTGGCGGGAATGTAGTCCTCGATGTTGAAGCCTTTGACTTCGCCCGCGAAACGGGTCGAAAACGACTCTGCATCGAACTTGGTGATATTGGCAATGCCCGACTTGCCGGCCAGTGCCGCGCTCCACGTTTCGGCAATCGTATTGCCGATAGGTGAGACGCAGCCCAGGCCGGTGACGACGACACGACGGTTTCGTGAACGGCTCAAGCGATTCTCCCGGATGCTATCGACAGCTTAGGCCTTGACGTGCGCCGTGGCGTAGTCGATGGCTTGTTTCACGGTGGTGATCTTCTCAGCCTGCTCGTCCGGGATTTCCATTTCGAATTCGTCTTCCAGTGCCATGACCAGTTCGACCGTGTCGAGGGAATCTGCGCCGAGGTCGTCAACGAATGAGGACTCGATTTTGATGTCTACTTCTGCAACACCGAGTTGCTCAGCGACGATTTTTTTAACGCGTTGTTCGATATCCGACATGTTATGGCTCCATTGTGTGTGTTACGGAAAGTGCGCGCATTTTATCAGGTTTGCGCGTTGGTAAACTAATTTCGGCGTCTTGCACTAACTCGACCGAAAGCACTGCTAAAAGATGAGATTTTACTGGAATCGGGCGTGGCGCCCCCGCCAATTCTGCCCCACTTCCGGCCAACCTGCATCAATTCATGAACATGCCGCCGTTCACGTGCAATGTCGTGCCCGTGATGTAGGCGGCCTGCGGCCCTGCCAAAAACGCCACCGCGTGGGCGATATCGTCCGGCGCGCCGAGGCGGGCCAGCGGGATCTGGGTCAGCAGTGAGGCGTGCTGCTCCGCGCTGAGCGACTTCGTCATGTCGGTGTCGATAAAGCCCGGCGCGACGCAGTTGACGGTGATGTTGCGGCTGCCGATCTCGCGCGCCAAGGCGCGGCTCATGCCTTCCACGCCCGCTTTCGCCGCCGCGTAATTCATCTGCCCCGGATTGCCCGACGATGCTACCACCGACGTGATGTTAATAATACGCCCATGTTTGGATTTCATCATGCCGCGCAGAACCGCGCGCGACAGGCGGCCGACCGCGTTCAGGTTGGTCGAGATGACGCTGTCCCATTCCTCGTCCTTCATGCGCATCGCCAGCTGGTCCTGGGTGATGCCGGCGTTGTTGACCAGGATCGACAGGCTGCCGAAGCTGGCCTGGACATCCTGCACGATGGCGGCGCAGGCCGGCGCGTCGGTGACGTTGAGCGTCATGCCCTTGCCGCCGAATTCGCGCAGGTAGTCGGAAATGGCGGCGGCGCCGGCATCGGTGGTGGCGGTGCCGACCACTTTGGCGCCTTGGCGCGCCAGTTCCAGCGCGATGGCCTTGCCGATCCCGCGCGATGCGCCGGTGACGAGCGCGACTTGATTTTCCAGATTCATTGTTGTCCTTGATGGGTTGGTTCAGGCGCCCGCTCGTGACGGGCGCCGGTTCAGGCCTGCAGCGTGGCGAGCACGCGCTCGAGCGAGGCCTGGTCGACCAGCGCCTCGCCGGCCAGGCGCGGATCGATGCGCTTGGCCATGCCGATCAGCACCTTGCTCGGGGCGCACTCGATGACCTCGGTGACGTCGTGCGCGGCCATCAGCTGCATCGCCTCGACCCAGCGCACCGGGCTGGCGGCCTGGCGCACCAGCGCATCCTTGATCGCGGCCGGGTCGGAGACCACCGCGACGTCGACGTTGTTGACCAGCGCGATGGTCGGGGCGGAAAATTCGATGCCGGCCATGTAGGCCTTGAGGCGGTCCGAAGCCGGTTGCAGCAGCGACGAATGGAACGGCGCCGACACTGCCAGCTTCATGGCGCGCTTGGCGCCTTTCGCCTTGGCCAGCTCGCAGGCACGTTCGACCGCGCCGGTGTGGCCGGCGATGACGATCTGGGTCGGCTCGTTGAAGTTGACCGGCTCGACCACGCAGCCCGGTTCGGCCGCGGCCGCTGCCTGGCACACTGCGCGCACGTCGTCGGCGCCGAGGCCGAGGATGACGGCCATGCCGCCCTGCCCGACCGGCACCGCGTCCTGCATCGCCTGGGCGCGGAAGCGCACCAGCGGCACCGCGTCCTTGAAGCGGATGACGCCGGCGGCGACCAGCGCCGAGTATTCGCCGAGGCTGTGGCCGGCCACCATGGCCGGGGCCGGGCCGCCGGCGGCGAGCCAGGCGCGGTACACCGCCACCGCCGCCGTCAGCATGACCGGCTGGGTGTTGGTGGTCAGGTCGAGCTCTTCTTTCGGGCCATCGGCGATCAGGCGGCCGAGGTCGAAGCCAAGCGCGTCGGACGCTTCGGCAACAGTTTGCGCGACGACAGCGTTGCCGGCGAAGCCGTTCAACATGCCGACCGCTTGCGCGCCTTGGCCAGGAAACAGGAATGCGAATTTACTCATCGAAACGGATGCTCCAAAATCTGGTTGTGATTGCGGGGTTGGCCGGACGGCTTACATGCGCGCCAGCACGGCGCCCCACGTGAAGCCGCCGCCGACACCTTCCATCAGGACATTATGGCCCGGCTTGATGCGGCCATCGCGCACCGCTGCGTCGAGCGCGAGCGGAATCGAGGCGGCCGATGTGTTGCCGTGCTGGTCGACCGTGACCACCATTTTTTCCATCGGCAGGCTGAGTTTCTTGGCGGTGCTCTTCATGATGCGGATGTTCGCCTGGTGCGGCACCAGCCAGTCGAGTTCGGCCGAGCGCATGCCGGCGTGCTCCAGCACTTCGGTGGCGACCTGCTCGAGCACCGAGACGGCCAGCTTGTAGACCGCCGGGCCGTCCATGTAAAGGAAGCCGCTGCCGGCGATGGCGCCGTTGGCCAGGTTGCCCGGCACGCTGAGGATGTCGGCGTAGCGGCCGTCGGCGTGCAGCTTGGTGGCCAGGATGCCCGGCGCTTCCGAGGCGCTCATGACGATCGCGCCGGCGCCGTCGCCGAACAGCACGCAGGTGGCGCGGTCGTCGAAATTGAGGATGCGCGAAAATACTTCGGCGCCGATCACCAGCACGTTCTTGTGGGCGCCCGACTTGATGAAGGCGTCCGCCACCGAGACGGCGTAGACGAAGCCGCTGCAGACGGCCTGGACGTCGAAGGCGGCGCTGTTGTTGCCCATGCCCAGCTTGCGCTGGACGATGCACGCCGTGCTGGGGAAACTTCCGTAGAAATCCGGGGTCGAACTGGCAACGATGACGAGGTCGATGTCGTGCGGCTGCTTGTCGGCCATGGCCAGCGCCTGGCGGGCCGCGTGGACTGCCAGGTCGGACGACAACTCTTCGGGCGCGGCGTAATGGCGGGCCGAAATGCCGCTGCGCGAAAAGATCCACTCGTCCGAGGTTTCGATGCCCTTGGCCGCCAGTTGCGCGGTCAGGTCTTCGTTGGTGACGCGGTTCTTCGGCAGATAGCTGCCGGTGCCGATAATTTTGCTGTACAGAGTCATTGCGGGCGTCCTGCTTAAATTGTTGAGCCTGGCACTGCCGGTTCGGAGACGACCGGATCGCCGGCCGCCCGTTCAGGCGTGCATGGTATCAGTTCGGCAATCATCGCCGAAAGTTGTTCTTGCACATTATATTTCGCTGCATCAAATGCGCGTTTGATCGCCCACTCAAAGGAGTACGCATCGGCGCCGCCATGGCTTTTGAAGACGAGGCCGCGCAAGCCGAGCAGGCTGGCGCCGTTGTAGCGCGACGGATTGAAGCGCATGCCGATCTGCTTGAGGGCGCCGCCGGCGATCAGGGCGCCGAGCATGGTCAGCGGGTTGCGCTTGAACTCGGTCTTCATGACGTCCTTCATGAAGCGGCCGAGGCCTTCGGCCGCCTTCAGCGTGACGTTGCCGACGAAGCCGTCGCAGACGATCACGTCGGTGGTGCCCTTGAAGATGTCGTTGCCTTCGACGTTGCCGTAGAAATTGAGCTTGCCGCGCGCATGGTCTTCCTGCAGCAGCTTGCCGGTGGCCTTGACCACCTCGTTGCCCTTGATGTCTTCGGTGCCGACGTTGAGCAGGCCGATGGTCGGGCGCGCGGTGCGCTCCATGGCCGAGAACAGGACCGAGCCCATCACGGCGAACTGGTGCAGGTGGTGCGGTTCGCAGTCGACGTTGGCGCCGAGGTCGAGCATGTAGGTCGGGCCGTTCTTCTGGTTCGGCATGATGCCGCAGATGGCCGGGCGGTCGACCCCTTGCATGGTCTTGAGCACATAGCGCGAGACGGCCATCAGGGCGCCGGTGTTGCCGGCCGAGACGCAGGCGCGGGCCCTGCCGTCCTTGACCATCTCGATCGCCACGCGCATCGACGAATCCTTCTTGCGGCGCAGCGCCACTTCGAGCGGATCGTCCATCGCCACCACTTCGGAGGCGTGCTGGACGGTGATGCGCGGATGGGCGTCGGCGCTGTGGCGCTTGAGTTCGGCGCGCAGCTCGTCTTCGAGGCCGACCAGGATCAGCGCCGCGTCGGGCTCGTGCTTAAGGAAGGAAATTGCTGCGGGAATGGTCACGGAACTGCCATGATCGCCGCCCATGCAGTCTATCGAAAGTGTAATTGTCATTTGTAAGGTGCGTACCGCGGCTCCAACTGGGCAGGCGGCAGGATGCGATCTGTGGGCGAGCGCCAGGCAGAGTCAGCGTAATTCAAAATGACGGTGTGCAAATCATTATTGCAGCCGAGGACAAAGAAAAAGCGGCGCCACGCACAAAAAATACGTTGCACCGCCTTCATCTTACTCAAGAAAAGGACGTCGATTACTCGTCGTTCTTGGTCTTGAGAACTTTACGGCCACGATAGAAGCCGTTCGGGCTGATGTGGTGACGCAGGTGCGTCTCACCAGTCGTTGGCTCGATACCGAGTTGCGGAGCAACCAGGAAATCGTGCGAACGGTGCATGCCGCGCTTCGAAGGGGACTTCTTATTCTGCTGAACTGCCATGATAACTCCTAATACATAAGTTCTAAAATTCTAACACATTCGATCAGCAAATACATGCGAATCGAGTATCCCAGCGGCAAATGATTTCTTCACCGACACGTTTAACGCTTTTGCTGCATTTCCAACCACACTGCCATACTCGATTGCTACACGCGTTTGACACGTTCTTTACGTACTGCCACTACATTATTCTGGTTTCAGGCTCTTCAAGCCGGCGAACGGCGAAGGCTTGGCGCTGCGCGCCTCGTCGACTAACTTGCTGTCGGGGCACACCTCATGCTTCGGCACCTGCGGCAAGGCCAGCAGCGCCTCGTCTTCGATCAGGTCGCGCAGGTCGCAGCTGCGGCTGCCGACGATCACGTCGATGCTCTCGTCGCCCAGCAGTTCCTCGATCTGGTCGGCTTCCTCGTCATCCTTGCCGAGTACCAGCATGGTGGAGGAATCCATTGCGTAGGCAAACGGCGTCAGGCAACGCTGGCACATCAGCTGCACGGTGCCGGAGACCGACACGGTCAGCGCCGGATAATCCTGGCTGGTGACCGCGCCGTCGACAGCCCAGGCGATCTCGCCCGACTGGTCGGCACAATCCACACTCAACCGGCTCATCGTCGCAACCGGCGTGACGCCGTCGCGGTGGCCGTTGCTTCGACAAAATTCAAAAGCGTCGATGACAAAAGCGCTCATATGAGAAACTACCCCGAGAAAACCTGCGATAATAGCAGGCTTATCCCCATGCAGTCAAAGACTTGGCGCATTTTTTTGCGCCAGAAGGCGAGACGTGTTGCATGTGGCACGCAATCCGAGAAAGCGCCCGACCGAGCCCGCCATGATACCAAGTTCCGCCCCTTCCCGCCTGATTCTTGCATCGAGTTCGCCATATCGGCGCGAATTATTCGGGCGGCTGCGGCTGCCATTCGAGGTGATGGTGCCCGACATTAGCGAATCGCCATTGCCGGGCGAGCAGCCCGAAGCGACCGCGCTGCGGCTGGCGCGCGAGAAGGCGGCGGCGGTGGCGGCGCGGGCGTCCGGCAGCATCGTGATCGGCTCCGACCAGGTCGCCACGCTCGACGGCGAGCAGATCGGCAAGCCGGGCGACCATGCGCGTGCGCTGGCCCAGCTGCAGAAGATGCGCGGCCGCAAAGTGGTGTTCCATACCGCGCTGTGTGTGTGGGACGGCCGCGCCACCGCCCTGACCGGCCCGGCGCAGCTCGAGAACATCCAGACCGTGGTCACGTTCCGCAACCTGCCCGACGCCGAGCTGGAGGCCTACTTGCGCATCGAGCAGCCGTACGACTGCGCCGGCAGCGCCAAGAACGAAGGGCTCGGCATCGCGATTCTCGAGCGCATCGACAGCAGCGACCCGACCGCCCTCACCGGCCTGCCGATGATCGCCCTGACGGCGATGCTGCGCAAAGCCGGCGTGCGCTTTTTCGGCCTGTAACCCACCAAAAAACAATGGGGTCAGACCCGTTTAAACGACGGCAAAGCGGCATTCAATCTGCGAAATACTTTGGCCTGGCCCGGCTTTTTCGGATAAAAGACGACCAGGAGGCGCAAAGCACGCCTAATAACCGGGTCTGACCCCATTTTTCATTCACTCATTTTTATCAGAAAAATATGCCTGGCACCCTTTACNNGCGCGGCTCGATTACTTCGTGGCGGAAAACGCCAAGACCGCGCGCGGCTTCCTCAAGCTGATCGCGATCGACCATCCGCTGGCCAAGCCGCTGCAGGAAATCGAGATCGCCGAACTGAACGTGAATACGCCGCCGGCGGCGCTGGCCGGCCTGCTGGCGCCGCTGCTGGCCGGGCGCGACTGCGGCCTGGTGTCGGAAGCGGGCGTGCCAGCGGTGGCCGATCCCGGCGCCGACCTGGTGCGGCTGGCGCATCAGCATGGCATCACGGTCAAGCCGCTGGTCGGGCCGTCGTCGCTGCTGCTGGCGGTCATGGCGAGCGGGCTGAACGGGCAGAGTTTCGCCTTCAACGGCTACCTGCCGACCGATGCGGCGCTGCGCACCAAGCGGATCAAGGAACTGGAGCAGCGCTCGGGACGCGAAAAACAGACCCAGCTGCTGATCGAGACGCCATATCGCAACGGCGCCATGCTCGAGGCGCTGGTGGGCGCTTGTCTGCCGGCGACGCTGATCTGCGTCGCGACCGACCTGAGCTTGCCGACGGAATCGATCCGCACCCTCAGCGGGGCGAAGTGGAAGGGATTGCTGGCGGCCGGCAAGATGCCGGAGTTTCACAAGAAGCCGACCGTGTTTCTGTTCTTGGCCTAGCGAGTCGCGCCGTCATTCAATATTGCCAGCCTCGGCACGTCGGCGCTGAAGGTAGCGGCTAGTGCACTTCCTGGGCCAGTTCGTTGATCCATTCGAAGGCGGCGAGCTCGATGTCGCGCAGGTCCTTGATGGTGAGCTCGAGATGGCGCAGCGCAGCGGTCAAGGCCCTGCCGCACTTGGCCTTTTCCAGCATCTCGACGATGTCGAGCATTTCGCCGTACTCGCCTTCGCGATGCAGCAGCGCCGAGCGCACTTCGCCGGCCACGTCGACCGTGTCGAGGATGTCTTCCATCGACATCGAAAATAGCGCGTCGGTGAGCGACATGATGCCGACCGTGAATCCGGTCTCGGCGGCGTCGCGATTGCCGGGGTGGATCTTCAGGCTCATCAGCTCAAGCATCTTGCCGCGCGTGGTCGCCATCTGCAACAGCGGCAGGTTCATCTCGACCTGGGCGCCCGGCGTCGCATACAGCAGGATTTGCAGCCAGCGCTGCAGTTGCTGGCGTCCCAGCACTTCGATCGCCTGCCCCAACGTGTCGATCCGGCCGCGCACGCCGGCCGCCGGCGTATTCACCAGCCGCAGCAGGTTCAGGCTGATCAATGCATCGCGCTTGACCGCCAATTCGATGGTGTGGTTGTCCGCGTCGGAATTGACCAGCTCGAGCAGGTCGAGGATCGCCAGCTCGGATGGCGCGATTTTCTTGCCCGAGAGGATGGCGGGACGGGCGAAATAGAATCCCTGGAAATATTCGAAACCGAGCTCCAGGCACAGGCTGAATTCTTCCTGCGTTTCGACCTTTTCGGCCAGCAGCTTCTTGTGTTCGCGCCGCAGGGCCTCGGTCAGTGCCGGCAGCCGCGCCGCATCGACGCCCTTGACGTCGATCTTGATGACGTCGACCAGTTCGACGAGCGCGCGCACGTCTTCCGACTCGGCCACTACGTCGTCGAGCGCGAACTTGAAGCCGAGCGTTTTCAGCTCCCTCACGCGAGCGAGCAGCTCAGGCGTGGCTTTGACGGTTTCGAGGATTTCCAGGATGACCTTGTCAGCCGGAAGGAAGCGCACGTAGTCGCTCATCAGCGCGGCCTCGGTGACGTTGACGAACGCCAGTTGCGCGCCCACCACATGTTCCATGCCGAGCTGCGATGCGTGCGAGATCACGGCGGCGGTGGCGGCGGCGTCGTCGGTGACGTTCGCCTCGGTCGAGCCCGCCGTGCGGAACAGCAATTCGAACGCGACCAGATGCTGGTCACGCCCGAGAATAGGCTGACGCGCGAGGAAGAACTCGTCGAAAGGCAAGGATAATTGGGCCGTAGCGTCGATCGGCACGGGACACCCCCGGTAACAATGGAGCGCAGCATCCCGGCTGACTGAACCAGCCGGCTGCGCCCACACCCTGACTATACTACAAATCGAATTTTAATTTACATTTCGACATCGAAACCAACCGCGGGCTTACGGCCGGCGCGGACCCGGTTTGGCGGGGCCGGTCGGACGGCCGCTGGTCGGGCGCCCGCTGGTGGGACGCCCGCTGCGCGGGGCGGTCGTGCTCGCCGCGCCGCGCGGGCCGACCGCGCCGGCCGTACCCGGAGTGCCGGCCGGCGCCTGGCCCGGCAAGCGCAGGCTGCCGGTACCGGCAGTCGGGCTGGCGCGACGTGCGTTGCCAACTGGCACACGCGCAGTGCCGTTGGCGCCCACGCGGGTGCTGGCGGTGCCGGTCAGCTGGGTGCCCGATTCGATCACGAAGGTGGCGCCGGCATCCTTGCCGAGCACCTGCACCAGGTAAGGCATCACCTGGCGCAAGGTCGGCTCGAGCGTGTACGGCGGATTCATGATGAACATGCCGCTGCTGTGCAGGCCGAAGCCGTCCGGGCCGGGAGTCGACACGGTCAGCGTCACGTTCAGCCATTCCTTGGCCGGCAGGCGCTTGAGCTTGTCGGCGAACTGGCGCGATTCCATGCGCTGCAGCACCGGATACCAGATGGCGAAAATGCCGCTCGGGAAGCGTGCCAGCGAGTCTTCCAGCGCCTCGCGCACCTTGCGGTAGTCCTGCTTGTCTTCGTACGGCGGGTCGATCAGCACCAGCGCGCGGCGCGACTGCGGCGGCAGCAGCGTCTTGAGGGCGTGGAAACCGTCGCCGCGCTCGACCAGCACGCGCTTGCCGCGCTGGGCCGGGCGCTCGCCCTGCGCAGCGGCGTGCTCGGCGACCTTGCGGAAATTATCGGCGAGGATCTTGGCGTCGGCCGGGTGCAGCTCGAACAGGCGCAGGCGGTCCTGCTCGCGCATCGCCTTGTCGGCGCAGTACGGCGAGCCCGGGTAGTAGCGCATCTTGCCGCTCGGGTTCAGGCCCTTGACCAGGTTGACGTAGTCGGCCAGCTGCTTCGGCATGTCTTTGCGGTCCCACAGCGGTCCGATGCCGGTCTCGTATTCGGCGTTCTTGGAGGCGTAGCCACCGTCGAGCGCGTACACGCCGGCGCCCGAATGGGTGTCGATGTAGGTGTAGGCGGTGTCCTTCTGATTCATGTACTCGTGCAACTGGACCTGCACGAAATGCTTCAGGACGTCGGCGTGATTACCCGCGTGAAAGGCGTGGCGGTAGCTAAGCATGGGAATTCCAAATAATAGGATCGAACGGCGCGCGGCATCGAAAAATGCGGCGGAATATTCCGACATTATCCACCACAATCGCATTTGTTGATGATTTTAGGGCCATTCGCCTGGTACGCTAGCTTCAAATACGTCATTCCTGCCACTGGCAGAAATGACTTCCCGCGCAGGCGGAATCCATCACCCGAGTGCGTGGTGACGGCGCCGATTATTCAGACNNGAGACGCTGGCGGCGCGAACGAAAAAAAACCGCACGGGCGGGTGGCCGGTGCGGTTCCAGGTTGGAGGAGGAAGGCGCCAGCCTTCCGGCTGGCCCTCCTCCCCAGCAGCCTTTTAGGCCACTTTCTTTTCGTCGAAGAACTGTTCGTCTTCGGTCGAACCGTGCAGCGCGGTGGTCGAGCTCTGGTTCTGCTGGATCGTCTGGGTGACGGCATCGAAGTAGCCGGTGCCGACTTCGCGCTGGTGCTTGACGGCCGTGAAGCCTTTGTCGGCGGCGGCGAATTCGGCTTCCTGCAGCTCGACGAAGGCGGTCATGTTGCGGCGGGCGTAGCCGTGCGCCAGGTTGAACATGCCGTAGTTGAGCGAATGGAAGCCAGCCAGCGTGATGAACTGGAACTTGTAGCCCATCGCGCCCAGCTCTTTCTGGAACTTGGCGATCGTTGCATCGTCAAGGTTCTTCTTCCAGTTGAACGATGGCGAGCAGTTGTAGGCGAGCATCTTGCCCGGGAACTTTGCGTGGATGGCGTCGGCGAAGGCCTTGGCGAAGGCCAGGTCCGGCTTGCCGGTCTCGCACCAGACCAGGTCGGCGAACGGGCAATATGCCAAGGCGCGGGCGATCGACTGCTCGAGGCCGTTGCGGACCTTGTAGAAGCCCTCGACGGTGCGCTCGCCGGTGCAGAACGGCTTGTCGATCGGGTCGATGTCCGACGTCAGCAGGTCGGCCGCTTCGGCATCGGTACGGGCGATCACCAGCGTTGGCGTGCCCATGACGTCGGCAGCCAGGCGCGCCGCGGTCAGCTTCTCGACGAATTCGCGGGTCGGCACCAGGACCTTGCCGCCCATGTGGCCGCACTTCTTGACGGAGGCGAGCTGGTCTTCGAAGTGGACGCCGGCGGCGCCGGCATCGATCATCGACTTCATCAGTTCGTAGGCGTTCAGCACGCCGCCGAAGCCGGCTTCGGCATCGGCGATGATCGGCGCGAAGTAGTCGATGTCATCCTTGCCTTCGGACCACTGGATCTGGTCGGCGCGCTGGAAGGTGTTGTTGATGCGCTTGACGACCATCGGCACCGAGTTGGCCGGGTACAGCGACTGGTCCGGGTACATTTCGCCGGCGATGTTGGCGTCGCCCGCGACCTGCCAGCCCGACAGGTAGATCGCTTTCAGGCCGGCCTTGACTTGTTGCATGGCCTGGTTGCCGGTCAGCGCGCCGAGCGTGGCGACGAACGGCTCGGTGTGCAGCAGGCCCCACATTTTTTCGGCGCCGCGCTTGGCAATCGTGTGCTCGATCTGCAGCGAGCCGCGCAGGCGCACTACGTCGTCCGCCGTGTACGAGCGGGTGACGCCTTTCCAGCGCGGGTTGGTGTCCCAGTCTTTTTGCAGGGCTGCTACTTGCTGTTCACGAGTTGCCATGGTGTTCTCCTAATTGAAAAGCNNTGATTTCCCGGAAGACTTTTCACAATGCGAAACGACGTCACCGCCAGATGAAAACCGGGTGTGGCACGCACAGGGGGCACTCGACCATGGTAGGAGCGTGCCCGCAGGTCAGATTTGACGACGGGCAACTAATAACGGGGAAGCGGGCGCGTCAGCTCAGGCAAGCTTCTGTTGCGCCACCAGGATGCCGTCGGCGTCGGCGTAGATCCAGTCGCCCGGATTGATGGCGACGTCGCCGATCAGCAGGCGCACATTGGCGGTGCCGGCGCCCTTCCTGGCGCTGCGTTGCGGATGGGTGGCGAGCGCGCGCACGCCGATTTCGAAGCTGTTGATTTCGTCGCTGTCGCGCACGCAGCCGTTGACGACCACCCCGCTCCAGCCGTTGTCCTGCGCCAGCAGCGCCAGCTGGCCGCCGACCAGGGCGCAGCGCAGGCTGCCGCCGCCGTCGACCACCAGCACGTTGCCGTGGCCCGGGCCTTCCAACGTGGCGCGCACCAGCGCGTTGTCCTCGAACACCTTGAGCGTCACGGCCGCGCCGGCGAACTTGACGCGCTGGCCGAACAGGCGAAACAGCGGCGGCAGCACGGCGAGCCGGCCGTCTTCCAGCAGTTCGAGGTGCGCGTCGCAAATGTCGGCAGTGGCGAAGTCCATGATGGTGTCCTGAGTGGGGATGGGATCGATTCTAAGCTTTTTGCAGGACCGGCGCGCGCCGGCTGCTGCCGACGCCGACTGCGGTGACGATCGCCAGCGCCTGGAACAGGCCGATGCACAGGAACACCCAGGACGGATGCCGGGCGTCCATCAGCGCGCCGAACATCAGCGGCCCGACCGA
>CXWL01010193.1_pt1 | contig 15007 bp, 18 predicted proteins | sample 590931 | NCBI WGS metagenome assembly CXWL01 (sample SAMEA3498368, study PRJEB10139) | groundwater metagenome | biome: water well; material: biofilm material | place: Germany | collected 2015-04-27 | reverse complement strand
TCTTTCGTTCAAAAACTTCGCCGCTCTTCGATTTACTACAGCGACGATTTACTGGAAAAGGTAGTGAAGCTTGCAGGGGAGTGATGATTTGGGTCAATGCTGGCGCATCCCGCGTGGCCGTGCGGAAATACGCCGTTCCCCAAAACGGCGCGCTCACCTACCTGCTCGGAGACCATTTGGGCAGTACCTCCCCTGCCGTGGACTCTGTGACCGGGGAGACGATCGAAACCCGTTACAAACCCTGGGGCGAGGTGAGATACGCCACCGCTGGCAAGTCCCTGCCGACGCGGTACACCTTCACGGGACAATTCAGCCACGTCTCGGACGAGGCGACGGATTTGGGGAGCGCGGGTTTTGGGTTGATGTTTTACCAGTCACGGATGTACGACCCTGTGCTGGGACGCTTCTCCTCGCCAGACACGATCATCCCGTCCACGCAAGGGGTGCAGGGCTGGGATAGATATGCCTACGTGAACAATAATCCGATTCGATATAATGATCCCACTGGACACATGTGCTCTGACCCTGAGGATCCCACACCGAGTTGTGAGAATGGCCGCACGCCTCCTCCAAACAGTGGCGGTGGGGGCAATAGAGGTGGTGGTGGGGGTGATGATGATGACGAGGACGTAGGTGGCTCTGACCCCGACCTTTGTGAGATATATGACTGTGATGGAAATATAGATATTGATTTATTTTCACTCACTGGAAATAATGATAACCGTGGTGACTGTCCTCCAGATGACATGGAATGTATATTCAAAGTTTCGTTAAATATAGATGAACTGATTAGGCTACATGAGAGTTATGATGATCATGCAGATAATTTACGGTGGATAGCTCTCGCTGCTGCGCTAGCTGGAATACTTGTTCCCGAAATCATCTTTCCAGCCTGGGGAATTGCTGTATTTGCAGAGCATGAATCTGTTCAGAGCGATAAAGTGGCTTCTTTTTTTCAAAGCGCAGGTGGAGAAATATCTAATACTAATCCTACGGTAGATGTAACAATGAAAATTGGTTTCAAATTAGCGACCGAAGGAAATCGAGTGCCAACTGAACTTCAGTATTCAACTACATTTTTTGCTACCTTAGAATCTTTAGAGTATTATTGGTCACACTAAAAGAAGGAGCCAGTATATGCATAAAATAATCAATAGATTAATAAGCCTGCTTGTATTTTTCATAGGGCTTTGGGTCATGTTTAATCTTGTAATGATTACAATTACCCAGCTTGACCCATTTAGTTTTCGAAAGGATATATTAAAAATATTTTCCCTAATTCTGATTGAGGCGTTGCTCTTTGTCTATATCTATGCACATGTATTGAAGAATAAAAATTTTAAGGGACAAGACATATATTCACAACCAAAGGTAAGCGTATTGTTTTATGCAGGAGTGTATGGAGTATTAGGAGGTCTAGGATATGTAATCCTTTTGCAGGCTTTTGGCCTGGTATATTAAATTTCCTAAATTAGCCCTTGTTTTTCTGTGTTTGACTCTGAACATGAGATCACCAAAGATTTGATTATGTTATTCATTACACAGCGATCTTTCCCTAAATAGGCCTCGGGATGAGCATTGCTAATCCAAAAGTATTATGTATAACAGAGGGCGATATTGTAAACACCAGCGCACAGAGATATCTGTGCGCTGGTGTTGTTTAATCCATGTCAATCAACTCTGCCTAATATCCCAGAACTTCTTCACAATCTTTTCCAGCGACTTCTTCACATTCTCCTTCGTGATGCTGGAACAAGGGATGATAATCGGATAAATGCTATAATCCGAGAAGAAAAAAGACGTTCTGAAATGGAAAGAAACGAGTGAGCCATGCAAATCTCCTTTTCGCTCCCTGACGGTCAATTCGTAACCGAAACCCCCGAACAAGCCGCCCAAAAGATTCGCGTCTATGCGGCCCTGGGGCTGTATCAAGCCGGGGAACTTTCCATCGGCGCGGCCAGCGAACTGGCGGGCATGGATCGCTATGACTTCCTGGAGTTGTGCAAGCGTGAGGGCGTGGTGTTGCGCGTCCAAACCCCAGAGGAATTAGAAGCTGAATTCGGGAAGTTCTCAAAGGGGAAATAGTTCATGCTCATTATTGCCGATAGTTCCGCGCTGATCGCCCTCGCCGCCTGTGATGGGTTGGAATTGTTATTACAGGTGTACGATGATGTCAAAGTCCCCGAGGCGGTCTTTTCTGAAACGGTCGCGCCTGAAAAACCCTACTCCGAAATTCTGGGAAGATTCCTTTTGGATAAAGTGGCGCAAGCGGATACAACCCGTTGGGTCCTCGCGGCAGGCGGGCTGGGTCGCGGCGAGATTGAAGCCATGGCGCTCTATAAACAACTGAATGCCGATGCGCTCTTGATAGACGATCACCGAGCCAGAGTCATCGCAGAGCACAACCAGGTCAATTGCATTGGCGCGTTGGGTTTCCTTCTGTTTGCCAAACAAAGCGGCGCAGTTCCAGAGGTGAAGTCTTTCGTTCAAAAACTTCGCCAATCTTCGATTTACTACAGCGACGATCTACTGGAAAAGGTACTGAAGCTTGCAGGGGAATGATGATTTGGGTCAATGCTGGCGCATCCCGCGTGGCCGTGCGGAAATACGCCGTCCCCCAAAACGGCGCGCTGACCTACCTGCTCGGAGACCATTTGGGCAGTGCCTCCCTTGCCGTTGACTCTGTGACCGGGGAAACGATAGAAACCCGTTACAAGCCCTGGGGCGAAGTGAGATTCGCCACCGCGGACAAGTCCCTGCCGACGCGGTACACCTTCACGGGACAATTCAGCCATGTCTCGGACGAAATTGCACCGATACTTTTGCCCTGTACTCTTCCGAATATAAAGCCTGCTATACCGTTTTTTCTTGATGATATACTCCGCTCATGCCAGTTTCGGACCAGGGTATCACCAAAGATCGGTACATGTTCATTCCCCGCGCGGCGATCTTTGCCCGCCGCGGGGATGAATATTTATTGATCAAAGGCGCGCCCACAAAGAGACTTTGGGCCGGCAAATACAACTGTCTCGGCGGCCATGTGGAGCGCGGGGAGGATGTGCTCTCTGCTGCGGCGCGCGAACTGCTCGAAGAAGCCGGCGTCACCGCAGACTTGTGGATGTGCGGCACAGTGTTCGTGAATGCGGGGGAGGTGGGAGTCTGTCTGTTTGTGGTGTGTGGGGAAAATGTTCGGGGGGAGGTCAAAGCCTCTAAAGAAGGATCAGTTGAATGGGTTAAGAGAGAAGCGGCGCTTCATCTGCCAGTGGTGGAGGATTTGCCGATCCTGTTGGAGCGAATCCATGCCATGAAGATGGGCGCTGCGCCTTTCTCGGCGCGTTCGTTTTATGATGAGGGGGGAAGGTTGCAGGTGGCGTTCTACGGAATCACGTAACTTTGCAATTCGGTGGCGAATGTGTAAGGCGTGCCGCCAAAATCCCAATTTTCCACAGACTTGATATAGCCGATACCGGGCGCGTACCAGATGAGGCTGGCGCCGGTGTATTTCATGGGGACTTGCAGATCGCCAAACGGGACGAGGAAATCTACAGTGGAAGTGGATTGAAACTTGATGGCCTCAAAGGTGCCGGCGGGCACGGTGATCGTTTCTGTGCCCATCTCTTGCATGGCGGCGGAATAGGCGCCGTTGGATTGAACCTGCTCCCCGGTGGGCATGGGGATCATGCCTTGCATTGTCAGGTTGTATTGCCATTGCATTCCACTGACGATCTGGCCCGGCAGGCTGATGCCCGATATGGCTGTGGTGGTGAACTCGGCGGCCATGCCTTGCGCCGAAATACTGGCTATCGCGCCGCCGCCCAGTTCGAGGGCTTTCAAGCCATCCGATTCGCAAGACCATGCCTGTGTGCGGGTGAGACCCGTAAATTGTGTTGTGAGAGTGAACCCATCGGCGCGGACTTCGCTGATGGTGTCGCTAAAGGCGAAATCACCATTGGGGCCGCCGGAGTTGATGTATGCCCAACTCGCGCCTTGCCGTACGGGAAACAGGGGATTGCTGCACACCCCAGCGACGGTTGAATTCGACACAGTGGGCGCCTGCTGTGTAAATGGAAGCGCCGCCCCGTTCTTTTCCGTTTCGTTCCCCTGACTGCAACCTATTAGGCCGGCAAGGTTAACCGCGATGAGAAGAATGATAATCTTGCGCCAGGACTGCATGGTGTTCTCCAATCACTGCCATTTCAGCAGGGTGATGATGAACTTACTTCCCTTGCCCGGCTGGCTTTCCACATCCAGCGAGCCTTTGTGCTGTTGGATTACCTGGCGGGTAATGGAAAGCCCAATGCCCAGCCCGCTGTACAGCTCGTCGCCGTTTCTTTCGAGATGCACGAACCGGTCGAAAATGCGCGGGCGCATGATAGGGTCTATGCCGATGCCGTGATCTTCAACGGCAATGATCACCTTGTTATCCCTGCTGGAAATACGAACCTCCACCATGCCATCCGGCGGGCTGAATTTGATGGCATTATCCACCAGCGCCGTAACCGCCCGCTCGAGTGACTGCGAGTCGCCTTGCGCGACTGGAACGCCGTGATCCTCCCGCACCTTCAAAANNACATCCACAATATCCACAGGCTGGAATTCGGGCAGAACCAGTTCGAGTTCCTGCAAAAAGAGGATGTCGTTGGTAAGGGTGATGATCTGGTCTACATTGCGGCTGATGGTCTCGATGGAAATCTTTAATTGCTCGCCGCTGAGCATTCCTTTCTTGAGCACCTGTAAATATCCGCTGGCTACCATCAAGGGGGTGCGTAATTCATGGGCGATGTTGGAGAGGAATTCCTGGCGGGCAAGGTCCTGTTCGGCGAGTTGTTGATAGGCGTCGGCGAGTTCGGATGCGCGCAGCCGTAGGTCGTCGATGGCGAGCTGGTCGTTCTGTCTTAACCGATTGCTGATCTCACGCACCATGGCCATTGCCACGCTGGGACTTCGTTTCAAAACGCGGTCGAAGCCTTCCTTGTCCAATTCGAGGAGCACCGTGTTCGTAAGGGATTTGACGGTGGCGGCGCGCGGCGCATTGTGGATGAGCGCCATCTCGCCGAAAAAATCTCCGGCGGTGAGTGTTTTTAGCAGGCGTTTGTCGGCGTTGTTGATGATCTTGGTGACTTCAAAATCACCTTCGAGGATCATATAAAAAGTGCGTTCAACCGCATCTTCCCTGCACACCACTGTCTCGGGTGGGTAGGTTTTGATGCGGCTGTTTATAATGATTTCCTGCACTTCATCGGGCTTGATGCCGGGAAATGCGCGCGGGATGATTTTTGCGGGGGTACGGATCGTTGTCATGGTCTGTCTTATCCTGCATCGATTCTATCATGCGCTTAAAAATGGACTTTCACCCATTTGGCCTATTCTCCCCGGCGAAAACGTAAGCCGTGTTTGGTTCGATTTTTATTGCAAACCATCATGAAGTGTTTCTGTAAAAGGCCGCTGAAAATCTACTTAATCCGTGTGCTTTAAACAAGCCCCATGTGTGAGAAGTTTTCAACTTGCCGAAAGCAGGAGTTCCGCTTATAGTGATTGAAACGATGTATCGCGGAGACAAACGTTCATGGCATGTTCGATTTATTACGATGATAATGGTTTTGTGCGTTTGGAATTTTCGGGGATTTTCGATGCCTCGAATGGAAGCGAGATTGTGCGGGAGGCGGCGGCGCTTTTAAGGGAAAAGAATAGTTTTCGCGTGCTTACGGATTTTCGAAATGCGACGGTCAGGCTGTCGTTTGGGATGGTTTACAATTTGCCGCAGATGGTTCGCGCATGGGCGGGGGAGGAGGAAATGTTCATCTATCAGATAAAACGCGCATTGGTGACGCCTGCCAGATATTTTGATGTTTTCCATTTCTATGAAAATGTGGCGGTTAACCGCGCGCAGCGTTTGAAGGTGTTTCTCGATATGGACGAGGCGAAGGCCTGGCTGTTGGCGGAGAATTGATAGGGAGTGGGGAATGCTGTTTTTGTAGGAGCAGGCTGGGGCGGCGAGAAGAGGCGGGGTTACTTCTTCCTTTTGCTTATGCGGGCCGCCTGATGGTTAATATCCATTGGGGCGATCTTAAATTCCCTCTGCTGCGCGCGCACGGACTGTAATGCGCTCTCGAACCATTCTTCGATCCATTGCGGTTTTTCAGGTTTTTCCGATTTCAAGTAGCGGATGAAGCCTATTACATCAATGAGCCTGATGTCCGGAAGGGTGGCTATTTCCTCCATGATGATCGCTTCCAGTGAGTTCATGTGCGGGTACTCCTTGTGGGGCGGGTCAGGTTTTGGTTTGCTGGCTGGCGCTGCCCATGTGGGTGTTGACCTGTTCCAGCAGGAGCAGGATTTCGTGCCGTTCGCTGGTGAGGTGCTGGAGGGATAAGGCGAGGTTTTCCTTTTCCGTTTCTTTCAGGGTGGGCAGGATGCTTTCGGCGCGGGCGATGCGCGCGTTCTTTTCGGCAAGTTTGATCTCGAGTCGTTTGCGGTAGCCTTCGTAGAATTCTTTTTCGCTGAGCGGTTCGACGACCAGGGGTGTGGATTTGTTGAGCAGTTCTTCGATGAGCGGCAGGAATTCTTCGAGGATGACGGGTTTTTCCATGAAGCGGGTGGCGCCGATGGTGAGGGCGAAGGCTTTGTCTTCGGGGGCCACGTAGGTGGCGGAGAGGAAAATTACGGGGATGCTGCGGGTTTCGGGTTCGATGCGCAGACGGTGGACGAGGCTGAAGCCGTCCATGCGGGGCATGAGGATGTCGGTGATGATGAGGGCGGGGTGTTCCTTTTGGATATGTTCGAGCGCTTCCTGTCCGTCTCGCGCAGTGAGCACACGATAGCCTTTGAATTTGAGGGTGGTATCCAGCAGGGTGAGGATGTCGGGAACGTCTTCCACGACCAGCAGGTAGCGTTTATTTGTGTTCATGGGGCTATTGTAGTACGAAATTGCTTTCTTTGGCGTAATTAAATGATTGCGGATTTCTTCCTACACGTTGGGGCTATTTAATAACTCCTTTAGGGCGGTCAACTCTTCCTTTGAAAGCGTCACTCCCTTGCCCATTTTCTCGTGGTTTGCGGACCAGTCGCGCAGGTCGTATTTCGGCTCGCGGTCGTTCCAACTGATCAGGTTGAGTTCCTTCGACCAGCCGCTGGCCGAGGTGGATAGTACGCCGATCTTTTTGATGATTTCATATTTGATTTCGGACATGGTTGGGGTCTCCTGATTTTATCGTTTCTTCAAGTTTACCATTGTGTGCAAACCGTGAAACCAACCTATCCACCCGCCACTCGCTGCGGGTACAATGTGATGGACGGTGTCAGAAAAGCCGCTACAACGAAAAATCATATCTATTTATATCCACTACCAATCTAAAAACCGCCCATCTATATCTCCGCTTATTCGCCCAATTTGCGTAATTCGCGTTAAAGGGTTTGCTTTCTTGAACAGTGTCTACACATGAGCCAACTTTTCAAAAACCACAGGTTGGGCAACATTTGGGTTCAACTTGTTTTATTTTTTATACTGGCTGCATGTACGCCAGTTCCCCAACCCCCACAGGAGAATACGACACCCATGAAAGAGATTCGATATCTTGCCCTCGGCGATTCCTACACCATTGGCGAAAGCGTCCCTGAAAATGAACGCTGGCCCAATCAACTGGTGGAATTATTAAAATCCTCTCCCCAGTTTGAGCGGAGCCAGAGGGAGGTGGAAGCCACCATCATCGCCCGTACAGGCTGGACAACGAGTGAACTCTGGCAGGGCATCCAGGCCGCAAACCCACAGGGGACATATGATCTGGTTTCTTTGCTGATCGGAGTCAACAACCAATACCGCGGATATGACATCCACGAATACCGCGAGGAATTTCGATTTTTGCTGGGAAAAGCCATCGAATATGCAGGCGGGAATGCCAGTCATGTCATTGTACTTTCCATTCCAGATTGGGGCGTTACGCCCTTTGCGTCCGGCAGAGATCGTGAACAGATTGCAAATGATATCGACGCCTTCAACGCCGTCAACCTGGAAGAATCTCGAAATGCAGGCATCCATTATGTGGATGTGACCCCCGTCTCCCGCGAGGCCATGAACGACCCCGTTTTGGTCGCTGTGGATGGACTGCATCCTTCGGGCAAAATGTACGCCGCATGGGCAAGACTTGCCCTGCCCATTGCGGCGGAGATACTGGAGTAAAATCAACGCAACTCAAATTTAACGGAGAATCAACATGCCCAGGATCACAGCCATCAATCACGTTGCCGTCGTAGTGGATGACATGGACAAATCCCTTGCATTCTGGCAGGATGCGCTTGGAATTCAACTCCACGAACTGCGTGATGTTCCCGCTGAAAAATCCCAGGTGGCTTTTCTGCCGGTTGCCGGCGCCGAGGTTGAACTGGTTATGCCAACCACGGACGACTCAGGCATTGCCAAATACCTTGCCAAACGCGGCCCCGGGATGCATCACATCTGCCTTGAAGTGGATGATATTGTTGGAATGATTTCCCAGATGAAAGCTAAAAATATTCGCCTTATCAATGAAGAACCGCGCACCGCTGTTGATGGAAAAAAATACGCCTTTATTCATCCGGAGTCAACGGGCGGAGTGTTGGTTGAGCTTTACCAGCTTGCTTAAACGTAGAATGCAGCAATGCCAGAAAATATTGACAATATCCTGAAGAATGAATGCGGCCTTGTAAAAGACCGTCCCATTGTGGCCGGTGTTTCCGGGGGACCAGACAGCCTGTGCCTGATGGAGACATTGCGGCAGGCGGGCTATCCCGTGATCGTGGCGTATTTCGATCACCAGCTTCGGCCTGAATCCGGGACCGATGCGCGCATGGTGGAGAAGACCGCCAACCGCCTGATGCTCTCGTGCTTTGTCGATGGCGCGGATGTGCGCGCCCACGCTGAAGAAAAAAAACTGTCCATCGAAGAGGCGGCTCGCAATCTGCGTTACCGTTTTATGTTCGATCTTGCCCGCCGCTACAATGCCCAGGCGGTTGCCGTTGGGCATACCGCCGACGACCAGGTGGAAACCGTGCTGATGCACTTTTTGCGCGGCAGCGGCATCACCGGCTTGAAGGGCATGTCTTATCGCTCCATCATCCCCGTCTTTGACGCGGAGCTTCCCATCGTGCGCCCGCTCCTGGATATGTGGCGCGAGGAAACGGTGGTGTATTGCGCGGTCAACGGGCTGCGCCCGCATTACGATTCAAGCAACGACTCGCTGAATTTTCAACGCAACCGCATCCGCCACCTTTTGATCCCCAACCTCGAAACCTACAACCCAAAATTCCGCGAAGCTATTTTGCGCATGTCTCAGTCATTAAAAGGCGATTACACCTTTGTGATGGAAACATTGGAAAATGCCTGGAAGCAAACCGTGGTGACCGCCGACAAGGAATCCATCACCTTTGACTTTTCCCTGCTCTCAGCCTGCTCGCTCGGACTCCAACGAAACCTGATCAAACACGCCATGCAGATTCTTCGCCCCGGCGTGGATGTGACCTTCTCCGTGCTCGAACGCGCAACGAACCTCCTCCGCCAGGGAGCGCCTTCCCTGCGTGTGGACCTGAAGGCCGGTCTGCGCATGTTCCGTGAGGCAAATTACATCTACATCGGCACATTGGATGCGGAACTGCCCTTCGATCTCTGGCCTCAATTGATGGACGAGAAGCCCATCATCATCACTCCGCCGGGGCAGGTTGCGCTGGCCGGCGGGTGGAAGATTGGCTGTGAACGCTGGCATCTCCCTGCCCTCGCGAGGGAACAAGCCGAACGAAACGACGACCAGTTTCAGGTCTGGTTGGATGCGGGGCATTTGCCCGAATCGCTCGAACTGCGGCCGCGTCGTCAGGGTGATCATTTCGCGCCGCTGGGCATGGATGGTCACTCGCAAAAACTTTCCGATTTCTTCGTGAACGAGAAGGTTCCACAGCGCGCCCGCGAGCGCTGGCCCTTGCTGTGTGCGGGGGATGAAATCATTTGGGTGCCGGGCTACCGCCCTGCCCATCCCTACCGTTTGACGGATACAACCAGGAAGATCATTTATTTTTCAGCGCTGCGCCCGCCAGAGAAAATTTCAGAATAAAAATCCCCGTCATCGACGGGGATTTTTATTTACTTTATTTCGCCATTTAATTGCCTGAGTTTTATGAACAACTCTCTCCACTGGATCTTGCNNAGCTTTTGACGGATCTTATCCGCTTCTTCGCCGGATTGATAATCGCGCAGGGCGCATGTCCAGCGGCACATGTCGAAGGAGAGGTGTTTGGTGAGGCCGGCCTCTTCGCTGATATCTTCGAGCAGGTATTCCAGCCTGCGCGGCGACCAGGCGAAAACCTGGTCTACGGGCTGGTATTGGGTGAGGTATTCCTTGTAGGCTTCGATCCAGTCTTCGGCCAGGTCTATTTTGCGTTCCTTGTAGCGGTTGGCCGGGCTGGCGTAGCGGACAAAAAGATGGGGGCCGTTTTTCGCATCCAGGTCGATGTGGTTGATGTGAATGCCGAGGCACTCGCTTTTCTTGATGGCGGTGGTGAGCAATAAATAAACGAGGGTGTAGGGGCGGGCGTCGGGTTTCTTTTCGCGGCGGTGACGGTCTGCGGCGAGCAGGACGGCTTCGTACTCGCTCTCTGTCAGCGCTTGCGGAATCGGGCTGATGGCGGAGCGTTGCAGGACTTTTTCTGCGGGGTCCATTGCGAGCGTGCCATGCTGGTGCAGCCAGCGGAAGAAAGATTTGACGGATGTGATGCGCCGCGAGAGGGTTTTGGGGCTGCAAGGGATGCCGCGCTCTTTTTCCATCCAGGTGAAGAAGCGGTTGAGATGGTCTGTGGTGATTGCGCCGATGGACTGGTCTGGGGCGGTGAATTGGTTGAGCAGGCGCACATCCGAAAGAAATGCTTTAATGGTGTTGGGTGAACGTCCCTGGTCGTGCATGAACATTTCCCAGCCGCTGATGGCGGCGGGGAGAAGGGTCTTTGAATTGATGTGTGCAGAGTCAGATATTTTTGCCATGGTTCATCCTTGCGGGTAGCGCGTAGTCTTTTCGTATAGTTTAGCGAATCTGGGAGCGGTTGTCAACTGGGGATTTTGGGGAAGCAGGTATGTCGTTGCGAGGAGGGTGTTTTCCCGACAAAGCAATCTCACAATAATTTGGAGATTGCTTCGGGTAAAGAACAAGAACGCCCTCGCAATGACATGCATATTTAATGGGTGAGGTCTTGCGGTTGGAAGCAGGGTTCGTAATCTGAGCCGAGGATGAGGCGGTATTGGATGGCGCTGTTTGCGTCGGGTAGGGAAAGGATGTTTGCCGAAAACAGGCCGAGGCTGGTGATGATCGTTTGCTGTTGAGCAGAATCCTGCCCGGGGGTGAAATCCACTAGTACGGAGGAGGTGTAGTCGCGGCGGTCGGCAGTTCCCATGATGGTTTGGTAGCCTGCGTAATTGAGGCGCGAGGCGGCAAGGTTTTCCAGGGTGTTGAAGCTGGCGCCGTTTTGCACTTCGACGGTGATGGTTTCGCGGGTGACGGCGTACGGGGAGAGGGTGGCGGCTTCGATGAGCATTTGTTGAAGTTCGGCTTCGATTGGCAGCAGCACGGATGCGCCGCCGGGGGTGATCCACGGGTTGACGAGGGGCGGGCGGATGAAATAGCCGCGGATGTTGGCGTTGGTGAAGTTGACGGCGTAGGGAGCCATGCGCAGCATATCGGCCAGGTTGAGGTCGGTGATGACTGTGCTGGAGAAGTCGTTATAAAGTTGGGGGATTTTGCTGAAGGTGTCGGTTTGCAGGGCTTTTTGGAAGATGGTGCGCAGCACTTCCTGCTGACGGCGGCCTCTGTCAAAGTCGCTGGATTTTGAGCGGGAGCGGGCGTACCAGAGGGCAAGGTTGCCATCCATGTGAACCTGGCCCGGGCCGACGGTGTACAGCCACCAGTTGTTTTCGTTGTTGGGGTCGTAGGATGGGTCTATGAGCTGCCAGTCGGTGTAGGCGCAGGCGACGGGGACTTCGATTCCGCCGAGGGTATCTACGATACGGCGAAAGCCGTCGAATTCGACCATGGCGGCATGATCGATGCGAATGCCGAGGTTGTAGGTGATGGTTTCTTTTAAAAGGCCAGCCCCGCCGCCGGGGTAATCGTTGATCTCTCCGCTTTGGTAGGCGGTGTTGATGCGCTGCATCCCAACGGTTGGGATGTAAATCCACAAGTCGCGCGGAATGGAGATGAGCGAGACCTGTCCCTCTTTGGGCCAGACGATGGCGATGAGCAAGGTGTCGGTGCGGTAGGAGGAGCCTGGTCTTTTATCCGAGCCGATGAGCAGGAAGTTGATCGTCTCGTTGTCGGTGAGGGGCGGCAGGGCGGTTGGGTCAACCAAAGGGAATTGGGCTGGCGGGGGAGCGGCCTGGGTGGGGAAAAGCTGGCTGAAACTCACCGTGGCTGTCGGTTCGGCGGGAGGCGTGGGGGTGGGGGATGGCGTTTCGGAGGGAAGGATAAGCAGCGCAACGGATGCGTTTCCATCCACTGAAAGCGGGGGCAGGGTTGGCGTATAAAGGGATGGTTGAAACGGGGTGGGGGTTGGGCTTGAATTCGGCGCCGAGGTTATGAGGATAAAAGGCAGGGGCGCCTGTTGCGGGGCGGGAGCGCTTCCACAGGCTGTCAGTAAAATGGCGAATACTGCCGCCAGTGAAAAATGCTTAAATGATTTCATCTAATAAAATTTGCAACGTTGGAATAATTTATGGGAAAGCGGTTGGGCTTGAAGTAAGGGTCGGAACAGGCGTCGAAGTTGGGCTGGGGGTCGGCGAAGGCGGCACAGGCGTTTCGCTTGGAGTAGGCGTGCCGGTGAAAGGCAGCGCCGTCTCTGTTAATGGCTCGGTCGGGATTGGCGTGGCGGTAACGCCGGGCAACGGGGTGGGGAATGGCGTGCGCGTGGGGCCATTTGGCGCCCAAAGGATTTCGCCCGCAAAAATCAAGTCGCTGTTATTTCGGCAGTTGACGCTCTTCATTAAACCCAACGTGGTGGAATAATTCGATGCGATGGCAAAGAGGGTGTCGCCTGATTTCACCACATAATTTTTTACCCAGCCAGATGCCCCCTGCGAACAACTCACCACGGTGCTGGCGGGCACAGACGGAACATATAAAACCTTGCCCGCCACGAGAGTGTCGCTTACCAGGCAGTTCCCGCGTTTCAAATCATCCCTGTTCACACGATACCGAATTGCAAGGCTGTCCAGCGTATCAGCAGATTGAACCAAAATTTGCCCCCAGCCCACCGGGTACTGGCAGGAACCTTGAACCGCCGCATTTGTAAAAGTGGCAGTCACTGATAATGTGGGCGTTTCCAAACCTGGTATGGGCGTGGATGTGGGTGGCAATGTTGCAGTGGGGGTCAAAGGCACGGGAGACGGAATCAGGATGCTGGTCGCAGTGGGAGCCGCTTCGGGAACGAATTCCACAAGCGAGATCGAAAGCGCCCCAACCATCAACCCGATGGAGAACAGCGCCACCACAAGCGCGTTTCCAAAGTCGCGCAGACCCCGCATCATTTCTTTCCTTTGGGCTCAGTGTTTCTTTCAACGGCCGCTCCGGCAATCGGCAACAGCACGCTAAAGGTTGCCCCGGCGCCCTGCTCGCTTTCCACCCAAATTCGTCCGTGCTGCGCTTCGGTTAAAGTCTTCGCAATCGACAGGCCAACGCCCGTATCGCCAACGCCTTGAATCAGTACATTATCCGCGCGATACAATCGCGTGAAGACTCGCGGCAAATCATTGGATGCGATTCCGCCGCCGCTGTCTGCCACCTGAATGAGGATGTAATCCAACCCGTTCTCGCTTCGGGTCTGGACCTTGAGCCTGATTGCCCCCTCGAACGGAGTCGCCGCCCCGGCATTTTGCAGCAAGTGGATCAGGATCTGCTGTAACGCCTCGCGGTCTGCATGAATCGGCGCCAGGGCCTTCGGCAATTCCAGATGCATGGAAATATTTTTCTCGCGCACCTGCGTGCTCGTGTACGACATGGCATTGTCGATGATCGAGTTCAAATCCACCGATTCGGGTTTGAGATCGTTCAACTCCGTTTCCAGTGTGGTGATCTGGATCATATCATCCGTTAAACTGCGGATGCGTTCCGTGGAGGCCTTGATGCGTTCCACAAATTTTCTTTGCAGCGCGCCTAGAATACCCACAGACTCGCCGAGCAGCAGGTCAGTGTACCCAACAATGGAAGATAACGGCTGGCGCAATTCCTGCGAAATGGATGCGATCACCTCAGCCTGCTCTGTGCTCTTGGTCGCAACCCGCCCCTTTTCCATTTCATGCGTCTTCATGTTGGCTTCGGCAAGCTGGTTCTGTAAACGAGCAAGTTCCTGTAAGGATGCCTTCAATTCATTCTCAACTTGCGAAGCCGAACCCGAAGGCTGCAAGTTCTTGCCCGTCCGCAGTTCGGCGTTCTCGAGCTGCAATTGCCCGATGATGCGCTGTGACTCTTCCTGCGCCACCAGCAGGGAAGACATTTCCACCGAGCCGCTTTTTTGGATCTCCGCCCGCGCCGCTTCCAATTGCTGCGAAAGCTCCTGAATCTGGCGCTCCAGTTGAATGGTTTGCGTGCGCGCCTGGTCTGCCTGGGTTTCCAGTTTATTTAATTTCTGGCTGCGTTTGATGATGGGAACCAGCGATGTGGCAATATTGGAAAGGAAAGCCTGATCCTCCGCTGTCCATGTGCGGTCGGAATATGGAGAAAGCAAAAGGATGCCGCCCAACGCTTCTTTTTCAGGTGTGAGGATCGGCACACTCAACAAATGCCCGGGGTTCGTCAGGCCCAGAATATCCCCAAGTCCCTTAATATCGGCGGAGGTACTGCTGGCAGGCATTCGCAAGGGACGCCCGCGTTGCAGCGAATTTGCCAGCATCGGAATCGAACCTTTATTGAGCGAACCGCCCTCCAGGCTGTCCTCGCGGATCAAATCATATCCCCCGGCAATCACCATTTGATTATTATTGTCCGTCAGGTAGATCATGAAGCAC
>CXWL01038347.1_pt1 | contig 15009 bp, 7 predicted proteins | sample 590931 | NCBI WGS metagenome assembly CXWL01 (sample SAMEA3498368, study PRJEB10139) | groundwater metagenome | biome: water well; material: biofilm material | place: Germany | collected 2015-04-27 | reverse complement strand
GCGCCAAAGTGATGATTGTGACGCGGATCATGCGTCCACTAGACACCCGCCCCGACGCCGGCTGGTATCATTCACTTGGAGGACTTGCGCGGGGCCCCGTGGCGCCGGTCACGGACGCAATAACAGCTCCGCCGTTGCGAGTTCGGCAAGTTGAACTTGATTGCGCGCGCCGGTCTTCGCGAACACGCGCTTCAAGTGCGTACGCGCCGTGGTCGGCGCGATGTTCAGTGCGCGGGCCGCCGCCTTCAGTCCGGCGCCCTTGACTAGATGACACACCAACGCGGCCTCCGTTGGCGAAAGCCCGTGCACCAGCCGCAACTGCTGCGCATGCGCGCCGAACGGGCGTTCGGGATCAACGACAAGCACCAGCACCTGTGCCTTGCGGCTTGGTAAAGCCGCGCTGGTGCGCAGAGGGACGGCTAGAACCGTGAGCGGCGCGCGGCCTTCGCCCCGGCTCACGCGGAGCGGCCGTGTTGCCGCCGTTGTGTCCGCATCGGCCGCAGCGGCGATCAACGCGCGAAGCCCCGCCGTTTCGCGATGCGCGAGCGCTGCCAAGCCGTCCGATGTGCAGAGAAGGGCGTCGCCGAGAGCGAGCAACTCATGAGCTGCCCGGTTCGCGAAACGAATGCGACCGCTCGCGTCGGTGAGTAGGACGGCATGCACAAGGCGATCGAATGCGGCTTCCAGCGGCATATCATGCGTGCGGGCGGCGCCAAGCTTCATCCAGATCTGCGTTGCCCGGCGCAAGTGCGGACCCAGCAGCGCCAAGTGCTTCAACTCGGTGTCGTCGAAGGCGCCCAGCTTTGGACCCCGCGACAAGCCGACAAACGCAAACTCTTCGCCCGCGTTTACGACGGCTACGCCGGCATAGTCGGTTTGGCCGGATGGTCGCGCCCATTCGTTGAAGAAGGAGGTGCGCTCGAACTGCCGGCGCGGAACCACCATGCGATCGGTGAAAACCTGGCCCGTCTTCACGAAGTGCGCGCCGATGGAAACGTGACGCGACTCCCGCGCCACGAAGGACTGCGCCCAGTGATCTTCCACGCCAATGCAGAACCCCGTTCCCCTGCCGTCCTTGCGATCGACCGCGATCATCGAACCGACTTGCGCGCGGGTTGCGGCAGCCAAGTCGGCCAACGCACGGGACCAAGGCGCGCCGTCGATCGCCGCCTCGAACAAGCCGTCGATCACTCGACGGTCCGCATCCATCATCGCCATGGCTATCCGCCTAGAGCTCGGGCCGAAGCATAGCAACGCAGTGGCGGTTGGTGCCACCGAGATCAGGGATTTGGCTCACTTTTCGTTCTACATTCGTTCCCGAATTGCGCCTAAGCAAGCGCGATGACGGCATCGGTTTCGTCGAGAACGGCCTTGATCGCAGGCGCAACAACTCCGGTTGACGTACGGGTTGAGCCTGACGGAGGCCTAGCTCGTCTGCCATCTCGTGAAAGGCGTGGTCCCGCTCAAGACCGCGGCGCACGCGCTCACCATCACCCCGACGCCGCGCAAGTCCACCATTTGGATGATTGTCGACCGGCGCGCGGCCAAGTGATGATGCCGCATCATGAGATGCCTTCTTCGGTCATTGTTCTTAGGTTCGTGATTTCCCTCGGGGAGGCTGCGATCCGAAACTTGGCTGGGAGAGCTGTGCGCCAACAGAAAGTGCAGAGTGTTCACCAGGATCGACTGCGCGAACTGAGGGCGGCCCTCCATCCCGCAGCGCCAAACAAGATCGCCGCTGCCGACTAACCGACGCCGCTCACCCTCCCCGCTTTCGAGAGGAGAAGAAAGCCCATGCCTAATCTTGCGCTTCTTGCTGCAATGTCGCTCACCGCACTCGCGGCGTCCGGGGCGGAGGCGGCCAAGCCATCCGCGCCCGCCACGCCGACAACGACCCCATCAGAACAGACATGGATATGTGGCCGCGAACACGAGAATTATGCGTGGGGATATCGGCGGGCCGGAATGGTGCTCGATGCTTCGGGCAATATTTGGACGTACGAGATCAGCAAACCCCGCGGCTGGAACCCACCAGATATGAAGCGTTTGACCGAGGCGGATCTGCACATGCGCTACAAGAGCGCGACGGCCGTAGCCGGAAAAAAGGTTCCCTCGCCCGAGATCGCAAAGCAACTCCCGTTGATCGCGGCCGCGGCCAGGGCAAAACGGACCAAGCCGTCACAAAGCGGCGCCGACAGTGGGAGCACGCTCGTCTATTGCTACACCTATGACGCGCGCGCGCGCGTCTATTCGCAGGTGATGCTTGACGAGACGGGAGATTGGAAGTCGACCAATCGGTCGCAAGCGGCGAAATCTCTTACGGCATGGCTCGACGGCTTGTTCAAGCCGCCAAGTCAGATCGATCAGTAGAAGGATGAATGCAGGCCGAAGGCTGTTTCGACTGCAGCGGGCAGGCAAGCAACGGCCTCGCCGCCGTGCCTAATCAAGCGCCGTCAAGCGCAATGACGGCGTCGGACAAGGCGAGAACTGCCTGGATGTCGCGGCACAGTTCGGCAAGCGCCTGACGGTCTGCCGCCGGCTTCATGAAGGTTGGCGGCTCGAAAAGATTATTGGATCCCGTCTTGGGCAGGAAGATCGTGAAGCGGTTTCCTTCGGCGAACGCGCGCGGCAGGCCGAAAGCCTTGAGCTTGGAAAGATCCAGGAAGCGGACCATGAATGCCGGGTGCAGGAGCGCGCGCGCTTCGACTTGATCTGTTCCGTAGACTTCGTAGATGCGTTCGAACTCCGGGTCCTCCAGCCGGACGCGCTGCAGTCGCGCATCGGCTTGGCGCGACAGAAAAAAGCCGCGCATCGCTTCGGGCAGGCCCCGATCGACGGCGATCACCGTCGTTCCGAGGAGATTGCGCGGCAGCACGAGTTCGATCAGCAACCCGTCGAAGGCGAAGCGGCGGTCCTCGCCGGCGCCCGACGACAATTGGAGTTCGACGATGCGGAGCGGATGGTCACGGTAGGAGCCTGCGATCTCGTCCTCGGCGTCGACCGCGTCGAAGGCCTCGAACAGATCGAAACGACGAAGCGCGGCGACGTCGACCGGCGCGGCTTCGCGGAAGGTCAGCGCGCCGAAGCGCGACGTGAGAGCGGGCAGCACTTTGGCTTTGTAGAGCTTGCGATAGGTTTCGCCGGGGTCGTAGGCGGCCCAGACCGCGCCGAGAAGGCCGCCCATCGCGATCATGAACAGAAATCCGAATACGTCAGAAGCTTCTGCGTCCCACTGACTGAGGAGCTCAAGGATGAAGCCCGCCGCCATGCCCAGTGGAACGCGCGGCACGGCGCGCGCAACCATCTGCATGAGCAAATCGCGGCGCGTCTGCTCGAGCGCCGCCAGCCCGGGCGCGAGAAGCGCGTCGATCTCGGCAGCCGCCACAGGATCCATCGGGCGTGCCGCAGGCGGTCGAGCGATGAGCTCCATCGCGCCCCAGAAGATACCCGCGAGAATGATAAGCGCTGAGAAGATTCCTGCGACGGCGCCGCCCAGAGCGCCAGCCAAATCCGGCGACTTGCGATAGCTCAGAGCGAGCACGACCGTGAACACGACGATCGCCGCGGCGACCGCCATCTTCAAGGCGAGCCGGGTCGCGGCGCGACCGAGCTGCGCGCGTTCAGGCATCGAGCGCGGACGCTGCGCTGACAGGCTGACGCTGTGCCTCGCTTGTCTTGAAGGCATTAAGGCCGACCACGACGGCGGTGATAATGCCCAGTGCGATGTAGCTCAGGGGCAACCTCCACATTGAATTGGTGATGGTTCATGGCGGCGGAAGGCCGTTGCCTAGCCCCCCCAATCCGGCCAGGAATTCATTAGGCGATGGCGGCGCCGGTTGGGCCGCGCCATACTGATCAACACCCGCCTTTTGCTCTCCGGGCGGCAGGTTTCCTCCGTCACCGCCTCCACCTGAAGCCTGTTCGCGAATGTTCTTTCGGATATCCTGCAGAACATTATATTCATGGACGGACTCCGAGTACCTTGAAAGGTCCCTCTGAACTTCCTTCTCGGCATTGTACCAGTCATCTGCTGACTTCTTTGACCGCTCACGTTGATCCTGCAATTCTTTTTGGCCTTGCTCGCTTCTGTCGTTTTTCTTGACCAGGTCATCCAGTTTCTTTTTCTCATCCCCGGCAGTTTTTTCCTTTTTTGCCGCGTCCTTCATTTGATCCACCAGCGGTTTGTCGCGCGGCGGCGGCTTGTTTTCGCCGGGTGGCCTGTTTTGCCCGCCATCCTTGTTGCCCTTCTGACCGCTAGACGGGCCGCCGTCGGCGCCTTTCCCGCCACCGCTTTGACCGCCACCACTGCTACCTTGTCCGCCACTAGAACCCTTCTGCCCTCCGCCAGCGCTTCCACTCGTGCCGCCGTCGCCGACGGGTCCGCCTTTTCCCGGTGGCGGCTTACCACTGCCGCCAGGCGCGCCTCCGCTGCCGCCGGGGTTGAGGGGCAGACCGCCGCCGGGTATTGCGCTGAACCCCATAAGCTTGTTCAACTTGAGAGCGATGTGGCTGGAAAGCTTGAAACTCGCCATCATAAGGCCGGCATCGATGCCGCCCATGAGGCCGACCGCGTAGCAGCGGCGGTGGTTGTTCTTCTCCGAGTCAGCGTAGGATTCCGCCGCCTCCTTCGTGCCCGCTTTATATGCGCCTCTTGCGCTCTCCACGACTCCCTCGCCCGCGTCCTTACCTTCAAAATAGCGCTCGATAGCAGCTGTCGCGGCATTCGACACCATGCACTGCGCCACGCTGATGATGGTCTGGATGAGGATGACCAGCGCATATTCCACCATCGCCGCGCCGGTGCCGTTCGCGCCCATGCCAAGCGTCGTTCCCGTCACCGGATCGATGCGCCACCAACCAATCTCGCCGCCCGCGCTCGCCACCACGATCTGACCCGCTTTCAGATCAGCCAGCATGCGCGCCGTCATGTCGGGGGAGGCCTTGAGTGCTGCGAGTTTTCCTTCTTCGCCCGGCCTTAGCATCGTCCAGCCTTTGCCGGCTTTAAGCGAAGCCGCAAAGGCATCGCCGGTGTTCGCCGTCACGGTTTCGTTCAGCATGCGCAGGGCTTCAGCCTCGGTGTTGGTGTCGACGATGCCTTGCAGAAGCCGGTACTGCTGCGCCTGGTGCGCCGCTGCCGGATCGACGCCGATGCGGTTGTCGACGATGTCCAAGGCGCGGCCCGTATGGAAATCGCCGCCCTTGCCGCGCGCCAGAGTCGCGTGCTGAAGCACAACGAGCGGCCGGTCGACGAAGAGCTGAGCCGCGTGCGGATTGGCACTGAAGCGCATCGCCGCAAAGCCGTAAAGCGCGGCCGGAAACGGCGTGATCTTCGACGCGGTTTCCACCGCGTTGGACGGCGTCTTGCCGAACGGATCGCCCGCGAGCTCGTCGATGAATTCTTTGTTTTGCAGCGCGTTCGACGCCGTCATGTGAAGAAGGAATTCGGGTGCAAGCGCATTCGGCATAATGAGCATGTCGGTTTCGCCGAGCGCGGCCATCGAGCGCGCGACCTTCTTGTCATCGCTCATGGTGAAGTATGTCAGGCCGCTGCTTGCCCGCGCAGCTGGACCGATGAGGTCGAAGATCTCGCGCCGGATCTTGCGCGGCGCCTCGCCCGGAGCGGCGAACTCGAATTCCAGCCACTCGCCGACAAGTTCGCCCTCGGGACGCGGGGTCTTCGGATCCTTCAACTTGGGATCTGCCTTTGGCTTTTCGTCCGGATCGCCGATGGTGGCGAGAATGTCCGTGGCCTTCGCGATCTGCCCGACCGCCGGCACCGTCATGCGCTGAAACGGATTGCCGCTATTGGGGCTCTGGTTGACGACGCCCGTATCCATGATGCTGGCGCGCATGAACTGCTTTCCGTCCACGGCGAGGACGGGCAGCCACTCCTTCTGCGTATAGAGCGCCGCGCGCAGCTTGATCTGGATGTCGTCTTCCGTGACCTCGGGCCAATCGGCAGGCCAGAGCGAAGGCACATGCATGAGCTTGACGGACTTGCCGATCAAGTCGCGCGGACGGAAGGCTTGCTCAAGAGCGATCGCTTCGCTCGTCTTGCCCTGCTTCCACTGGCCGATGATGAGCCGCACGGTGATCTTGTGCTCAAGCCCGCCGGTAAGGTCGGCGGTATCCACGGTCTGCGTGGGCGGCGCCAAGGCCGCGCCGTTGGACGAGAGGAGATCGAGATCGACCCATTGACCGTCCTTGTTCATCTGGACCCACCAGTGATCGCCGATGGCGACAAGCGCTTTGTCCATCACGTCCTTGCGCGCAGCTTCGGCGGACTTTGCGCTCAAGGCCGGCCAGAGCGCGCGAGATTGCTCGCGCATGCGCTGAGCGAGCTTGTTGGCGACGGCGTTGGCGCGCGTGACCTGACCCTTGAGCTTCTCGGCGAGGGCCTTCCGATCAATGCCATAGGCGTCGGCGGTGTCGAGAACGCCGCTGCCGTCGACGAACTGCTCAGCGGCTGCCTTTGCAGTTTGCGGGGCCAAGGGACCGACAGGCTCGCCGAGGTTGCGCGCGGCGATCAGGCGCTGCAGTTCCGCGCTCGCGACACTTGCCGAAAGCTGCGCATGGGCGAGCCGCACTCTTCGTCCGGACGCCGTCAGCAGTTCCGCGAGCAGCAAAGCCTGATCGAGGCTGTTGCCCTTGCGGTCCATAAGCACGCCCACAGGACCGCGCAACGCGCCGCGATAGGGCACCCACTCGACATTGCTACGGACCCAAGTGTAAAGCGCCTTGGGCTCGATGCCGATCGTCTCGACGATGTAGACGGGGTCCCAACGATCGCGCGCCGCGTCGCGCTGGCCATCTTCGATCGCCGTCATTGCGGCTCGCATCTGCGTTGCGAACTCGGAGGCGCGCTCGGCCTCAGTGGCGGCGAGCGCCGCGGGCACAAGGACGTGGCCCAGCAGAAAGCACAGGCTCGTGGCGAGGCCCACAAGCCGCTTGAGCCTTTTTGGCCAGTTCAGCGTCATGGCACAGTCCCTTTTGCGGCCGCAGCGGCCTCACAAATCCTTGTCAACGAGCTCGACCACCTTACCCGTTTCAACGACGACGTTTTCATAGGCGGCGGTGCCAACTTCGATCCTGTAGATGCCAGGCGGCACCGCGAGCGAACCGCCATCGACGACGCCTGACGCCACGATTTTGCCGGCGCTATCCAGCACGCGCACGGGCTTGGCGACCGCTGCCTTCACGGCCTGGTTCAGTTCTTTGGCATCGCGTGCATCGAAATAGCTGCCGCCGCCCACGCGCGCCCAACTGCGGAACGTTTCCTTGAGCGCGCTTGCATCGATCGCAAAGCCGACGATGTTCACCCGGACGTCAAAACCCGCCGCCCGCAGCGCTTCGATGTCCTTCTTGACGTCTGCGCCGCACGTTTCCTCGCCGTCGGTGATTAGGACAACTGTCCGCGCGCCGGTTGCCTCCTTCAGGTCTTGAGCGACGAGACGCAAAGATGCGCCGATCGGCGTGCGCGCCCCGTTCTGCGGCGTGATCTTGGCAATCAGGCTGACCAGTTTGTCGGCCTCGATCGGTGCAAGCGGCGCACGCAGGTGCGTTTGGCATGAGCCCGGCTTATCGTCGCCGAACACGCGGAAGGCAACCTGTGTGCCAGGTGGAATTGTCTTGCGCACGAGTTCGGTCAGCGCATCGCGGGCAATCTCAATTCGGCGACGGCCCTGCAGTTTCTGAAGCATGGAGCCCGAGGCATCGAGGACGATCTCGAACACCCCGTTTGATGAAGCGGCTGGCGACGGGTGGGGCCCGCTCGGTGTGGTGGGCTTCTCCGCTGCGCCGGCGATCACCGCGATAGCGCCCGGAGCCGTCGGCGGGAGGGTGACCTTGGTTGCGGTCAGCCGATAGCGCGCCGGGCGGCGCAGCCAAGCCGCTGCGCGCTCGGCCACGATATCCATCTCGGCCTGCGTGCGCGCCGATGAATAGTGTCCCCCGTTCACCGAGGCCAAGTCCTGCATCAGCTGTTTCTGCCGCACCGGATCGCTGCCGAGGCCGATCTGCGCGGTGAAGATGTGGGGACGCGAAAGCTCCAGCGCCCGCCACATTTCGTCCTCGACCGCATAGAAGGGAGCTGGGGTCTCGGCGTCCGTGACGGAGATGATGGCGCGCGCGCCCGGGCGGCTCATCAGCCCTTCGACGGCCGACAGCGTCGTTCCCGCAAGATCGCTGGAATCGCTGGATCCTGCCTGGAACGAGGAAAGCGCGCTCGCGAGGATCCAGGCTTCGTCGGACCACGCCGGCAGCAGGTACGGCTTGCCGAAGTTCATGAAGTTGACGAACTCGCGCCCCTTGTTCGTACCTTCGGCGAAAGCCGTCACCGCGCGCGCGACGATCGGCGCGAAGTTCGACAGGCTCGAGCTCGTGTCGAAGGCGATCGCGACGGCATGCGGCGGCTCGAAGACACGCAGCAGATACTGCCCTGGCGCGAGATCGGCGAGAAGCTCGATCTTCTTGGATGCGCGCGAGCGCGGCCGTACCGGCACGGGCTTTCCCTGCGGATCGATCAGCTCGATCTCGGTTGCGACGAATGGATCGCCCTCGAGCGACAGGCCCAGCGTCTTCACGTCGGCCGGGACATCGATGGCATACCAGTCTTCCACCGCGCCGAGGCGCACGCGGCCGGACACGGGCTTGGCGAGCTCGAGAGCGAGAGGCTGATCGCGCGACCCGTGCCGCCCTGCCGGGTCGACTTCGATTGGCGGCACGTCGCTGGTGGCTTCGTATATCGCCTCGCGATTGTATTGTCCCCATTCGCCCAGAATGGAGAGATAGTCGTCCCCGGTTGGCCGCTCGAACACGCGAACGGCGACGGGATAGTCCCACAGCTTATTCGCCTGCCCTGACCCCGATGGCGTGAGCCGGACAAAGCGCGCCCATTCGGGCTTCGCAAGATCGAGCCGCGCGACGCCCTTGTCGTTGCGTTCGAGCGCCCGGCGGCCGATGAGCTTCCAGGGCCCTACCGGGCTATCGACGCTTACGTCGACATCGACCGCGCCGAAGCGTTGATTGTCGCTCGGCGCATCGCGATCGACCCATTCGAGCGCGACAATCTGGGCCGCACGGTTTTCGTGGAAGCCGATCACGAAGCTTGGCCTTCCGGTCGGGATTTTCATTTCGACCGGCACGCCGCCTTCGGCCAGAACGGACTTGGCATCCTCGGCCTTATCTCCGATCAGAGGATCCGACCAAACGATGTGACCACCGCGATCGGGGTCGGCCAGATTGAGAGAGATGTTCGAACCCGCATCTGGCGCGACGACGACCTTCCACTCGCTTAAACCCACTTTTCCGATGTTGTCTGCATGGTTCGACTTGAGGCGAAGCTGGGCCGCCTTGGCTTCGATCGGCTTTGCGAGAACAAAAGCCTGTTCGATCGGCAGCATCGACAAGCGACCCGTCAGCGCCGGCTCGAACTGTTTGCCGTCGCGCGAGAGGAGCAGCTCGAAATCGGCCAGTTGCTCTGCCGGATAGAGGCGGCCCTCGACTTGCGGTTGGAGAAGGATACCTCTCACCGCCCAGCTCTTGTCGCCGCCAAACCTGACCGTGACCGTTTTCGGCAACTCGTCCGCCTGCACGACATAGCCCTCGGCCGTCGCCAGCCCATCGAACAGATGCTTGATGTCGCGCGCCGCGCGCTCACTTTCGCCGTCGGCCGAGGGCAGGGAACCGAGCGCGCTCCAAGCGACGTTGAAGCCGCCGAGTAATTCCTTGGGCAGCGGGAAGGCGACGTGCTGCCCCACGGGAGATGCGGCGACGTCCACCAACAATGGGGCGGTCACGCTCGCGCGACCGAAGGATGGCGCCGTCGCCTCGATGCCGATCACGATCGTTTCGCTTGCCCAGGCATCGGGTTTGATTCCGATGTGCACCGGAACGGCGCGCGTCGCCCCTCCCGGCACGATGAGCCGCGGCTCGCCGATCTCGACCTTGTAAGAGGGGTGCGAGGAGCGTGATCGCAGCGTGAGATCGAGTGGTGTCGGGCCGTTGTTCGCAAGCGTGAGCGCCCCGCGCAACCGTTGGCCACGTGGCCAGAAGGGAGCGATCGCTTGCTCACCAAGATCGAGGGACAGTGTAACCGGCAACGGTTTTGCCGGCGGCGCCACCGAGGGAACGCCCGCGGCAAAGGCAACTTCCACACGATAGTCGCCGCGCCCGCGCACACCGAGCCGCAGCGCACGCCCGGCGCCTACCTTGGTGCTGAGCACCTGCGCGCTGTGATCCCACTGCGACGGCACTTCGTTGACGCCATCCTTGAGGATCAGCTCGGCGCGTCCCGTCAGCTTGACCTGCAAGCTCGTCGCTTGGCCCGGCGCAGGAAAGACAAACCAATCCTGGTCCGAGAAATCGCCGACCTTGCCTGAGACGACGTAGGGCGCATTCAAAGGGCGTGCCTGCGCCTCGCTGTCATTGGGCTCCAGGTCCCTTGGCACCTTGAACGGATCGAGCCGCTTGAGGACNNCGATAACCCCACTCCATTTCGATTTGAATCTCACTGCCTTTGGCCGGCGTGAGTTCGAGAGCGATGTGCTCGTGCGCGGCAAGAGAAAACCGAAAGACATCCGTATCCTTGTCGGCCAGAACGCCTGTCCGCTTCGCGCCGAAGCGAAGGCGATGCGCCTGCGCGTCGCTATCGTTGGGCTCGCGCTCGGCGGACAGATCGGGAGCGCCTTCTGGCTTTGCGAGCAGAAGATACTCGTCCTCTTCGCCCGTGACGGCGACGCCATATTCTCCAGGCAAGAGATAGAGTCCGCGAGCCTCGACGGCCTCGGCAGCGGGCAAGGCGCGGCCAGAGCCGATGGTGCTGCCCTGCGGATCCGTCACGGCAAGGCTTGTCACGCCACGCCCCGATGCGCTCACCGTCCAAAGCTGCGGCGCGCCCTGAACCGTGAAGCGATAGTGGTCCTTGTCACCCGGCACGAGGCGCCCAGTCATCACCTGCCGGGCCGTGAACGGGGTCGCCATCTTGGCGCTATCGTTCGGTTCGGCCTCCGTGCCGGCAATATGCTCACCCGTCACGCTCGCCGTCACTGTATAGGGCTGGGTGGGATCCGTCCGTCCGCTGACCAAAATGCCGTAGCGGCCCGCTGGGAGCGACAGGCCCGCGAGAATTGGCGCAAGATCCTCGCGACATTGCAGCTCCATTCCGCTGCGGTCCGTGAGGCAAAGTCGTCGTGCCTTGCCGCCTTTGTTGCCAAGCGCGATCGAGAGCGTCTTGCCGGCAGCCGCTGCGGGCTGATCGAGGAAGAAAAAATCGACATCGCCCTCCCAGGCGATCTTTCCGCCGCTCGGCTTATTGAGTGCGGCGCGTGTCGCGCGCGCAATTTCGCCGTTCGGCTCTTCCTCCCGGCTCGCGATGCGCGGCCCGGACGGTGTCAGGGACACAGTGTAAGGGACGGATGCCGAAGCGGCGGATGACCGGATCTTGAGGGCGTAGGCGCCTGCATCGAGACCGAAGTCCGGAAGCTGCAGCGGATAGAGGCGCGCTGAGGTATGGAAGATCGATTGCCCACCCTCCAGGAGGTCGAAGTCGGCCCACGTCCCCGGCGGCGCGTTGAACATGATCGTCCAGCGTCGCTTGGCGTCCGCCGGCTTGACTTCAAATTGATGGATGCGCTCGGCGGCGAACTCGGCCAACGTCAAGGTGTTGAGCGCGAGCGCGCTCGCGCCGTCTGCGGACGTGCTCGCTCGCGCCGCGGGCTTAGGGCCGGGTGTGACATAGATGCGGTAGGACACCGGCTCATCAGCACGCACCTCGAGGGCATAGGCGCCCGGCGCGATGAGAACCGCAGCATCCTCAGCCGAGCCGGAGGGCGTTGCCACAAGTTCGTGGAAGCGGCTGCCGAGTTCGGTCCCGCCGGCCCAGCGATAGAACCGCAGCTGCACCGAGCGCCCGAGCTCGGATTCCACGCGTATCTTCCAGGGTCCGGGCAGATCCGTCTGCGGCACAGTCCAGACGATGAAATCGCGATCCCGGTCATCCGACCGTCCCGCGGCGCAAAACGCACCCTCGACCTTGAGGCCCTGCGCGGGCTGGTCGTTCGGCTGGGCCTCGGGCACGCAAGACTCCGCCCGCACCTGATCGATCCAAGCCAGCGACAAGACCCAAAGCAGCGCGGCAACAATGAGTCTGGATCGATACGCCGGACGCACGTACTGCCGGGCAGCGACGCCTGCGTCAGCCACCCCCAATCCGCCCTTCACCTCGTTCACGCAAATGCCCGTCCGCATCAGGCTGGGCTCCGCGACCGCATGCCGACAATCTACGAGTGCCACGACCGACGCCGCTGTCCTCCAAATGTAGGACTTGAGCCACGCAACTTGGCCTCCGTACCGTGCCGCGAATGGGGATCTTTTTTTCGGGATCGAATGCTGGTCACTCGTGAGTGGTGGGGCGATTAGATCGGCACGTAGAGGCGCGCCTTCATCCGAAGGTGCGCGGAACTGGTTGGCCGCCGTCGAACCAGTTTTCCTTTGCTGCTTCTCCGAGTAGCGACATCCTTGCGCCGGCGACCGCCCCTTGCAGCGCGATCCGTCCGCAGGCGGCGTCGATGTTGTTATGCCACGCGGCGACCTCGCCGCCGTGCAGCGTGGTCAGATAGTTGTGCTGTATGCGTTCGGCGATCTTCGCGGTGGCATCGCCGGGGAGCCGCGCACGAGGGCCGCGTTCGATTGGCCGGTGCGCGCGAGGTATTGACCGAAGCGTTTGCGCCGTCCAGTGCGACCACCTTCGCCGCACTTCTGCACATATTCAGCACACGGCGCATTCTAAGCGCCTGAAACTGTGAGCCGATCATAGAAATCCATCCTTGGGGCCATCACCCAACAAAGAGTTCCTTGACGATAATGCATAACCCGCCGCATCAACGCTCCCTTGCGACTGAACTATCTGTGGCACGCTGTGTATCTCCACACGGGGAGCACACAGACAAGACGACGTCGTTGGCAACTGGATGATGGATCTCGAAATCGAGACGCCGACCCAGCGGCGCATGGCGAACGCTCGAGTTTGCGCACGAACCATCACAAGACTACCGCCCAAGAAGGTGGGAGACGCGCGTCGGAACGATGATGGCACCTGACCAGCGCACGCACGGTGATGATAAGAGCTAGCGACTGCGACGCGCCAGCATTGCAGTGCCGTGTACGTTACTGCAACCGGTGTCAGAAGACTTGGACCCTGCGCCCAAATGTCCACAGATCATGCGCGCCCGGCTTGCTACCTATTTGCTACCTAGCGACCAGATAGAAATTCCGGTGAATCCTCTAACCTCCTGAGAAGATTGGTGGGTGATGCAGGAATCGAACCTGCGACCCGCTGATTAAGAGTTTGCAACAACCTATGTTTTCGCACGTTTCGAAGAGTTTGAGTATGTTTATGAACCCAATGAATTCAATGCGTTGAGGCTCCTTTACGCAGCGAATACGTTTTCGTATGTGTGCCCCAAGTGCTTACAAAGTGCTTACAAGCCACCTACGGGGACATAATGGGTGATCATCGGAAACGCGCCAAACTCACCAAGAGCTACGTTGACCGGATCAAGCCCGACGCGAAGCTCGTGTTCCACTGGGACACGGAGCTTCGAGGTTTCGCGGCTCTCATGGCACCGTCGGGCAGGCTCACCTTCATCGTTCAAGGGCGGGTCAACGAAACGAACGCCCCGTCCGCGCGAATAACGATAGGCGCGTACGGCGTGTTCACTGTAGACCAGGCGCGCGACGCTGCGCGCGAGCACTTGCGCTCAATGCGAATGGGAACTGACCCGCGCCAATCGAAGAAGGCCGAAGCGGCAATGAAGGTGACGTTGTCAGACGTCTGCACCGCCTACATCTCCCGCCCCGGGCGGCTGAAGCAAAGCACGAAGGACGAATACAAGAGCCACGTCGATAAGGTGTTCGCAGTCTGGAAGGACCAGCCCCTTGTCAGCATCACTGAGGACGCCGTGCGCAAGCGTCACCGGGAAATGGTCGAGGGTGGACTAGACGGCAAGAAAGGAGCGCCGGCGAGCGCCAATGCGTCGATGGTAACGTTGCGTATCCTCATCAACTTCGCCAACCGCCAATATCGGCGTGCCGATGGATCGCTGCTCATTGCGCGCAATCCGATCGACGTGCTGAGAGACCATTGGGCTCCATTGGGGTCGCGGATTAAACGCTACATTGATAAGTCAAGGGTCGGCGCCGCGTGGAACGCGCTCGATGCTTCACGCGGCACCGCGAGGAATCGCGAAGCCCTTGCTGGGATCGAACTGGTAATGTTCCTTCTGCTCACCGGAGCGCGCATCTCGGAGGGTGCCGAGCTGACGTGGGACCGGGTGAACATCGACGATGAGAATCCTGAGAATTGCTTGTTCCACCTGCCCGATCCGAAAAACGGACGCGAGGTGTTCTTACCGCTTTCAATGCAGGCGGTTGATCTGCTGAAGCGCCGCTATGCGTCCCGGCCTAAACCCCCGGAAGGAACGGACTCGCCCTTCGTTTTTCCCACGTGGTCAAAGACGGGACACATCACCGATCCACGCGCAGCATTGGAGCTTGTGAGCAAGATCGCAGGTCAGCATCTTTCGTGTCATGACCTTCGTCGTACCTTCACGAACATCGCGATGCGCGAGTGTCTGATTGAGAAATTCAGAACCGACCTTCTGACTAACCACACCCCCGCTCAAGAGGACGTCACCTCTCGGCACTACCTCGATCTTTCCAACCTGTCTTGGCTGAATCCTGACGTGCAGAAGATTGGCGATTGGATAGAGCACCAGGCAGCGAAGGCGAGCGGCGCGAACGTGGTGCCGCTGCGCGCGTAGTCTCCAGCGCCGTGCGTTTCGCGCTCCGCGTCGGCTCCCGCTCGCATACACCGGCAGAGGTCACGCGTTGTCGGAGCGGAGCGCGTGACGGGAATGCCGCAGCGCACTCAAGTCTTGCGGTTGTTGCGGTTTTCTATGCAATCCTGTGTGATATGGCTGGAGAGTACGGGGGGGGGGCATGCCTGACAAG
>CXWL01033349.1_pt1 | contig 15009 bp, 14 predicted proteins | sample 590931 | NCBI WGS metagenome assembly CXWL01 (sample SAMEA3498368, study PRJEB10139) | groundwater metagenome | biome: water well; material: biofilm material | place: Germany | collected 2015-04-27 | reverse complement strand
CCATCGGACCACTTGAGACCTTCCTTGAGTTTCCAAGTGATGGTCAAGCCATCGGCAGAGACGCCGCCGTTATCGGCAGAGGGAACTTCGGCGCCCAATTCAGTCACGAAAGCGCCCTGGTCATCCCATTCGCCCAAGCCGACGAGTGTCAACTGGGCAATCCAGATCGCGTAAGACATCTGGGTGAAATAGGGAACGACATTGTCAGGCTCCTGTGACCATGCACCGGTCGCAGATTTGGGTTCAGCCGCAGGTGGTTCAGTGGCAACAGGCGGTTCAACTGCGGGTGCATCGGTAGCAGCAGCGGGCGCCTCAGTGGCTTTGCCACCGCAGGCCGCAAGCAAAATGCTGGCGAGCACTACCAACGAAAGTAAAACAGAAAGGTTTCGTTTCACGTTTCTCCTCCTTAGAGAAAATGTGGGTTATGGAGTACGGGGAATATACACATCTCTCCTCGTGCCTCCCGACAAGCGCAAATTATACAACAAAACGCATCTTACCATACAGGCAGCGGAAGGCCAATTCCATTTAACCCTACTGTAGTAGGGTTTTCCGGCCATACACCGGCGATTTGCTCGGCGCAATTCGGACACTTCCCCTCGCCCGTAATCTTATATTCGCGGATGACGTATCCGCTTCTTTTCACTAGCCGATAATTGCACTTTGGACAATGAGTAGTTTCATACTCCCCGACATTTCCCGGTAAATTCCCCGCGTACACATACCTCAACCCCGCCTCGCGCCCGATCTCAGCCGCACGCAGTAATGTTTTCGAGTCGGTATTATCAGGTTCAGTCATTTTATAGTCTTTATGAAAAGCCGTTACATGCCAGGGAATATCAATGGATAAGCCCGCAAGAAACCGTGCCGCATCCCATAACTCTTCATTTGAATCATTGAAACCGGGAATTACCAAAGTCACCACTTCGACCCATAATCCCATTTCACGCGCGCGCTTAATACCATCCAACGTATGCTGCAAAGTCCCGCCCAGTTTGCGATAATTCTTATCGCTCATGCATTTCAGATCCACTTTATACGCGTCAATGTACGGGCGGATATACTCCATCACTTCCGGAGTATTATTTCCATTCGACACATAAGCGCACATCAAACCATTTGCCTTTGCAGTTTTGAATATTTCAACTGCCCACTCGCTTGTAATCAACGGCTCATTATATGAAGAGACAACCACCGAAGCTTTGGTTTTCCTCGCATGATCCAGCATTTCCGCGGGAGTGATATTTCTTATATATTGTGATGAAATATCAGAGGCGGGATCTCTCATGGCCTGTGAAGTCAGCCAGTTTTGGCAGTAACCACAATGATAGTCGCAGCCCAACATCCCAAACGTCAACGCATTTGTGCCGGGCATGACATGTGAAAAAGGTTTTTTCTCGATTGGGTCACTTTGCAATGCCGCCACATACCCGAACGGAACACGCAACACGCCCTCTTGATTAAACCTCACCTGGCATATCCCGCGCTTGCCCTCGCGAATCAAACAGCGGTGTCCGCACGCATAACAGCGGACTGCGTCATCAGGCAGCGCTTCGTACAACGTCCCTTCAACGGTTAAACCATCCAACAATTTATCCAGCGAAGTCATTGTAATCTCGTTCTGCGACATGAATGTCGCGATACTGCTTATAATAGTTCCATGTTAACTGTTGTCATTCAGGCAGGCGGCGCATCCTCACGCATGGGCGAAGACAAGGCCTTGAAACTTTTTCTCGGGCGTCCACTCATTCAACGCGTTATCGAGCGGCTTTCTCCGATTGCGGATGAAATGATTGTAACGACGAATCGCCCCGCTGAGTATGCTTTCCTTAATTTGCGCCTCATTCCTGACCTCAAGCCGGGGCGCGGCGCATTGGGCGGACTCTACACTGCGACTGCTTCTGCGGCGCATCCTTTGGTGGCGGTGGTGGCCTGCGACATGCCCTTTGCCAGTAAAAACTTTTTCGAAGGCGCGCGCAGGCTCATGGTCAAGGAAGAAGCGGATGTCGTCATTGCAAAAACTGATGAAGGCTATGAACCTTTCCATGCCTTGTATCGCCGTGAGACAAGTCTTCCCGCCATAGAATCGGCGATTGAAGCAGATCAATGGAAAGTCATCGCATGGTGCCCACAGGTAAAAGTACGGACATTGAATCCTGATGAAGTTAAATCGCTTGACCCATCGGGGTTATGTTTCTGGAATCTAAATACTCCTGAGGAATTTTCAGAAGCAGAGAAACGCGCTAACGCACAATAAGCACCGGGCACGGCGCATGTGCCACAACCTTCTGGCTCGTACCGCCCAATAACAATCCTGCCAGCCTGCCAAAACCGCGCGACCCCATCACGATAACATCGCTTGCGCGCGTGGTCGCCACATCAATGATGGCTTCAGCGGCGTCGCCTTCAATGATCTCTTCGCTAATCTCACAGGGAATATCCCCAACCTCTTTTACTGCGCGGTTGAGAATTGCCTCCGCATCGCTCTTGCGGCCGTCAATGGCATACTGCAAATTCGGCTCTCCAAGATATAAGGGGATGGTATCGTATGAGACCACAATACGAAATTCAGTGGGGTTTATAGTGCGTGCCAATTCGGCGGCTGTGCGTGCGGCGTGAAGCGCATGTTCCGAACCATCTACTGCCAGAAGAATCCTGTCAAACATATAGTCTCCTTTTGTGTGGGGTACAATTTCAGTATACAACCAGTCTGTCTGATTTTCATTAAAGGAGATTCTCATGTCCCTTAACCTCGATTTGATCCGTCAACAATTTCCATCCTTGAATCGGCCGGCTGTTTTCTTTGACAACCCCGGCGGGACTCAAATTGCAAAACAAAGCCTTGACCGCATCAATAAATATTTACTGGAAAACAACGCAAATCATGAGGGCATGTTCGAGACCAGCCGCAAATCGGATGAGACCCTGCATGAAGCACATGCGGCGATGGCGGATTTTCTGAATGCTTCGCGCCCCGAGGAGATCATCTTCGGCAATAACATGACCACGCTTTCCCTGTATTTTTCACGCACACTGGCCCGCAATTTGAACGCGGGCGATGAAATTGTTATAACGCGGCTCGACCATGATGCCAACATCTCACCGTGGATGCTGGTGGCTGAAGATAAAGGCTGCAAGCTGACCTGGATCGATATTGATGTGGAGGATGGCACCCTCAAAGTGGACGAGTTTGCAAAGGCAATGGAACGCAAGCCGAAGATCGCCGCGTTTGGATATGCTTCGAATGCGCTCGGCACGATCAACCCTGTCCGCAAGTTGACAAGGATGGCGAAGGAAGCGGGGGCGTTGGTTTACATTGACGCGGTGCAGTACGCGCCNNGTGCAGTACGCGCCGCACGGCCCCATTGATGTGCAGGATTTGGGTTGTGATTTTCTGGTGTGCAGCAGCTATAAATTTTTCGGTCCGCACGCGGGCGCGTTGTATGGAAGATATGACTTGCTCAATGAATTGAAACCGTACAAGGTTCGTCCCGCTTCGAATGAACTGCCCTATAAATTTGAAACGGGAACGCAGAATCACGAAGGCATTGCGGGGGTGTTGGGGGCACTGGAATATTTCGAGTGGATCGGGAATCAGTTCGGACAGGATCAGGCCGAGGCGTGGAAAGATGCGGGCTTCTCCGGCCGCAGGTTAATCTTCAAGCAGGCGATGTCCGCGTTGAAGGCGTACGAGTTCGAGTTGTCCCGCGCCTTGATCGAGACAATTCAGTTTGTGCCCGGCACGCGCATCTATGGTCTGACCGATATGAAGCGATTGGATGAACGCGTCTCCACCGTTTCATTTACGCTGGAAGGAAAACATCCAAATGATGTCGCCAAACAATTGGGCGACTCGGGCTTTTACGTTTGGGACGGACATTATTACGCGCTGGCTGTTGTGGAGCGGCTGGGCTTGCTTGACTCTGGCGGCATGGTGCGCGTTGGTACGGCGCATTACAACACATTGGATGAAGTTGCGCGTTTTGGAGAGGCATTGAAGAAGATCGCCAAATGATTTAACACTCAGAGTTACAAGACCGTTTGCCCGGCGTAAGTTCGATTTATGTTATGGTAAACTCCAATTTATATGTTTAGATGGCGACGCATCCACCTGGTTCTTGCGGCCTATGGGCTGCTGGTTTCAATTGGCGCGTTCATTACCGCCCTTGCCATCATTATGATTCCATCCGACCCCGGAAATAGTGTCTTTCTGGGGTTTTCCCTTCAAAGATTGGTATTGATAAGCATACCAATGGCAGCGGGGATTATCGCGGCAGTTTTTGCGGTTGCAGCATATCGAAATAAAATTTATGCAGAACATGTATGGCAGGCACTTTTTGGAAACGAGGGAATTGCAAGAGGAGTTCGATGGGGATCGCTTGCCATTTTTACACTTGGCTGGATTGCATCCTTTACACCCCTGTACCGCTTCTGGGATTATAAAGATTATTTTGTTCGCATCTCCCCAATCGTCATCTGGCTGACATTCGTCTGCGCATTGGCCATTGCGGTCTCGTGGATCGAAAAATATGGATTCGACTGGCCGCGCCTTTCCAATATTTTACGTACCCAAAAGAAAATGCTGACTGTCGCGTTAATTTCGTTAACGGTCTTTGCCCTGACCTGGATCTTGATTGCCGTGACCGGCCTGGGAGTACGGGTCAGTGAAGACTACTGGTATGGAGCCGGTGTTCCGATATTGGGATTGCAGGTTTTACTGGCATTTGCAATCGGCCTGGGCGTGTTATTTTTTGATCGAGCATCTATAAATTTCCCGGCGCGGTCAGATTTATTTATATTCATTCTTATCTGGGCTGTGGCCGCATTCCTTTGGGTCCGTGAGCCTTTGCATTCAAGCTATTTCGCAGCGGGACCCTATCCCCCGGATTTTGAATATCATCCCTATTCTGACGCCGCCATTTACGATACAGCCAGCCAGTTTGCCCTGATCGGTCAGGGTATTAATAATGGCGTTTTCTTCGACCGTGCCCTGTATATGGGATTTTTGGTATTCCTGCATACACTCGCAGGACAGAACTATTCCCAGGTGGTTGCATTGCAAGCCGCAATCTATGCAGTATTTCCAGCAATACTATATCTTTTGGGAAAAGCCATCCACAGCCGTACATTTGGCGTGACGCTTGCCATTCTGGCAATATTACGTGGCATCAACTCAATAGCGGCCGGCAATATGATCGATCTCGCCAACCCAAAACAAATGCTGACAGACTTTCCGATTGTCATCTTTGCAGCATGGTTCGCATTGATGGCGGTTAAATGNNCGGTTAAATGGCTGAAGGCTCCCAATAAAAATTATCACTATGCATTTTGGGCCGGTGGAATAGCGGGGCTGGCGGTCTTGTTACGCACTCATGCGCTTTTTCTCCTGCTGTTTGGGATACTTCTTGCAGCCATTGTGTATAGCAAGCAAAAATTGCGCGGGCTGGTCGTTTCAACGCTTCTCGTAATCACCATGACCGCAAGCATATTTCCATGGGGTATGCAGGGTGAAGGTTCTGTTTTCGATGTGTACATGCAGAGGATTCGTGTTGTGATTCAGGCACGCTATTATTCTTTTCCTCCAGTATCACTGCCTGCGGTTGCTCCCCAGTCAAATGTCCCTACTCCAGAAATCCCTTTCACCCCAACTCAAGGGGTCATCATTCCCAATCAGGAAAATCCTTCCACTTCCAACAATACGGAAAACAGCGTCCAGCCGGAGAATCTTCCTGTCGCTGTGGCAACGCACTTTCTACATAATGTGATCACATCCGTATTCATTCTACCGACTTCCCCTGTTTCTCATGATCTACGTCATATTCTGAAGGAGGCAACTCCTTTTTGGGAACAATATTGGGATGGCAGTATGGATATTGGTGCTGTTTTTTTTCTGATACTTAATCTATTGATGATTGCGCTTGGCATTGGCACAGCCTGGAAATTTGCAAAACTTGCCGGTTTAATTCCATTCGGGATTTTTATTGCATACAATCTGGCAAACGCCCTGGCTCGCACCTCAGGCGGGCGGTATATCGTCCCAGCAGATTGGGTTGTGATCTTCTATTTTGCGCTTGGTTTACTCCAGATCATTCTCTGGGGATTAACTTTATTCAAACTGGAAGCGAATTTTAGTGAGCAAGAAATAATCCATGATAAAGAATTCCGAACCCCCTGGACCTGGGAGCCGCTCAAAAAAAATCCGTGGATTATTCTCATCTTTTTGTTCCTTGGCTCATCACTGCCATTATCCGAGACAATTTTCCCGAGGCGGTATCCGCTTCAAACCCAGGCTGAACTGTTTACAATGCTGGACGAAAAAGGGTATTTGCGGGAAATGGGGTTGGACAAACCAACTTTGCAGTCCTTATCCGATCAATGGCCGGCATTTAGGGTCATCAACGGACGCGCAATTTACCCGCGATATCTTATGGAAAACAAAGGCGAACCCAAAAGGGAATATCCTTATCTTACGTTGGGATATCCCAGAATAGCGTTTACCGTAATCGGTCCGCAGGGAGCAAGCTACGTGATCCTGCCGGAAGACCAGGTGCCGTATTTCCCAAATGCTTCCGATGTAATTGTAATCGGCTGCCAGGTTGGCCAAAATGTGGATGCCCTGGCTGTCGTTGTGATTCATGAAAAAACGGTGGTTTATTCACGCCAGCCGGCGTCCCCACTTCAATGTCCTTTACAGCAGCCTGTTTGTAACGAGAACCATGTTTGTCGGTAGAAATTACCCCTATGGTAGAATCCGATCTCATATAATGTTTGCCTTACATGGCAGGCACAATGGGACTCAAAAATCTTATTTCGTGTGAGTAACATGAAAACATCTGACGACTCCATTTACGACAGCGCCAAACGCGGGTCAGTGGCGCTTGAAGAATTGCGCGGCATCTTTCAATATCGCGATCTTATCTTCCAACTGGTGCGAAGAGACATTGTAGCGCGCTATAAGCGCTCGGTTTTGGGCATCGCCTGGACGATGCTCCAACCTCTGGGCATGATGGTGATCCTTTCCCTGGTATTCTCGACACTTTTCCAATCGGTGAAGGGCTTTCCGGCTTATATCCTAAGCGGGTTGATCGCCTGGACATTTTTCTCCCAAACGACCACCGCCATGATCCACCAGATCGTATGGGGAGGCGCACTGCTCAAGCAAATATACCTGCCGCGCACTTCATTTTCCGTTTCCGCAGTCGGCACCGGGTTGGTCAACCTTGGGTTCTCATTCATTCCCCTGATTTTGATCATGCTTATGTTCGGGCTGCCGCTTCACTGGAGCATTCTGTTCGCGCCGGTCTCGATGCTGCTATTGGCAGCCTTCGCCCTCGGCGTGGGATTGATCATCTCCACCCTCGCAATCTACTTTCCAGATGTGTCTGAGATGTATACCGTCTTGCTGTTAGCCTGGATGTACCTGACACCCATCATCTATCCTGAAGAGCTTGTCCCTGAATCATACCGTTTCTGGATTTTTAATTTGAACCCAATGTACTATCTGGTAAAAGTATTCCGCGTACCTTTGTTTGACGGCACGCTCCCTGACACATTGACATTAGTTATCGCAACAGGGATTTCCATATTGACCCTTCTTATCGGCTGGTTTTTTTATTCCAACAAAGCCGATGAATTTGCCTATCACCTATGAGCATGGCGGATTTGAACAATCAACCCAACACCGTTATACATCTACAGGATATATCCGTTCGATACCGGCTGCCGGGAGAACGTATTCATACCTTCAAGGAATATGCCATTCGCATTCTCCAGAACAAGATCAAGTTCAAGGATTTTTACGCTTTAAAGAATGTGGACCTGGAAATTTTCAAAGGGGAGATCTTTGGCATTATTGGCAAAAATGGAGCTGGAAAAAGCACCCTGCTGAAGGTTATTTCACGCGTGCTGATTCCCACCAATGGGCGGGTCTGGATCAAAGGCGCGGTCTCACCCTTACTTGAATTGGGTGCGGGGTTTCACCCGGAATTGACCGGGCGGGAAAACGTTTTCCTTAACGGGACAATTCTCGGTCATCCCCATCGTGAGATCGAAGAACACATGGATGAGATCATCGAATTTTCCGAGCTTGGCGACTTTATTGACGCGCCCCTGCGCACTTATTCCAGCGGCATGTACGCCCGTCTGGGATTTGCCGCTTCAACAACATGGGAACCGGGTATCCTAATTCTGGATGAAGTGTTATCTGTCGGCGACGAAGCCTTCAGAAGAAAATGTGAAACACGCATGAAAGGGTTTCGTACCGGAGGGACCACTTCGATACTGGTTTCCCACTCGATGGACTCCATTTTATCTTTATGCAAACGCGCAGCATGGCTTGACCATGGCACTATCCGGCTGGTTGGGCCGGCCAAAGAGGTTGTTGCGGCATATCGTCAGGCGCAGTCTGGAGCATAGCGCACATGCAATTTATGATTACAAAATTATCCGGCGTGATCCTGCTCGAACCAAAAGTATTCGAGGATGAGCGCGGTTTTTTCTTTGAAAGCTATCAAAAGCAATTATTTACCAACGCCGGCATATCATTGGATTTTGTTCAGGACAACCATTCGCGTTCCCGAAGGGAAACCCTGCGCGGATTACATTACCAGGTTCAGCAGCCGCAAGGGAAACTGGTACGGGTGGTAAGCGGCGAGATATTTGATGTTGCGGTGGACCTGCGGAGGACGTCTCCCACATTTGGGGAATGGGTCGGTTTTTATCTTTCAGCAGACAATAAAAAACAAATGTGGATTCCACCCGGTTTTGCGCATGGATTCTACGTAGTCAGCGAATGGGCGGAAATGTTATATAAAACAACGGATTACTATGCGCCAAAATGGGAGCGAACCTTGTTATGGAATGACCCATCCATCGGCGTCCAATGGCCGTTGGTGGATGGAAAAGCGCCGCTTCTTTCTCCCAAAGATGCGGTTGGCGCTTTACTAAATAAAGCTGAGACCTTCGACTAAGATAAAAGAGTAAACATGAAAAATGTATTGATCACAGGCGGCGCCGGTTTTATCGGCTCGAACTTTGTTCGTTATCTCCTTAATACAGAAGAGAACATCCATGTTTTCAACCTGGACGCCCTCACGTACGCAGGATCATTGGAGAATCTCAAGGACTTGACTTTCCCGGAACGCCATACTTTTATCAACGGCAGCATTCTCGACCAGGAATTTCTGAACGGGTTGTTTCAGAAACATCAAATTGACACCGTCGTTCATTTTGCCGCCGAATCACATGTAGACCGCTCCATTCTTGGGCCTGGCCAATTCGTGCAGACCAACATCGTCGGTACGTTCACGCTTCTTGAAGCTGCGCGCAAATTCTGGATTCAGGAAAACAATTTCCAGCCGAGTCAGACCCGCTTCCATCACATATCTACAGATGAAGTTTTCGGGTCACTTGCTCCCGGCGAGCCGGCCTGGACTGAAGAAACTTCGTATGCGCCGAACTCACCCTATGCCGCATCGAAAGCAGCGAGCGATCATCTTGTACGCTCTTATGGGCACACCTATGGACTGCCGTACACCATAACGAATTGCTCCAATAATTACGGGCCTTATCAATTCCCTGAAAAACTTATTCCATTGATCATTTTGAACGCCATCGAAGAAAAGCCTTTACCCGTTTACGGTGACGGCCAGCAAGTCCGCGACTGGCTGCATGTGGACGATCATTGTTCAGCGATCCATCTGGTGTTAACAAAAGGCGCGGCTGGTACAACGTTCAACATTGGCGGCGAAAACCAGCCGGCCAACATGACCATTGTGGAAACCATCTGTGACATCCTCGATGAACAAAAACCCCGCGCGAACGGAGCTGCACATCGCGAATTGATCCAGTTTGTAAAAGACCGCCCCGGGCATGACCGTCGTTATGCCATGGACGCGGGAAAGATTCGGCGCGAACTGGGATGGCATCCGCGTCACAACCTGACCGATGGACTGCTCAACACGGTGGACTGGTATCTGGCCCATCCGGAATGGGTGCTTGCCATCCGCAAACAACTGGAATATCAGGCATGGCTCGCGAAAAATTATGACACGAGGGAGAAAACAGCATGAAGGGAATCATCCTCGCCGGCGGACGCGGCACCCGCCTTCATCCGCTTACAATTGCCATAAGCAAACAGCTTCTGCCGGTCTACGACAAGCCGATGATTTATTATCCGCTTTCCGTGCTTATGCTGGCGGGCATTCAGGAAATATTAATCATTAGCACCCCTGAAGACNNGGCTTGCAGAAGCCTTTATCATCGGCAGGGAATTTATCAATAACCAACCGGCCTGCCTGATATTGGGCGACAACATTTTCTATGGATATGGGCTGCCGGAAAAAGTACGGAACTGCTCCAGGCTTAGCGAAGGCGCGCGTATTTTTGCGTATCCAGTAAACGACCCTGAACGGTACGGCGTGGTGGAATTTGACCCTGATGGAAAAGTATTGAGCCTTGAAGAAAAACCGAAACAACCCCGTTCCCATTATGCTGTGCCGGGAATTTATTTTTATGACCAACATGTTTCCGATATGGCCGCAAATCTCAAACCATCCGCGCGCAATGAACTGGAAATCACCGACCTGAACCGGCTTTACCTTGAGCAGGGTCAACTCACAGTGGAAGTCCTGAGCCGCGGCTTTGCATGGCTGGATGCCGGCACGCACGAATCGCTTCTTCAAGCGGCCACCTTTATTCAAACCGTTCAGGAGCGGCAGGGCATGATGATTTCCTGCCCGGAGGAGATCGCTTTTCGAATGGGTTACATCAACGCNNGGTTACATCAACGCCGCTCAACTCCAGGCTCTGGGTGATAAATTAGGCAGCACTCATTACGGCCAATATCTCCAGCGCCTTTCAGTGGAAAAACAATAATGCGGATTTTTATCCTTGCAGAAAATGGACAATTGGGATGGGAACTTTGCCGGACACTCGCGCCTTTGGGAGACGTTATCGCATCAGACTACCCGAAGGTTGATCTGCAAAAACCCGAATCAGTCATCAACCTGATACGACTCGAAAAGCCGTCAGTCGTGGTAAATGCCGCGGCTTACACGGCGGTTGACCAGGCTGAGAACGAGCAGGAACGCGCGCGAAGCATCAACGCCACTGGGCCGGGAATTCTTGCGGAAGAATGCAAGCGTATCGGGGCAACATTCATCCACTATTCAACTGATTATGTTTTCGACGGAAAGAAGGGCAGCCCATATGTGGAGAGTGACGCAACTGCCCCGCTGAATTTTTATGGAAAGAGCAAGTTTGAAGGCGAGCAGCTTGTGCAGGAAGCCGCCGGCGATTATTTAATTTTTCGGACAAGCTGGGTCTACAGCATGAGAGGGACAGGTGGATTTATCAGCAAGGTATTGCAGTGGTCGCGCCAGCAGGAGACACTGCGCATGGTCACTGACCAAATTGGAAACCCAACGTGGGCAAGAATGCTTGCGGAAGTTACCGCGCATATTGTTGCGAGAGGGCAGGGCTATATGTCTGAGCGCAAAGGGTTATATCACCTTGCAGGCAGCGGATTTGCAAGCCGTTTTGAATGGGCAAAATCCATTTTGGAACTCGACATTAACAAGCACGAACAAATAACAAAAGAGCTATTGCCGGCCAAAACATCAGATTTCCCCACACCCGCTGAACGGCCGCTTTTCTCGGCTTTGGATTGCTCCAAGTTCGAATCCACTTTTGACTTAAAACTTCCGGTCTGGCAGACTGCCCTAAGACTTGCCATGCAATGAGAAGGCCGGGCATGGGGGAACACCATCAGGGTTATCAAATGCATTCGTAACAGAAACAGCCGCACCCGTCGAAAAAGAAGCGATTGTCTCTTCCAATGCGCCTGCATATAAACAGTCCTGACAAAAGTGTACATAAAAAACCCTTGTTTCCCTATTGTATAATGATTAATATAAGCAGTAATATTCGAGTCGGATTCGAAAGTTATGAGCAATGTTTTATACAATCCCGAACCTGAAACAGGATCAAACATAAATCAATTGAAGGGCTGGGACCCAAATTAGTCTGGTCGTAATTGCAATTTAAGGAGATAAAAATGCAAAGGTTTTTGTCGCAATATTTTAGGTCGAACACACCAACTCGTTTTGTTTACGTGTTGATCGTCATGATATTGATGGTGGGCGCGGGCGGGTCGTATTCTCCTGTATCCAAGCCGCACAATCCTCATGTGGATAATTCCATTGTTACAGATACCTGGGCGGTACAGGTATTGCCCGGCACGGACCCGGATCTTTTAGCCCGCCAACTCGGCGCGGAAAATCTCGGGCCCGTCGGCAGGTTAACCGATATGTATCTGTTTCGCCTGCCGAACGCAAAGGCCGCTGATAATATTTTTTCCACATCAACACAGGTGGTTTGGTTTGAACAGCAAATAGCCCGTCAGCAGAGCAAACGCGCATTCACCCCGCCCACCGATCCCCTTTATTCGAGCCAATGGCATTTGGATAATACAGCCGTGGGCGGCGTGGATATAAATGTACTACCGGCCTGGACCGATGGTTCCACAGGCAGCGGTGTCACAATCGCCGTTGTGGATAATGGCCTGCAATATACTCACCCCGATCTTTCAACACAATACGTGCCCTCTGCAAGTTGGGATTTCAATGGAGGCGACAGCAATCCCATACCAGACCCAATAAACGGAGATCTTCACGGAACAGCGGCCGCAGGCATAGCAGCGGCGAATAATGATGGCTCCAAATGCGGCGTGGGAGTGGCTTATGATGCCGGTTTGTCCGGCCTGCGGTTGACCGCCGGTCCAACAACAGATGCCATGGAAGCCTCAGCCCTGAATTACGCGTGGGATTCAAATTTCATCTATAGCAATAGTTGGGGGCCGCTCGATGATGCCGCGACACTGCAAGGCCCCGGCCCGTTGACATTGGCCGCCTTGCAAAACGGCGTCACTAATGGGCGCGGCGGAAAAGGTTCCATTTATGTGTGGGCGGCTGGCAATGGCGGCGTATATGATCCATTTACAGGGGCTAGTGTTGCAGATAACGTAAATTATGATGGTTACGCCAATTCCCGCTTCGCGATCGCGGTCGGTGCTGTAGATGATACAGGGGTCCGATCCCTCTATAGTGAACCAGGCGCGGCTTTACTGGTCTCTGCACCCAGCAGCGGCGGGGAAGGCAGTGCCCGCCCGGGCGTTACAACCACCGACTTAATGGGTGCGGATGGTTTCAATACTGCAGGCGGGTCGGCCGGAGATTGCGTAACCGACTTTGGCAGTGCCGCAAATTTCACCCTGCGCGGCACTTCTTCATCCGCTTCCATCGTATCGGGTGTGGTGGCTTTAATGCTGCAAGCCAATCCGAATCTTGGCTGGCGTGATGTGCAGCATATTCTTGCCAAAACCGCTATTGAAACCGGCGGAGAACCCTATGCAATTAATGGCGCTGGCTTACATGTCAATCACAAGTATGGCTTCGGATTGGTGGATGCCGGCGCCGCAGTTGCCCTGGCAAAAACCTGGACGAATGTCGGCACGGAGGCTCTCGCTTCATCCGGAACCATTGCTGTGAACCAGTTAATTCCAGATGATTCCCCTGTTGGCATTACCAGTAATTTTGTGGTTAACCAGAATATTAAATTAGAGCATGTCGAAGTTGTCCTGAACGTCACCCATAATTATCGAGGCGATCTGAAAGTAGCGCTTACCGCGCCGTCAGGAATACAAAGTGTTTTAGCAGATAAACACTCCAATGATAATGGAGATAATTACAGCGCATGGAATTTCGTGACCGTCCGCGATTGGGACGAATCGTCACTTGGGACATGGAGCTTAAAGGTAACCGATAATGCCGGGAATGATGTCGGTACTTTTACCTCATGGCAACTAAATTTGTATGGAACGGTACCAGCCGGGACAAATGACAACATCGAAGTACCCGAGATAATAACAAGCATTCCATATCAATCCATGCAGGACACCTTAACCGCTACTACAGCCCCCAGCGACCTTACTATCCCGGCTTGCGGATTGAATCAAGGGTCGAACAGTGTCTGGTTCTCCTACACGCCAAGCACTGCCAAGCCGATACATTTTGATACCTATGGTTCTTCCTATGATACTTTTATTGCAGTGTGGAGCGGGGCACCGGGGTCGCTCAGCCCCGTCACTTGCAATAACGATTCGGCCTCAACACTTCAATCAGCGGTTGGGTTTACACCTACAGCATTCACTACTTACTATATCGAGGTGGCCCAGTATAACGGTCCTCTTTTGGCGCCGGCTCCTTCCGCTTCATCGGGAGGAATATTGCGATTCCACGGCACATCATTCTCTGACGTTAGAGGGAATTATTGGGCATGGAGCTATATAGAAGGTCTCTTAAATGCCGGTATTACCAGTGGTTGTNNATTCATGGCAGCACTTACGTCCCTCCGCCAGCAACAGGGACGGTATTTAGTGATGTCGGGGAATTCTCCTTCGGCGCGGACTATATTGAACAGCTTTTTAACGATGGTATTACCAGCGGTTGTGGCGGTGGAAATTACTGTCCAGGCTTGCCTGTCACGCGCGCGCAGATGGCGATCTTCCTGCTTCGGAGTGAGCCTGGCCATGGCAGTACATATGTTCCTCCGCCGGCAACTGGCACCCGTTTCACCGATGTGCCTATAGGTTCCTTTGGCGCAGATTTTATTGAGCAATTGGCTGCCGAAGGAATCACCAGCGGCTGTACTGCTACAACTTACTGCCCAAGCTCTCCTGTTAATCGCGCACAGATGGCCGTCTTTTTGGATAGAATCTTTAGCCTGCCTACTTTTCCATAACCTGCGCCTGTTTACAGCACAGGTTTAAATAAAAATGAATGACGATTAAAAATATGAACGTCATTCATTTTTATTTACAATTGGTGATGTGTGATTGAGGATGCGTGTGGTAAAATCGCTTTCGCCTGGAGGGGTGGCCGAGCGGCTGAAGGCGCATGTCTTGAAAACATGTTTGGGTCACACCAACGTGGGTTCGAATCCCACCCCCTC
>CXWL01024053.1_pt1 | contig 15010 bp, 14 predicted proteins | sample 590931 | NCBI WGS metagenome assembly CXWL01 (sample SAMEA3498368, study PRJEB10139) | groundwater metagenome | biome: water well; material: biofilm material | place: Germany | collected 2015-04-27 | reverse complement strand
CTGCGGACAGACCCCTATGCAACTGGTCGTGGAGAGGTGGCCGAGTGGCCGAAGGCAACGGTTTGCTAAACCGTCGTAGGGAGAATATCCTTACCGAGGGTTCAAATCCCTCCCTCTCCGCCATCCAGCGCCGCAGCTCCCCCGCTCAATTATTTCCAGTTGTGCGAAGCACTTTCATATCGTAAGGTACGATTAGTCGACCGTTCTCACCGCCACCATCAAGAAAGGATGACTCATGCGCATGTTCGCAGTATTTGCCGTAACCATTGCCCTGCTGGGCAGCCCATCGGCGTTTGCCGCATCGGGAGAGCCGACCAATGACGACCAAAAGACGCTGTATGCCCTCGGCCTGGCTATTAGCCAATCGCTCGGCACCTTCGCGCTGTCAGAATCGGAGTTGGATTTCGTCAAGTCCGGCCTCACCGATGGCGCCTTGAAGCGCACCCCGAAAGCCGACCTCCAAACTTTTGGCCCGAAAATCCAGCAACTCCAGCAAGCCCGGGCAGCCGTGGTTGCAGACGCGGAAAAGAAATCCGGCGCAGCCTATCTCACAAAAGCCGCAGCCGAAAAAGGCTCCACAAAGACGGAATCCGGAATCGTCATCACCTCGATCAAGCCCGGAACCGGCGCCACTCCAAAACCGACCGATACCGTCAAGGTGCATTATCATGGAACACTGCTCGATGGCACCGTCTTCGACAGCTCCGTGAAGCGTGGTGAGCCGGCCACCTTCCCCTTGAGCCAAGTGATCAAGTGCTGGACTGAAGGCGTGCAGCAAATCAAGGTAGGCGGCAAGAGCCGTCTCGTCTGCCCGGCCAATCTGGCCTACGGAGATCGCGGATCACCACCCGCCATCAAGCCAGGCGCCACGCTCATTTTTGAAGTGGAACTACTGGAAATCGTCGCCGCGAAATAACGACTGCGGTATTCACCGGGCGGCGACTTGAATCATGGGTCGCCGCCCCTTCAGCCTCGCGAAAAGATCACACGATACAGTCAATTGGCCTTGACCCAATCACGGCTTCTGCGGTATCGTCCACCACTTTCCTGAAGCGAGCCCCGTGTCGTGCCGAGGTAGCTCAGTTGGTAGAGCACAGCCCTGAAAAGGCTGGTGTCGACAGTTCGATTCTGTCCCTCGGCACCACTTCCCCTTCAAAAACTTACTAAACTTCCCCCTCCGTTCATTTCACTCAAACACCACGATTTCTGCCTATTCAGTCAATTTCGCCCGATTGGCTGTCCCATATGAGCCGCCCCTCCAGGGTCGCTCGTCCAAGGCACCGGGTCATATGACCCGATGCCACAATCGGAATAATGCCCGGCGCTACGCTTCCGCCGAGTTCTGGCTGGAACTTGGTTAATACACCTGTAACATTGGAGGATTATGCTGCAAGAGCAGACACAGCGGTAGAGAACAGTCCGAGCGCGTGTCCACCGGGTAGCACACGATGTCCACAAATGCTTCGAAGAAAATTCTGATTGTCGAGGATGAGACCGACATTGCGCAGTTGGTGAAAATCTACCTCGAGAAAGAAGGATTTCGTACCGTCCATGCAAAAACGGGAAATGAAGGTCTGATGCTCACCAAGAGCGAACATCCTGACATGGTCATCCTTGATCTTATGCTTCCCGAGATGGACGGATTGGAACTCTGCAAGAAACTCAGAAGCGAGCAAGAGACCGCTCTTATTCCCATTATCATGTTGACGGCCAAAGCCGAGGAGTCTGACACCATTGTTGGCCTTGAACTCGGTGCCGATGACTATATCGCCAAGCCGTTCAGCCCCAAGAGCCTTGTCGCAAGGGCCAAAGCCTTGTTTCGGCGGATTGGACGGGCCAATGACACCCAGCAAACGTCTTACCACTACGGCTCACTACTGATGGACCTCCCTCGCCATGAAGTCATGGTCGATGGGAAAGAAGTCGGTTTGACGGCCAAGGAGTTTGGGCTCCTGGAACATCTATTGCGAAATCCCGGTCGGGTACTTACACGCGATGTCTTGCTGAATTCCGTGTGGGGCTACGACTACTATGGCACCACAAGAACCGTGGATGTGCACATCCGTCGCCTGAAGCAGAAACTGCCTGCGCTGAATGACGCGATTGTGTCCGTAAAATCACTGGGCTACAAGCTGTCTGATCCGGCTCTAACGAAGTAATGTCTGTGCGGCTCGTCTCTCAACCTCTCGAGATAAAGCCTCGCCTAAGAGGCAGCATAATCTTCCTGCTCCTTCTTTTGCTCATTTCCTGCGTTCATCCGCCCCGGGTGGAGGAATTCGAAGCCAGCATTGGACAGTTGACACAAGATGAACTGACTCGCCGGTTCGGTTATCCCCAACGGCTTAAACGCCTGTCGAGCGGAGCCGAAGCCTGGGAGTACGAATTTTTATCGGGACAATCACGCTGTGTCGGCTATCGTGTCTATTTCGACACCGAGCTGCGTTCGCAGAAATGGGAACCCATTCCCTGTCGGTAAGACTGTCGACATCACACTGAGTCACTGCGGAGATCTCATACCTATCGTAAGACAGGACTTCCTCTACCCCTCCTCTCTATTCTCCCTCTGCTGAACACGCCACCTGTTCCCAAGCATAACGTCCGTTCAAATTCTCTACAGATCACAGACGAAGCAAGATTCTATTGCAATCGCGTTACAGCTCTCCCATTCCACCCTTTCACAGCACCAACACATTGATGACCGAACTCCTGTAACCAAGAATTGAGGCCATCGTGATCTAACTGTGCTTTTGATCCAGTACAACTCTTTCTGGAAAGGGGAACAAGCCAATGGCTCAGACCATCTCTCCTCGACATAGACAACCGGGCAGATCAACCGAAGCTGCCCGCCGTGCAGCTCCACCTCCGAACGTTCGCCGCACTGATCTTTGGCGGGAACTTTCCAGGCAGCGCGCGGTACTGCTCGCCAGCGCCAATCTCTCGCTTGCTGCCGAGTCGGCCGCAGAACTATATGCGGACCCGGCCGACCAGGCCTCGACCAATCTCGAGCATGACGTCGCCATGCAGATGAAGGTGCGGACCTTTGAACGGCTTCGACACATCGAACGCGCGCTGCAACTCATGCGGACGAAAGACTACGGACAGTGCCGACACTGTCATAAAGACATTCCATATGAACGGCTCAAGGTCCAACCGGACGCTCTATTCTGCGTGCCCTGCCTGACGACGGTCGAACAGAAAGCGGCCCATAGTTAACGCCATGACACAGTTCATCACAACGACAAGTTATTGGAGCCCAGCTGCGCCTCTCACGCACCTGGCCCCCGCGCTCGTCCCTTCCTGCCAGGAGAAGGGACGAGCCCCGGTCACCCCCCATAAACATCACCTGGTTATTGGAGGAACATGCCAAGAATTTCTAAAATCCATACCCGCCAAGCAAGCGATACGCAATGTGTCCGCTGTGCCGGATTGAGAGTGCCCGAGATCATGAGCGAGGGGGGAACGAGAGTGATGGCGCTCCGCTGCATCCACTGCGGAGACATCACCGACCGGCTCATCGCCCATAACCGGACCCGTCGAAGAGATCCGCTCACGAGGCGGCCTCGCACTCCGATCTATGGAAGCGACCGGTGGAAAAAGAAGAAACTTCTCCTGTCCTGACCATCCCTGTCGCTCACATCTTTTATGTGACACCCTGACTGTAACCACACTCACTTCTCCCTCTACACCTCGCACCTTCTGCCGGCAATGAGAGAAACTGCGTGGTTCCCGCAAAAAAGTTAACACACAATTAACCGTGCGCTCTTGAGGCTGCGGATGAGACCTGACTATCCTAGCGCCGACCGATGTCCGACTGAGCATTCACGCGCTGGCGGTGCCGTTCACATTCAAGAGAGGACCATACGCAGTGGACCTGACGGACCCTTCCCTGTACATCAACCGTGAACTGAGCTGGGTGCGTTTCGATGAACGTGTGCTCGAAGAAGCGCTCGATCTGCGCCATCCTCTCCTCGAACGTCTGAAATTCCTGTCCATCTTCAGCAGCAACCTGGACGAATTTTTCATGATCCGCATGTCCGGTTTGTACTGGCAACTGCAGAACGGCTCCGTCGAGGCGCCGCCGGACGGCCGCACGCCGGAGGAACAGATCCGAGCGATTCATCAGGCTCTCGCCTCGCTCCTGGCTCAACAGATGGCCTGCTGGAAAGACGATCTCCTGCCGAAGCTGCGCGATGCGGGCATTCAGATACTGCCCCTCTCGGAAATCCCGCGCGAAGCGACGGCGCGGCTCCGGGACTATTTCAAAGCCGCCATTCTCCCGGCCTTGACCCCGCTGGCCTTCGACGCCGCCCATCCATTTCCCCATATTTCCAACTTGTGCATGAACCTCGCCATCGTCCTCCACGACGGCGATCACCAGGAACGGTTCGCGCGCCTGAAGGTGCCGCGTCTCTTTCCCCGTCTCCTCCGTGTCCCGCAGGAAGCCTCGCAGGATACCGGCTCCGACGGATACCCTAAAAGCTTCGTATGGATTGAAGAAGTCATCTCCGCCAATCTGGATCTCCTGTTTCCCGGATGCCACGTCGCGACGGCTTATCCGTTCCGCGTCACACGCGACGCGGACCCTGACATCGAAGCGGACGAAGCCGCCGATCTCCTGGAAGCCATTCAGGAGAGTCTGCGTCAGCGGCATTTCGGATCAGCAGTGCGGCTGGAAGTCAGCGCGCTGATGCCGGAGCAGATCCGCCAGATTCTTGCGCAGAACCTGCACCTCAGTCCCGACCAGATCGACGCCGTGGCCGGCCCTCTTGGCATGGCCGATCTCATCGAACTCACCAGGCTGGATCGGCCCGATCTGAAAGATCCACCGCTGCCGCATAAAGTCTCCCCGGTCCTCACACAGCGGGATCTCTTCACGGTGTTGCAGGAACGCGATCTGCTCCTGTATCACCCCTACGACAGCTTCACGCCTGTCGTAGACTTTCTCCGCGCTGCCGCCGCCGATCCTCAGGTGCTGGCCATCAAGCAGACGCTGTACCGGGTCGGGCTCGACTCACCCGTCGTGGAAGCCCTCATGCAGGCCCGGGAGAACGGCAAAGAAGTCACCGCGCTGGTCGAACTGCGGGCCCGCTTCGATGAAGAGAACAACATTCAATGGTCCAAAGAATTGGAACGCGCCGGCGTGCACGTCGCCTACGGACTGGTTGGTTTGAAGACGCACGCCAAGATGTGTCTGATTGTGCGCCGCGAGGATCAGCGCCTCGCCCGCTACGTGCATCTCGGCACCGGCAATTACAATCCCGCAACCGCGCGCGTCTACACCGATCTTGCGCTTTTAACCAGCAATCCGGCCATCGCCTCCGATGTCGCCATGCTCTTCAATGCGCTGACCGGGTATGCCGGGGAACATCCCTATCGCTGCCTGATGGTCGCCCCGAGCGGAGTACGCAAAGGCATGCTCGACCGGATCGAACGGGTCACCGCCCAACACCGGCAGACGGGACAGGGCTATATCGCCTTCAAGCTCAACGCCCTCACAGATCCGGCTTGCATTCAAGCCCTCTACCGGGCCTCCCAGGCGGGCGTCACCGTCGATCTGCAAATACGGGGTGTCTGCGGCCTCCGTCCAGGCGTCCCAGGCGTCAGCGACCGGATCACCGTCACGTCACTGGTGGGCCGCTTCCTCGAACACAGCCGGATTTTCTATTTCCGATTCGGCGAGAAAGAAGAGGAGTTGTGGATGGGAAGCGCCGATCTCATGCCGCGCAATCTGGATGGACGAATCGAAGTCGTCTTTCCCGTCGAAGCCGCGCATCTGCGCGAGGCCATTCGCGACGACATTCTGTTTCCCCACTTACAGGACACGGCGCACCTGCGCCGGATGAATGAGCAGGGCTTGTACGAACGCGTGGCTCCGCAGCCGGATGAAGCGCCGCTCGACTCCCAGCAGCAGATGCTGGAGCGGGCCGGCACCTGGAATCAGACTCGACTTGAGCGCTGATGTAGCCGCGGATCGATCCGCATCGCGAACGCCGGCGCCTACGCCACGTCCAAACGCAGCAGCCGGTTCCGATGGCCCTCGTAGTCCGGCACAAGGCGCTCGTACGCCTTCGGCATCAGCGAGGAGGAGATGAGAAAGTCCGCTGAGGCCCGGTTGCAGGCAATCGGAATATTCCAGACAACAGCGATGCGCAGCAGCGCTTTCACATCCGGATCGTGCGGATGCGGTTCGAGCGGATCCCAGAAGAAAATCAGGACATCGATCTCGCCTTCGCTGATCTTCGCGCCGATCTGTTGATCCCCGCCCAACGGTCCGCTCTGCAACCTGGTCACCGGCAGATCAAGTTCCGTCGTGAGCAATTTTCCGGTCGTCCCGGTTGCGATGAGGTGGTGCCCGGCCAGCGCCTCGCGGTTGAATTTCGCCCAGGCCAGGAGATCCTGTTTCTTATTATCGTGCGCCACAATCGCAATCGTTTTTTCGTCCGCCATTGACACCGTATTGTTGTTCATCGCTCCTCCTCGGTCATGAGTCTACGGACTTTCCAGCGCCGTTCTTCCCGCAGTATGGCAGGCTCTTGTTACGAATGGATTTCATGCCAGACCCCGCTGCGGCATCAAGCACTTACGCGAGTGTCAGACGACCATGAGCGGCCGTTGACCGTCAGTTGAGCGGCTTAGGACGCTCACACCACCGGCCCGGCTTCATGACCGTGCCCATGGCCAGAACAGCAAGGATGCCTGTGAAGAGCAGCAGCGTCACCATGAGAAAGAACGCACCGCGCAGATTGGGAAGCATACAGGCTTACCTCCTTGCCGCTCGCAACCTTGTTCACACCGACCCCATGTCCTCTGATGGACCACTTCTGTCTTCCACCTATTCCACGTATTGTTCCGGATCGATGACGACTTTCTCAATCGATCCCGCGGGCGGGATCGTCAGAAGATGCAGCTGGCCCCCGACCGCCCCGTTTTCAATATGAAGAGTTTCTCCATGATCGATCGTCGCCCGAACCGCAAGCTTGTACAATATCTTCGCGTCTTCAACGCTGAACGTTGATAGAAAGCAATTGTCGTCTGCGCGCAAGCGATTGGCCTCGATCGCCCGACTGACTTCAGGTCGTTGCTTGTCCCGATCAAAGTGGCCGCTCGTGTCCAGCAAAAGCGCCGCAACACCATCGTCTCCCAGGAATCGAGCCCCGCAGCCGTCGAAACTGAGCTTCCCGACGCGCGCTGTTTTGACGCTCCACTGTCCTTTGCGGGTTTTCTCCCACCGCAATTCACGAACCGCAACCATCGGCGTAGTTCCATCAAACCCTGCCACTGCGACGAACGCGATATGAGGGTTTGCCGGAGCAGGCATTGCCGCCGCCGGTGTTGTGGGCGGCCCCTGTTGCTCCCGGTACTTGTCAAACAGTTTTCGAATGAGGAGGTCCGCCTGCTCATCGAGCGACACCGGCTTACGCGCCCGGGAGAGGGTCTTACAGACAGCCTGAAACTGCTGATGCAGAGAGAGCCGTTCACCGTACCACCCCTCAAAGGCCGCCACACTTCGTTGACTAGGCATGCACGTCTTTTCTATTCGGGAGGGGTGAGGCGCGCTGGATCCCCAGAGCACGGTGTCGGCTCCGATCATGATGCCGGTGGAGGTCAGAAAAATGCCGATCAACGTTCCAAACATAGTAGCCTCATCCTATCGCAGGCTCATCACTAACAGGTTGCAGCCGGCTCAAGATCGCGTTAACCGTCCGCATTCCATAACAAGCAAGGATAATTAACACATCCGTTACAACAACCCGAGCGGCGCGTAACAGCTTCTCCTCTATATATCTCTCCGCGATGTCTACAACCAACCCGCCGGCTCATTTCATTACATCGACCGGCATCCCGCACCGGCAGGGCTCCCTTCGTGCCATCCTATGGCCGATTCTCACCGGGTTGTTGCTCCTCACGGCTTCCTGCGGGGATTTGCAGGATCCGGCCTCCGGAGCGCAAGGGGCCTCTTCTACACAACCGTCCGTCACCCCGGTTTCCGGACAACAGACCGGAGATACCGCGACGTCCGGCGCTGATGCCTCCGCGGTTCCCGCTGAACCGGCTCCCTCACTCCCATCGCCGGAGACCACCCAGCTTCCAACAGAGACGCCCGCCGGCCCGCCGCCTCAAGCCCTGGCGTTGGAGAAGCCTGAGACGCAGCCCATCACATTCGAATGGAACCCGAGCCCTTCCGGCGATGCAGCCGGATACACCATCCGCATCTCGAATGCAGCCGCTACGACCCACTATACCTTCCAGACTGGTCGGGAAACCCGCCTGACCGTTGAACTCCCGAAGGGAGAAAGCTACATCGCAACCGTGCTGGCCTTCAATGGCGCCGGGCAGAGCCCCCCGGCTGACTACATCCGTTTCGCTCTGTTTTGATTCTTCCCCAGATCGGCGCGACCTGAAACAACTGAAGAAGGCGGCCAGAACCGGTCAGGCCCGCCTGGCAGACTAGAATTGCATCCGTTCTTCTGCACGCACCGTCAGTGCGCTGCCGGGGCTAACGCTTGAGCCTGGCTTTGCAAGATAGCGTCGAGCCTGATTCGGGATTGGCTCTGAAGGCGTTTCACGTCATCTATCGCAAGGAGCGGATCGACAAACGCCTGGTCGGACGGCGCGATCGGGGCCAGCGGAAACATGGTTAAGGCAGAACGCTTCGCAGCCGGTCTGTTTTTCCAGGGGTTATAGAGCGGGTCGCCGACCAGCACCATCCGCCAGCTCACCCAACGGCTGGTGAGATAATAGGACTCGACCAGGGAGTACTGGCCGGTCATGAGCAGCGCAGCGAATTCGAGCGGCTCCGGAAACGCATCCAGGTAGGGCTCCCCGACTGAGCCGAGCGTCGCGGTAATCCCGCGATCCAACGCATTCTTGCACCAGCCTGACTCACCGGAGCTATGGAGACTCACGGCTTCAGCGGAGGCCATATGGTAACCGATCGCGCCGGTCCGGAAGATGAAGGCATCTTCATATTGTCTCAACCGGTACCAGCCCGAATAGAACGCCACATCCGGCGCGGCGCCGGAACGCTGAAACCGCGCCTCCGTGTTGTCCAGTTGCGATCGGTACGTAGTGTGCTGAGTGACAAACTGATGCAAGTCCCTCAGGCTTTGATCGTAGCGGCCATAGGTATCGGAAGGATCCTTGACCGGCAATCCCCGCGCATCCAGATACACCGTTCCGCTCAGCCCCTGCCGCTCCGCCTCCATCGCGCGATCCACCAGCCCGCTCGCGAGATCGGCAGTTGAGGCATCCAGCCGGCTCACCATGAGAACAGGGATGTCTCGATGGGCCGCTCCGGATTTCTTGAACGCATGGTGCAATGGATTCGCCCGGCGCCAGGCCGCGTCGTACAATGGTCGATCCCACCAGAGCAGGCTCAGTTCACTGTCGACGCTCGCATCGCCATGCTCATCCGACAACTGATTCAGTTCCATCGCGGCCAGACCGAACACCCCGTAGACTCCGTACACTTGCTCGACCCGTTGATAGAGATCGTTCCGCCGGTCCCGAATCGGAAGCTCCAGCGATCCCAGCAACAATTCTAATCCCTCCGCTTGCTGCACTCGCATCTGCGTGGCCGCCTCACTCCTCGAATCCTGCCCATCCCGGAGAAGTTCGTGCCGCAATTGCGCGAGCCCGGCCACCCCCTGATGCTCCCGGACAATGGCCTCCAATCGTGAAGACCACTGCGCATCGGCCGGCGGCTTCAGATGCCTCACCCGCTTGGCGGAGGCTTGAACAGCCTCGTCGACGCGCAGCAAGAAAGCGATGTTGCGCTCGTAGGTGACGGGACTCTCGGCGTGCGGCGCGGCAGGAGGGGAGCCTGAAATCGCGGCGACGGCCAGGGCCCGACGCTCGAGATCTTCCAGCCGCACCCGCGCGACACCGAGTCTGGCGGCTGCATCGCGACGCCAGCGCCCCTCGCCGTCCGTGAACTTCGGAGCGGCGACCCGGAGCGGAACACCAAACACCGTTGCGATCACACAAATCGATTTGTGAAGGCCCTGCGCGTGGAGCATCTGCCGGAGGGGCGTCACCAGGCGGCGCTCATAGTCTTCCCCGCTCATGGTGTCGTCGAGCGGAAGATCCAATTTGGCAATGTGCTGCACAGGAATTCCCCGGCGCGTCGCATAATGTTGTGCGACCGAGAGACTCTCACGGCTATTGGCGTTGGCAACAATCACGACCTGATTCGGGGAGAGCTCCGCTCGAACAGTAGGAATATCGAACAACAAGATCAGGCCCTGGAGAATCAACACAAATCCAATGAGGAGCACCGAAGCAGACATGGGGCTCCGACCCTCCCCTCTCAAACAGTCGCTTCGCAACATCTTTAGCCTTGGCCTCTCACGGCCGGTGCCAGGATTGCCCATGACCAAGCCCGCTCTACTCGAAATTTACGCATCGGTAATCCGCCTCTAACTCTGCCGCAACGCCGGGTTTGTAGACTGCAAATAATACAACAATATAAAGGGAGGAACAGATGGTCACAGTCGGACAATTGATGAAGAAAGAGCTGATTACGGTGGACGCGGGGACATCGGTGATCGATGCGGCAAAGCTCATGAAAACCTGCAACGTGTGCAGCGTGCTGATCGCCGAGAAGGGACGCATCATCGGCATCGTCACAGAATCGGATATCGTGAAGAAGGTCATCGGCTCCGACCGTGGTCCATACTTCATCCCGGTGGAAGACATCATGAGTGCCCCGGTCGTCGGAATTGAAGAACGAAGCCCTCTTACTGAAGCTGCAAACTTGATGAACAAGCACCGAACTCGCCACTTGGGTGTTACAAAAGGCGGCGCGGTCATCGGGATTCTCTCCGTCCGCGATCTTCTCCAGCCGGTTTCTGTCGACGAATTCTAACCCTCTCGATCCCCCCGACATAATTCTGTCATGCCGGCTCTTCCGCGACACTCGCGGGAGAGCTGGATCTGTCTATGTCCGGAACCATGGGATGCTGGAAAGGAATGACGCAGGCGCGGTTAATTCCGCAATTTATACCCGACGCCTCGCACCGTCACAATCAGGGCAGGATGGGTCGGGTCCGTTTCGATTTTGTGGCGGAGCGAGTGGATGTGGACGTCCAGCGCGTGCTCTTCCAGCGCATAGCCCTCTCCCCACACGCGATTCAGCATTTCCTGGCGTGAGAACACACGGCTGGGAGACTCCAAAAACTGGCGGAGGATTTGGAATTCTTTCGGCGTCAGTTCAACCTGGCGCCCTTGAACGGTCACCTCATGCCGATCGAGATCCATCTTCACATCGCCGACCCCGTAGTGCATGGTGGTACCGCTCGATGTGTCACGCCGTCTGAGAATGGCACGAACTCGCGCGACAAGTTCACGGGTACTCTGGCTGCACACGACCAGATCGATCCCGCGATCGTAGTCCTGCACGCATTCGTCTTCAGTGCAAGCCGGCACCGTATCATCTATGGCAACGATGGGAACCGCCGCCAGGGTCCGAAGATTGCGCAGATTCGAGGCGGTTCCGGTTTGACGGTCGATGACAATCAGGGACGGCACCGACGCTTTCGCCTCGGTAAACGCAGCGGACTCGGTCGTCACGACAGTACCGCGGTACCCGTTGCTCTCCAGAGCTTTCTTCAGTGATTGCGCGAACGAATCTGTTCGAACGAAGATGAGGATAGATTCCGGAACGTGGACTGGGCTCGACATGGTTGCATGCATCGCGTCGTCACACTACTGACCCGGAGTTAACCTGGCCTTAGGGGGATGTAAATTGTCCGTTAACTTCAGCGCCTCGTGACGAGTCGCCCCGCATCGACATTCTGGAGTTAACACGGAGTTAACAATTCGTTGATCGGACTGAAATCCCGACTCCGTACCGTGCGAGTGTGCTCGGCCACTGTTCTGGCACGACGCTATTCTTTGGAGGTCTAGAGTGATGTGGAACTGCCTTCCCGCATTGATCGATGGTCCGCTTGTCTCACGCCTGTTTACCCTGGCGGTCGGCGCCTGCCTGGTATGGAGCAGTCCCGCAGCGGGGCAAGTCCGGCCTGGCCTGGACCCTCAAATCGCCGTCTACCAACCCACAAGCGCCCTAAACGGCTCTCTCTCCATTTCGGGCTCGGAGACCATGCGTCCGATCACAGAATCCTGGGCAGCCGACCTCAGACAGCTCTATCCGGGGTTAAAGATTTCTGTGACGAGCGAGGGGTCCGAAGCGGGATTAGTGAAACTGCTGGAGGGCAAAGCGCAGATCGCGGCCATGTCCCGCCGGATGAACAAGCAAGAGATCGGAGAGTTCATCCGGGAGTTCGGCTACGAGCCCACTGAGGTCCCGGTCGCCGTGGATGCGCTGGCGGTGTTCGTCCACAAAGACAATGCCATCGAGGGATTGAGCCTGGCCGAACTCGACGCGATATTTTCGAACGATCGCCGGCGTGGACTGAAATATCCGCTTCTGACCTGGGGCGATTTGCTTCTGGATGGAGAATGGAAAGAAGCGCCAATCCATCTCTATGGAAGAAACATCCAATCAGGAACCACCACCTTCTTTCGTGAGCACGTACTGAACGGCTCAGCGGCCAAGAAAACCATGACCACGGCGCCGGGATCAGCCTCAGTCGTGATCGAGTTGATGAAGGACCGGTTCGGGATCGGATTCAGCAGCATCGGGTATCAGACTTCGGGAGTTCGGGCTGTTCCTCTGGCCTCGGTGCAGGGAGGACGATACGTCGTACCCAGCTTTCAATCCGCCATGGACGGATCCTACCCCCTCAGACGGAATCTGTATCTCTATGTCAATAAGCTGCCCAAAACGGCGCCGCCCGCCCCGCTCGCAGAATACGTGAAGTTTGCCCTCAGTCAGCAAGGTCAGCAAGCCGTTCTTGCGCAAGGCTATTACCCCCTGGCGACGGCGGAATTGAGCCGGCTGACGATGATGTGGACGACACCGATCCGCTCCGCCGCGGCCGACCAACCGGCAAAGCTCCGAGACTAGGCAGCCCGCTCTACCTGATGACACACAGACCGGCTCATGCCTTCAGCCTCGCCGCAGCGATCTGGTTCACGGCAGCCTGCGCTCCCGGCCAGTTTACGACCGTCACGATCTACGACACCCCGGCCGCGTTCGTCCGCCTGGAACTAGACCGGACCCTCGAAACGGGGCAAGCACATTCGCACCCGCTGTCTCTCACCCCCGCACAGATTGCGGCCGTTCTGGCCGGCGTCATGATCGAAGAGCCGCTCGCCAAACTCCCGTTCTACGACGACACGAGCCAGCCACGCCGCCACCGGGCGTTCACCGAGCAAGAAGTGACCTTCTTCGCTCCATTGCTCGCCGGCGCATTAGCCCAGGCAATGCCTGAAGAGATCGTCACCTTTTATGAATCACGGGATGTCTCAGGGACGGTACGGGAAGTGACGTCTGGAGGGATGTTTGTCCAAGGGGAGATCTTGCGGCTCCGGCTGGCCAACTATCGATCCCACACCCATCAGAGCGCGGATATCGGCGTGGCGGATACGCAAGACGACCGGCTGACGCCGCTGCGATCCTTTGCCCCGCAGCGCGGCCGACTGCACTTTGAACCACGGTCCTCCATGGCCCCGGACCAGGATCGAGGACTCACCGGCATGTTTTCCTGGGGTCAGCGCGAAGTCGCGGTGCTCTACCGGTCGGTGCCGCCTCTTCAGGCAACGCCGGCACAACCGCATCCTGTCATCCGGCCTTAGACCAGACCCCTCCGAATTGCAGGTTTCACATTCTCTCTAAAAATTCCACTGGAGCTGGAACCGGAGCAGATTGCCGGTATTGAGCTGATAGGGAGTCTGCATACAGCCGACCGGCGAGCCGGGAGATGCACAGGAATTCACAGGGAGCAGCGTCGCGTCGGAAGACGTTCGTTGCGTCCAGGTATACATCACCGTCAATTCCAGAGCGCGATTGAACTGATACTCCAAACCGAGTTCAATCTCACGAACGGTGTTCCGCGGCGCATTCGCCTCGTGTTTCTTGGCGCCGTAGTATTCCTGCCAGCGAACGAAGGGAACGATGCTCTGACAATAGAGATCGCACCGGTAATTGTAGAAAGCCTGAATATATCCCCCCCGAATGGTCCCAAGGACAACATCGGTGCGCGCCTGGTTCAGCTCAGGGCCCCGCCCCACGGTATACTCCGCTTGAAGTCCGAACGGCTGGGGATACAAGACCGCATGCCAGGCTACCCGCTCATCGAGATAGTTGCCGCCGTTCGTCACACGTGGAGTGACCAGGTCCCCGTTGAGCGATACAGCCGGCACCAGCGACTCGGTCGAAACATGGAACTGCCCCCGATAGGCATCCATGCCCACCTCGAAGATTTGGCCGTTAGGAAACTCATAGGGGTACATGAAATGAAACACCGTATGCTTGTCTTTATTCGCGTCGCGCCGATTGGCCGTCTGCCCATTGTAGGCGCCGATCCCGAGCATGCCGTAGTCCCCCGACCCTTTCAGCCCGCTGTCCACCAGCCGCCGGAACCGCTCCCGCACCGATGTCGGCGCGTAGTACAGAAATACTCCCAGGTCGCGCTCGTTGTTCGCGGCGCTGTTAATAGCATCGTTACGGTCCAAGGCCAGACGATTTTGACTTGATTGCATGTTCTCGAATCCGAAGGGCACTTTCGACTGACCAGCGCGAATGCGCCACTCCTTGTTCTCGGTCAGAAACAGATCGGCGTACCAGTCCCGAAGCTGCCCGACGTTGTTCGACCCATCTACCGACGAGGCGAAGTCCGGCTGGATATAAATGAAGATCCGCTCGTGCGGTTGTCCACTGATGATGACGCGGCCTCGCCGCAAGAAGAATTCGTTATTCTTGCCGACCGAACGATCCCCCTGGTTGCTGACAAGTTCATCCCGATTGACGGTGTAGTTGTACCGGAACTGTGTATAGCCCCGGATGCTGATTTTCTCGTACCATCGCTCCCGCACCGGGACATCGCCCACCCCACGGCTTTCCTCCAACGATTTGGCTTCACGCTTCTCTTCTTCGGCTTTCAGC
>CXWL01022695.1_pt1 | contig 15018 bp, 19 predicted proteins | sample 590931 | NCBI WGS metagenome assembly CXWL01 (sample SAMEA3498368, study PRJEB10139) | groundwater metagenome | biome: water well; material: biofilm material | place: Germany | collected 2015-04-27 | reverse complement strand
AAGCAGGGCAGCGACAGGCTCGGCTCGCCCGTCTTCAGCGCCCGTCCCCACGAGTCCGCGCAGGCCGTTTCGCCCACTACGCTCCAGTCGAATTTCCGGTAGTCCTTCCACTGCAAGCCGTTGATCAGGATGATCATTTGCCCGGGCGTGGCATACACCAGGCAGATGTCCGGCGGGTCCAGGCGCCCGGAAACCAGCGGCGAAACCGCCATCGCCTCGTACTTGCCGTAGGGCACGACGCTCAAGGCTTCCTGCCGGGCGCCCGCGTCCTTCAACGTCGCGTGCCAGACGCCGACGTAGTTCTTGCCGCTTTTCCATTCGGCGTCCTGCGCCGTGAGGCCGATGACCGCGCGGCACTGGTTGCCCACCAGGTCCTCGGCGGTGATGCCCACGGTCCAGCCCAGGCGCGAGGCCATGCTCACGACCTGGTCGGTGGTATGGATGGTCTTCGGCCGGCGGATTTTCTCGATCGCCTCCATATCGGTCTTCTTCTCGAACAGCTTCATGCCGATGACCGTGGTCTTCAGGCGCAGCAGCGCGTTCAAGTCCGCGATGAGGGCCTGCCAGTCGTACTTCGCGCCCTCCATGACGGCTACTTCGTGCGCACCAGGACGGCTTCGATTTTCTCCAGCGGCACCGCGGCGTCGAAGAACTCGCGCCCGGTGAGCGCGCCCAGCGCCACCAGTTTCGCCGTGGCCTCGCGTACCACGCCGGTCAGTTCCTGGCCGCCGGCCAGGCGGATCGTGACCCGCTTGCCCTTCTGCGCCTGCAGCACGGACTGGACGGTATCGGCGGCGCCGATGCCGAGCTCCTGCGCCTGCGCGGGCAGCGCGAGGCAGAGGGCGGCGGCGAGAAGGCAGAAGAGGGCGTTGAGGCGGCGCATGGGGGCTCCTTGAAGTAGAGCCCCCATTCTACGGACCAGGGCCATCGTGTCACTTCCGCGTCGGCCGGATCGGTCGCCGCGCAGATGTGCCGGTCAGGGCGCCTGGATCTGGACCTTGCGGAACTTGATCACGCCGCGTCCCCACTGCAGCGCGATCGGGCCGGCGGCGAGCGCGTCGTTCACCATGTCCACGGTCTGCCGGCCGTTGAGCGTGAGGGTGATGCGATTGCCGCGGGCGGTGACCTCGTACAGGTTCCACTGGCCGCCGGCCTGCGGATAGGGCGGCGCGACCGCCGCGAAATTCGGGATGCCGCCGGTGCCGTGGGTCGGGACCGGGCGCTGGTCGAAGATGTTGGCCTCGTAGCAGGTCTTGTCGGTGATCGCCGCGGGATTGGCGCAGCGCATGAAGATGCCGCTGTTGGCGTCGTGGCTGGCCCAGAACTCCACGCGCAGGCTGTAGTCCCGGTAGGCCTTCTTGCTCACCAGGTAGGCGGGCGTCTTGCCGCCGCGGTCGGCGTGGATGGCGCCGTCCTTCGGCTGCCAGTTGGCCTCGCCGACGCGGTTGAAGTTGTCCAGGCCCCTGTCGCCGTCGATCAGCGTGACCCAGCCCGAGCCGGAGTCGGTGGCGCAGCCCGCTAGGGCGAATGCAGCGGCAATCACAAGCGTATGGCGGATCATCCAGGCGTCCTCCGTTGACGGGAAGCCCATTGTAAGGAGTCCTAAGGATTCGGCGCGCGCGGCCGTTACAACTTACAGCTTCAGGTTCCGGATCGGGGTGTTCTCCGAAGCCCAGGACGACCGAACCGGCTGCCGCTTCGAAGTCCGCTGTTGTGCGCGCCCCTCCCTCCCCCGGGGGTGTACCTGATGCGGAACCGCGGCAACCCCCCTCCAGCCCCAGGCTGGGGCACGCCTCAACCGGGGCCTGAAGCCATCTTCTTCCGGCATGGGGCATCCGGATGTAACCGATCGGTTACACGACGCGGCCCCTAGCGGCCCGGGTGCTCCACCCTGAGGATCTTCGCCGCCGCCACCATCGCGCGCAGCTTGCCGTCGGCGACGGCGCGCGGCAGGTACTTCATGCCGCAGTCGGGCGCGAGGATCACCTGCTCGGGCGCGATGAACTTGAGCGCCCGGCGCACGCGCTCCGCCACCACCTCGGGCGTCTCGACCTCCATCCTGCTCAGATCCAGGCAGCCCACCATGACCTGCTTGCCCGGCAGTTTCTCCAGCACGCGGCAGTCCAGGCTCGCCTGCGCGGTCTCGATGGAGACCTGCTTGCAGCTGCAGCCGGAGAACTCCGGCAGGAAGGAGTAGCCGCTCGGGCGCACGTGCGCGATGTGCGCGTAGCCGAAGCAGATGTGCACCGCGGTCAGGCCGGTGATGCCTTCCAGCGCCCGGTTGAGCGCGGCGATGCCGTAGTCCCTGGCCTTCTCGGGCCGCGCCTGCATGTAGGGCTCGTCCACCTGCACCACATCCGCGCCGGCCGCAAACAGGTCTTTTATCTCCTCATTCACCGCCTCGGCGTAGGCCATGGCGCAGTCGGCGTCGGACTTGTAGTAGTCGTTCTGCGCCTGCTGCGTCATGGTGAACGGGCCCGGCACCGTGATCTTCACCTGCCGGTCGGTGTGCTTGCGCAGGAACTTCAGGTCCTCGACCTCCACCGCATGCTTGCGGCGGATCCGGCCCGCCACGCGCGGTACCGGGTTCGGGTGGCCGGTGCGGTCCATGGCGGTCCCGGGATTGTCGATGTCCACGCCTTCCAGCGCGGTGGCGAAGCGGTTGGAGTAGCTCTCGCGCCGGATCTCGCCGTCGGTGACGATGTCGATGCCGGCTTCCTCCTGGGCGCGGATCGCGATCAGCGTCGCGTCGTCCTGCGCTTGGGCCAGGAACTGCTCCGGGATCCGCCACAGTTCCTTCGCGCGCACACGCGGCGGCAGGCGGCTGGAGAGCTTCGCCCGGTCGATCAACCAGTCGGGCTGGGGGTAACTGCCTACGAGGGTCGTTTGAAAGAGCATTCGTCGAAGGTAGCAGGGCGAAGACCCTGGGGCAATGCACCGATCTTCATCACGTCGACAGATCGGCTGGCTTGAACTTCCGTTCCCGCGCCCAGCGCCGGAAGTGAGGCTTGAGCGCCTCGGGCAGGGCCGAGATGAATGCCTTGTCGAGCGGATGGCGGGGCAGTTCGCCTTTTGCGCAGGCATCCAGGAGCGCGTCGCCCTGGCGCCGGTCCTTGGGTTTCTTGAGCGGATCGCGCGAGGGCTTCTCGGCAAGCCAGAGCTTCTGCAGCGCGAACATCCGTGGGTCAGGGGCGACGATCTTCGCCGCCGAGTCCCCCTTCACGGGCACCACCTGCGTGACGGGCGTTCCCGGCAGGAGCCACTCGACTTCCTCCATGCGCGCCGGGAGGATGCGGTCCGCCTTTGGCAGGAAGTCCATCCGAGACGGGGGAACCAGGATGTCGACTTCGTAAGCCTTCCGGTTGCGCAGCTGGAAAGGCCGTTCCTCGTTCAAGGTGTAGGTGTCGTCGACTGCCTTCAGCGCGGCGAGGATCGACGGCGGCGCATCCGTCGCCATCAACGAGGTCCGGTGATCGCGCGACCACAGCAGGTCGAAGTCGTCCGTCGCCATGTCGGCGCCGATGATGATCGTGCCGCCCGCCTCGAGGTTGTAGGCGAGGATCGCGTTGGTTCCCGCGACCATGAGGTGGGTGCCCATCATGCCCCGGACGTCCAGCTCCGCGAGGATTCGACCTGCCTCCTGCGCGATCCCCGGCAGCCGCAGGGCGCGCGCGATGCTGGCGCTTTGCCGGAGGCGTTCCTGGGCAGCGTCGATGCGGGGGTCGAGGTCCTGCCGCCGTTCCTGGTNNCGCCAGTTGCGCTTCCGTGCCGCTGGCACGCGGTCCGAGAGAGTGGCCATTTCCCTTCCGGTCCCGGATTTCGTACAGGTACTCGCGGCCGGAAATGGACTTCCACTGCATGCCGTAGGGCATGGCTCGGCGTACGCGCAGGCCCTGGATCCAGGCGTCGTAGTACTGGCCGAGGTTGACCAGGACGCGAAGCTGCTCTTCGGAGTAGGGGAGCATTTATCCGGCATTTTGCCACTTCCTGGTGTTTGCAGGATAAATCGTTATAAATCATGGATATCCTGCAAATCCCGGTTCTTGCCGCAATGCAGGATAAGTCTCAATTTATCAATGTGTTAGATTCTCGATCTCCTTTTGCCATCCAGGGCCTTTCTCCCCACTCAAATGCGCATCCCAAGTCTCCTGATTCTCGCTGCACTGACCGCCGCGGCACCGTCTGCTGTCGTCGCACAAGGCTATCCCTCCAAACCAGTCCGCCTGATCGTGCCCTTCGCGCCCGGCGGCGCCACCGACGTCATCGCGCGCCTCGCGGGGCAGAAGCTCTCCGAGCAGCTCGGCCAGCCGTTCCTCGTCGACAACCGGCCCGGGGCCAACGGCAACATCGGCACCGAGGTGGCGGTGAAATCCGCTCCGGACGGCTACACGCTGGTCATGAGCTATGACGGCACCATGGCCAGCAACCCCAGCGTCTACCGCAAGATGCCCTTCGATCCCATCAAGGACCTGGCGCCGATCGGGAGCGTCGCGCAGCTGCCGCTGCTCATGGTCGTGCATCCTTCGGTGCCGGCGAAATCTTTGGCTGAGTTCGTCGCCCTGGCGAAGTCCCGCCCCGGCGCGGTGAATTACTCCTCCGCCGGCTACGGCAGCGCGGGGCACCTGGCGGCAGAGCTGTTCCGCGGTCGCGCCGGGATCGACATCGTGCACGTCAACTACAAGGGCGGCGGGCAGGCGGTGCAGGATGTGCTGAGCGGACAGATCCAGATGCTCATGACCGGTTTGACGACTGCCGATGGCCATCTGAAGGCCGGGAAGCTGCGGGCGATCGCGTTTACTTCCGGCAAGCGCATGCCGGGGTTGCCGGAGACGCCGACGTTCGAGGACGGCGGTTATCCGGGGCTGGTGGTCATGTCCTGGTACGGAATCCTCGCTCCGGCGGGTACACCTGCGGACATCATCCGGCGGCTCAATGCGGAGCTCAACAAGGCCATCCAGGCGCCGGACGTGGTGGCGCGGCTGACTTCGCTGGGGACCGAGCCGACCGGCGGTACTGCCGAACAGTTCGGCGCCACCATCAAGTCGGACATCGCGCGCTGGGCCAAGGTGGTGGAGACGGCCGGGATCAAGATCGACTGACGCGGCCAGGAGAGATTCGTGATCTACGAAATGCGGACCTACGACCTCAAGCCCAGGTCGGTGCCGGAGTTCATCCAGCGCTTCGGCGAGGCCTACGAGAAGCGCAAGCGCCTGTCGCAACTCGCCGGGTTCTGGCACACCGAGATCGGGCCGCTCAACCAGGTCGTCCATGTCTGGCCCTACAAGGACCTGGCGGAACGCTCGCGCATCCGGGCCGAGGCGATCGCGGCCGGCGGCTGGCCGCCGCCGACCGCTGAGTTCGTCGTGCGCATGCAGAGCGAGATCTACATTCCCTGGCCGGATTCGCCCCTGCTGCCGGTGGGCGAGTTCGGGCCGTACTTCGAGCTGCGGACCTATACCCTGCGCCCCGGCGACCAGGCGAAGATGCAGAAGACCTGGGCCCGGTCGCTGCCGGTGCGGCAGAAGATCTCGCCGTGCATCGCGACGTGGTTCTCGGAGCTGGGTGGGTTGAACAAGTTCGTCCACATCTGGCCCTACCGGAACCTGGACGACCGGACGCGGGCCAGGAAGGCTGCGCTGGAGACCGGGCAGTGGCCGCCCAAGCCGGATCCGGAGGAGCCCTACAACACCGATGCGCAGGAAACCAAGATCCTGCTGCCGGCGGCGTTTTCGCCGCTGCGGTGAGAGGCGGGGGGCGAGCCTTTCTAGGCAGCCTTCTTCACGCCGTAGTCCCGGATCAGGACGTCGGCGGGTAACTTCAGCCCGGCGGCCAGCCTGCGGATCATTTCCAGCGTGAGCGGCCGGACTCGATTCAGTACTTCCGCAACGCGCGCGCGCGAACCGATGTAGGGCTCCAGATCCTTGCGCGTCAGGCCGCGCGCTTCCATGACATGCAGGAGGAAGTCGATCGGGTGCGGAGGTTCGATCGGGAAGTGCTTCCGTTCGTAGGCTTCGACCAGGAGCACCAGCACTTCGAGGCGGTCTGCTCCGGCGGTTCCCGCCCGGGCGTCCCAGAGCGCCTCGACCTCCTTGAGGGCGGCCTGGTGCTCGCGTTTGGTCTTGATCGGGCGCAGCTTTATGGTCACTCGCATGTGTTCGCCGATTTGTTCATCTTGCAACTGCCAAAGTCTATCGCGGGTTGGCGCTATCCTCTGCGTCACCATGATCCAGCTTCATTACTTCCCCGGCAATGCCAGCTTCATTCCCCATCTTCTCCTCGAGGAGATCGGGGTTCCGTTCGAGCTTTGCTATGTCGACCGTGCGAAGTCGGCGCACAAGGCTCCGGAGTACCTGAGGCTCAATCCGAACGGGCAGATTCCTGTCTTTGTGGATGGCGATCTCGTGTTGTACGAGACCGCCGCTATCTGTCTTTACTTAGTCGATAAGTATCCCCAGGCTGGGCTGGCGCCCGCATTCGGTTCCGTGGAGCGGGCGCATTTCAACAAGTGGCTCATGTGGTTCACCAATTCCGTCCAGGCGACCTTGATGCTTTATTTCTATCCGGAGCGGTGGGTGGATGAGGGAAATTCTGCCGGTGCTGCGCAGGTGAAGGCGCATGCGGAGGCGAAGGTGGAGTCGATGCTGGACCAGATTGAGAGCCAGCTGGCTTCGCATGGGAAGGCGTGGTTTTTGGGGGAGCGGTATGGGGCGCTGGATGCGTGGGCGTTCTTGATGGGGCGGTGGACTAGGTTCTTTGGGAGGCCGGCGCGAAGCTTGCCGCACTACGGGCGCTACCTCGAACGGATGCTGGAGCGGGAGGCGGTGAAGAGGGTGATTGGGACGGAGAAGCTGGCGGCGCCCTTGGTCTGATGCCGCGGCATGATCGGAGCCCCATGGCGACCACCTATCCGGTATTGAGATTGCAGATCGGAGACGTTCGCCTCTCGCGCATCGTCGAGATCGAGGGCCCGTCGCCCGGCACTTTCCTCTTCGCCGAGGCCACGCCCGAGAAGCGATGCACCACCCGGTGCAGTGCGCCATTCCTTCAATGGCTAGCCGCTTCGACGTCGATCCCGACGCCGCCCGGAAGACGCGGCGCGAATTTCTCGAGCGCTACCGCAACGGCAAGACGCTGGTGCTCGGGACGCATTTCGCGGCGCCGTCCGCGGGCAGGTTGTCGGCGGACGGGCAGGCGTTCCGCTTTGGCTGATCTCTTTCAACTGGAAACGCCTTGCCTCGTGGTGGACCGCACCAAGTCGTAGCCGGCATCGGCGTGTGCAAGGTGGAAGACATCGCGCTGTCGGTACTCGCCACCGTCAACGGTGACCGCGCCGACAAAGGCTGGACCCTCATCGACGCCGGCTGGATGGCCATGTCCCGCGACCGCGGCACCGCCACGCAGCCGCTTGACCAGGGATACGGCCTCGTCTGCGACCTCGACGGCCGCCCGATCCCCGACCTGATCGTCGTAGACGCTCACCAGGAGCACGGCGTCATCGCCCACCGGTCCGGCGGCAAATCTCCCGCGCTACCTGTTGGTACTCGCGTGCGCATTCTTCCAAACCATGCTTGCGCGACTGGGGCGCAGCATGAGGGTTATTACGTGGTGGAGGGAAAGCGGGTAGTGCTGGCCCGATGGGGGCGGTTCAGCGGGTGGTAATTGATAATGTTACTGATCGGCCACATTATATTTTGCGGCCCGCACGTCCAGATTACCGCTTCGTTGTGCCGCGAGGATGCAGAAACGATTTCGTCCATTGGGCTTTGGACTCCAGCGCGGTCGACAGACCGCCCAGCCTGTCCGCAATCCGGCGTGATTCTCTGCGCCGTTCGTTCGCGACGGGCATGACCGCCGGCGTCGTGTTGTTTCCCGAGTCGGGATAGCCATAGCCTAGACTTGCTCGCTGGTTCATCTAGCGGGGGCGGCTATGAAATGCGTTGCCAACTACGAAATCAAATCGGATGCTTCGGTCTCTTTCGACGACCGTTGGTTGAAATTCGAGCATCCTACGGGCTTGTATCAAGCGCGGCTTCGGAACATCACCCGGAAAGACTTTAGTACGCCGTTTCTCCTCACACTCCACCTAACGTTTGAGACGCCGAGTCTGAAGGAGGCCAAAGAGGTTGCCGACGACCGACTGGCCGATTGCTTGAACGTTCTTTCGCTTGTGACGTCGTGCACCTTTGCTCGCCATCGCATACGACAAATTGTCGATGCATCTTCAACCGATGAGATGAGGACTGTTCTGTATTGGGGGGACGCAATTGAAAATGAGGACCCTCAGCCAATTCTGAATCCTGGCTATATGAAATCCGTGGAGCGGTTACTAGCATTCGACGCGCCTCTTCCAGTTAAGCGCGCTCTTCGGTGGTATCGCCTAGGCGTCGCCGCTAAGAATCCGGATGATCAATACGCATACTTTTGGTTCGCTCTGGAAATACTCGCTGTGTACCAGGACTCCCCGGAGGAGGTTCCTGAGCCATGCCCAGTCTGCAAATTAGCGCTGTTCTGCAAAACGTGCGAGAAGAATCCTCTTCACAAGCCGTATCCGCGCCAGAAAATTCGGTCCTTAATGCAGGCCGTTGATAAAACGGTGGACGACCAGACAGTGAAGATGTTGGACACAGCTCGGAACGCGCTCATGCACGGAAAGACGTTGAAGGAGATTAAGCACAAACTCCCTGAGGAATGGGAAGAGGTTGTCACTGTATTGGGAAAAATTCTATTTAAGGCCATCGTCCATCAGATTCCGAAAGACCTGCTGAGAGAAAAGATCTCTGTCGGCAGCCCGTCAACCTATGTGCATCGCACTATTTCGGGCGTCATCACAATGCAAACTACTGTTCCGAAGGATGACGACGGTGAGTTCGATCTGAGCTTTTCGGGTATCTCTGCAGGGCTAGTGGCCGATGGTCCGCCACAAAGTGCAATTCCGACGCAAATGGTGATGTCGAAAGCGCAATTTGAGACGTTGCGTAAACTCGCGTTTCAACAAGGTGATCAGAAAGAAATGCTGCATCGTATTTTTCTTAGAACTGAGAAACACGAAGGGTTGCAGGTTACCTGGGTGCTAGCCACCGAAGCCAAGGTAATTACGGAAGCGGTGAACCGTGGAGACCAGGGGTCGTGGCAAGACTTCTTTCGTGAAATGATCGAAGGAGGCAAGACAGGCGACGGCGCAGCAGCGTAAGTCTCAGTCCTTTCTCTCCAAGTCCTCGCGCCAGAAGTGCTGCGCCTCGGCGAGTGTCTTCGGGCCGACGTCGCCAGTCGCGCGTTGCATCGGGATTCCGAGCCGCGCATATCGCTCGGGATTGCGGAACATGTTGGTGCATCGCTCGCATTCGAAAAATTCCGTCTGGTACTCACCGCCGCTCGGCTTTTGCACGATGATAGGGCGATAGCGTCGGCACAGGCACAGCGGGCAGCGCCAAAGCGTCATTGGATGGAAGGAGGGGCCAGAGGGACGGTGGTGCGCCAAGAAGGGGGGGGTTGCACTGGTTGGATGGACATGTATAATCGCACATGTTCCGTAGTCCGGGATATCCCCGGAAGCGGGTATATCTCGCCGTGAGGCGTTACGTTGGAGAACTTAAGATGAACGGACTCTATTTAATCTGCTACGACCTGCGCAATGCGCGCAACTACCAGCCCCTCTGGGACGAGCTTGCGCGGATCGGTGCAAAGCGGGGCCTTGAGTCGAACTGGTGGCTTGAGATGAACGGCGTCAGCGCAAAGACGCTACGCGAACACTTCACGCGCTACATCGACTCTGACGACCGCCTGCTGGTGGTCCAAGTCAGTGACTGGTCGACCTTGCGCGCGAAGTCTGTCCCGTCCAACGCAGCTACGGCCTAGCGGCATACCGCCCTCAAGTCGCCTCGGCCCCAAGCCGGGGCGAGGAAAATCCCCTCCATGAAATTTGCTCTTGTTAACGGGCAACGCCATGAGGCGCAGCCCAAACTCTCGGCCATATGCCCCGGTTGCGACCAACCGATGATTGCGAAATGCGGGGAAGTTCGAATGCCGCATTGGGCGCACCGACGCACTCTCCTTTGTGATCCGTGGTGGGAGAACGAAACCGAATGGCACCGCAACTGGAAAGACCAGTTTCCAGAGGCGTGGCAGGAATATGTCTATCGAGCCGAGGACGGTGAGAAGCACATCGCAGACGTGCGCACCGACAAAGGATGGGTGATCGAGTTCCAGCATTCGTCCATCAAACCCGACGAGCGCCGGTCTCGCGATGCCTTCTACAAAAAATTGGTGTGGGTTGTCGACGGAACGCGGCTGAAGAGAGATCAAAAGCAATTCATCGAGACGGTGAACAGCGGCACCTCGATTGCAGCGAGACTCCCAATTCAGCGAGTGCGCCCCGATGAATGCGCGTTGCTACAGAAATGGATAGGGAGTCATACGCCCATCTTTTTTGACTTCGGCGGCGAGCAACCGCTTGCATGGCTCATTGCTGGGCGTCCCTATGGACCGGCCTATGTCGGGCCAGTTTCGCGTGCGAGCTTTATCGCAATGCATGGTGGTGGGGTGACGCAAAGCGTTCGCGATTTCGATGAACTCGTGAAGGACTTCAACGGATTGGTTGCGGACTACGAGGCGTATCTTAAGGCTCAAGCTTTGCGGCGAGCGTCGCCACAGCCTCTCCCGGGGTACCAGCGATACTTGGCCCGCAGGAAGGGCCCGAGGCGTTTTTGAAGGTCGCTTTGGCCGGGCGTAGGGGCCTCTATGCAGCCCACGGCTAGGCCCGTTATTTCTGCGGCTAACACCCCGTGCGTAATCGAACCCTGGGTACGCTTCCTACTTCGTGGCTTGCCAGGAATCTCGCAGCGTCACAGTTCGACCAAATCCGGCTTGATCGGAGACAAAGTAACCATGCCGCTCAAACTGCACCTGCCCATGCTTCCAGTCCTTCAAGCTCGGCTCCAACTGCGCCGACACGGTCTTCACTGACTCCGGATTCAAGTCCTCGATCCCTTTCGGGTGCTCGGCTTTGAACAATCGGTCATATAGATGCACCTGCGCCGAATGCGCGTGCTTCACGCTCACCCAGTGAATGTTCCCTTTCACCTTGACCGAATCCGCTCCCGGCGTTCCTGAGCGGGTTTCCGGTAGGTACTTGCACCGCACGGTACCGGTGTCCTTGTCGTAGCCGATGCACTCGATCACGTAGGCGTAGCGCAGCCGCACCTTGTTGCCGGGGAAGAGGCGGAAGTACTTGGGCTCGGGTTTTTCCTGGTAGTCCTCGCGCTCTATCCAGAGTTCTTTTGAGAACGGCACCTGGCGCTTGCCCATTTCCGCGTGCTTCGGATGGTTGGGCACGTCCATCATTTCTTCCTGGCCCTCGGGGTAGTTCTCGATCACGAGCTTGATCGGGTCGAGCACGGCCATGCGCCGCGGAGCGACTTCGTCCAAGTGCTGCCGCATGCAGTCCTCGAAGACCGAGTAATCAATCCAGGAGTTCTCCTTCGACACCCCAATCCGCTCCGCAAACTTCCGAAACCCCTCTGGCGTATATCCCCTCCGCCGAGCCCCCGCGATCGTAGGCATCCGCGGATCGTCCCACCCGTCCACGACCTTGTCCTCGACCAGCTTGATGAGCAGCCGCTTCGACAGCATCACATGCGTCAACTGCAACCGCGCAAACTCAATTTGCTGCGGCAGCGGATGTTGCAGCAGCCCGCCATCGGCCAGCTTGTTCAACAGCCAGTCATAAAAAGGCCGCTGGTCCTCGAATTCCAGAGTGCACAAAGAATGGGTAATCCCCTCGACCGCATCCTCGATGGGATGGGCATAGGTGTACATCGGGTAGATGCACCACTTGTCGCCGGTGCGATGGTGCGTGGCCCGCTTGATCCGATACAGCGCCGGATCCCGCATGTTGATGTTGGGTGAAGACATGCTGATCTTCGCCCGCAAAACATGCGCGCCGTCGGCATGCTTGCCGTCGCGCATCTCGCGCAGCAAAGCCAAATTCTCCTCAGGCGAGCGCGAGCGGAAAGGCGAATCCACGCCCGGATGGGTAAAGTCCCCCCGGTTGCGCTTCATGTCGTCCGCGGACTGCGAATCGACGTATGCGTTGCCCGAGCTCACCAGGTGCTCGGCGCACTGGTACAGAAAGTCGAAGTAGTCGGAGGCGAACAGGGCCTTGCCGTCGAACTCCGGCACGAGCCATTTGACGGAGTCGATGATGGAGTCGACGTACTCCTGTTCTTCCTTCTCCGGATTGGTGTCGTCGAAGCGAAGGTTGCAGGAACCGCCGTACTCCTTCGCCAGGCCGAAATTCAGCAGGATGGACTTGGCGTGCCCCAGGTGCAGGTAGCCATTGGGTTCCGGCGGAAAGCGGGTCTTGATGGCCTTCACCTTGCCGGAGGCGAGGTCGGCCTCGATCCGCTGGCGGGTGAAATTCGAGTGCGAAGCGGGCTGGGAAGGTTTGGAAGGGTGGCTGGACATGGGGAAACAGGTTGATTTAACGGAGGATTCTAACCTGTGTCGTCCGAATCCCGGGCCGCGCGTTACTAGGCATGAAGCAACCCACACAACTCTAGGAAATCAAAACACCATGAAGAACATCATCGCCCTCGCAGTCGCCCTGGCCTTCAGCGGCGCCGCGCTCGCGCAAGCCCCGAAAGCCGCCGAGCCGACGAAAGCCACCCCGGCGACCTCCGCCAAGGGCGAGCCCGCGAAGGCCACGCCGGCGACGCCTGCCAAGGCCGCCGACACCAAGGGCGCCGACAAGAAGGCCGCCGCAGCGGAAAAAGCCGCCGCGAAGAAGGCCGCCGCGGAGAAGAAGGCCGCGGAGAAGAAGGAAATGCAGGCGAAAGCCGCCGCCGACAAGAAGGCCAAAGCCGACGCCAAGGCCGCCGCGAAAGCCGCTCCGAAGAAGTAATCCGGCGTTTCGCAGCACGAGGAAAAAGCCCGGCCTTGCCGGGCTTTTCCATTTTCGGCTACACTCCTGTATCTCTTTTGTGATACAGGAGGCCGCGATGGCCGTTTCGCTGAGGGTTCCGCCGGAGATGAAGAAGAAGGTCGAGCGCCTGGCCGAAGCGCAGGACACGACCGCGCATGCCTACATGCTGAAGGCCATCCGCGACAAGGTCGAGGCCGAGGAGACTCGGGCGGCGTTCCATGCCGAGGCGAGGCGGCGGCTGGCCAGGATGAAGAAGGACGGCACGGGGATTCCCATTGAGGAGGTCACCGCCTATTTCAGGGAGAAGGCGGCCGGCGGCAATCCGCAACGTCCGAGAGCCCGGAAAATCGTGTGATCCGAATCGACGACGGCGCCCAGGGGGATCTGGACCGCATCTTCGATTTCAATTTCAGCCGCGACCCCGCGACCGCGCTGAAGCATTTCGAGACCATTGTCGATGCCCTGAAAGTGCTCGCGCGTCACCCCGAAATCGGACGCAGCACAGGTGGAACGCCACCGCTGAGGGAGCTGATCATTTCGCACGGCGGCACGGGGTACATCGCGCTCTACGAGTATTCCCCGCTGGAAGGCCTGGTTCGTGTCGCCGCGATCCGGCACCAGCGCGAAGCCGGCTATCCGGACCGCTAGATAGACGTCTCCACCGCCCACGCCCGGATCGCCTGCCGGCGCCCGCGCAGATCCAGTTCCCCCAGGTCGCGATACAAGAATCCCTCCGGGCGCCCCAGCGCCGACAGCGCGGCTTCCGACGCGATGAAGCGGCACCCCAGCTGCCGCGTCGCCTGCTCCAGCCGCGATGCGGTGTTCATGACATCGCCGTGGTACACGATGGCGCGCCGCTGCTCGCCCACTTCTCCGGCGATGACCTCGCCCAGGTGCAGCGCCGCGCGCAGCTCGGGCTCGGCGCCAAAGCGGGAACGGAATTCCGGCGCCGCCGCGGCGAGCGCGGCGCGCATGTCCGCCAGGCAGCGCAGCGGCCGCGCCTGCGGCAGGCCTTCGGCCTCGGTCCAGGTCACCACGATCTCGTCCCCGACATACTGGTAGATCTCGCCGCGCGCCGCCGCCACGGCCTCCGCGGTGGCGCTGAACACCGCGGCGAGGAACCGGTGCGCCTGCATCGCCCCGAGGCGCTCGGCGATGGCGGTGGAGCCGACCACGTCCACGAACAGGAAGAAGCGCCGCTCGGCGCGCGGGTTGCGGTAGCGCCCCAGCACCAGGTTGCGGAAGGTGCTCCGTCCCACCAGGCTGGCCGCCTGCAGGGTGACCACGATGATGAGCGTCATCGCGAGCGAGAAGCCGATGGCGACGAGGCTGGCGCTCCGGCCCAGCGTCACGGCGCCCAGCAGCTGCGGCACGCCGACGATGAACACCGTCACGATCGCCGCGTAGGCGGCGGTCTTCAGCAGCACCACCGCGATGAAGGGCAGGCGCAGCAGCCGCTTCATGGACGAGCCCTCGCGCAGCAGGAAGACCTCGATGGCGCCGATGCTGCCGGAGATGCCCGCGGCGTTGAGCACGCCGATGCCCATGCTGGCCCAGACCGGGAGCGCGGTCTGCCGCAGGAATGCCCCGTAGGCGGCGCCCACCACCGCGCTGACGGCGAGGATGCGCAGGTACAGCCGGATGCGGTCGCGCTGCAGGGCGGTGAGGGCGCTCATCGGGGAGCAGCCTACACCGCATCCGCCCTCGAACCGGCCCTTGTTCCGCCGCGCGGCTGCGGCTAAGGTCCGGGGATGCTCGATCTCCTGATCCAGGGCGCGACCCTCCTCGACGGCACCGGCGCGCCGCGCTTCACCGGCGACGTCGCAGTGAAGGACGGCGTGATCATCGGGGTCGGCAAGGTCTCCGGCCCCGCGAAGCAGGTGGTCAGCGCCGATGGCCTTGCCCCGATGCCCGGCATCGTGGACGTGCACACCCACTACGACGCCCAGGTCACCTGGGACCGCACGCTGTCGCCCTCGCCGGCGCTGGGCGTGACCACCGCGGTGCTCGGCAACTGCGGCTTCGGCATCGCGCCGTGCCCGGCCCCGCAGCGCCAGACGGTGTTGCGCAATCTCTCGGTGGTGGAAGGCATGGACCTC
>CXWL01000136.1_pt1 | contig 15020 bp, 14 predicted proteins | sample 590931 | NCBI WGS metagenome assembly CXWL01 (sample SAMEA3498368, study PRJEB10139) | groundwater metagenome | biome: water well; material: biofilm material | place: Germany | collected 2015-04-27 | reverse complement strand
AGGCGCGGGCACCCCGCAGATCTAATTGTCGTTACCCCGCAATTCTAATTGTCGCTGAACAGGCCTTGGAGCAGTTCAAAGCGAATCGGGCCGATGTGTTGGCGAGGCTCCAGGCGAAAAGCCTTGATGCTCAGGAGCGGATCCTCGATACCCTTGACGACGGCATGGTAGCCGCACTGACCCCCAGTCAAAAAAGCGGGTTGCTGATGTCGCTCAATGCGCAAAGCGGGACCGTCTTCGATAAGGAACGCCTTGAGAGAGGTCAAAGTACAGCGAACGTGAGCTTGATCGGCAAAATGATGACCACGGCGCTTGAGGCGGCGCACACGCCGTTGAAAAAGAATGACACGGCACCGTCATGTGGACAGGTGGGGGCATCTGAGGTCTAAGTCTATGCGTCCGACCAGCCCCTCACGAAGAGCGAGCACGCGGGCCCAGGTGGCCTTCATGAACTGCGACTTTACCCGGTCGTCCTCCTGGCCGTCCGCCCTCGTGGATCAAGTCGCAACGCTCTTAGCTTCTGCCCTGGTCAAGGATCTCCACGAGCACCCGATCGGAGAATTGCCGACAAACGAATTAGCCTCTTGACACACTATGACCTATAGGTAATAGTATATTTATCATGACTAATCGACTCGCGAAACGTCTCAAGCAGCTTCGGGCTCAGCAAGGGCTTACACAGGCTGCTCTTGCTGAGCGCGCAGGCGTGACCTTGAGCTACATTGGCCGGCTTGAAATCGGTCGGCACGATCCGCAACTGAGCACATTGAGGAAACTGGCACTGGCATTGAGGGTACCGGTAACGGAATTGGTTAAGTGAGCGGGAGAATGAGGTTGGAGTGTTGCGCATTGCACTTGATACAGACGCAGTGAACCGAATTGCAGATTCCGATGATATTGTAAGAGCGATAGGGATTGCTGCCGAGCATTCACGATTAATCATCATTGGAAACCATGTGGTACGTGACCAGCTGGCTGCTACAAGAGATCTGGCCAGGAAGGCCCAATTACTCAAAACATACGACTCACTTCCCAAGAGAGATGTGGCTACAGAAGGCAGCCTGTGGGGAATTTCCGCTTGGGGAGAATCTTGCTGGGGAGATGGCTCTCACACCGGAATCAGCCTTTCTGAAGCCCGGACAGGAGGCCGAGGCGGTGGCCATGATGCGCTGATCGCTACTACTGCAGCGGGCAATGCCGACATCCTTGTAACAGACGACGCTGATCTTGCAAAGAAGGTGAGCCATAGCAGCGCAGTTTGTTCAGTTTGGTCATTTGCTGATTTCTGTCAATTTCTTAGAAGAGAGACATAAACCAAGTTCCGCAATGTCGAAGGAGTTAAGGCATGATTGCCGCCCTCTACGCCAGAAAATCCACCGAGCAAATCGGCGTGAGCGACGAAGAGAAGTCTGTCACGCGGCAGATTGAGCACGCTAAAGCCTACGCGCGCAAGAAAGGCTGGCAGGTCTCCGACGAACTCATCTTTGTGGACGATGGCATCAGCGGGGCTGAGTTTGTAAAGCGGCCGGGGTTCATCCGGCTCATGAATGCACTGAAGCCTCGCCCGGCCTTTCAATTCCTTATCATGTCTGAAGAGTCCCGGCTTGGCCGTGAACAAATCGAAACCGCCTATGCCCTCAAGCAAATCATGGATGCCGGCGTTCGTGTCTTCTTCTACCTCGAAGATCGTGAACGGACCTTGGATAGCGCCCTCGATAAGGTCATGCTGTCCTTAACCGGGTTTGCCGCTGAGATGGAGCGCGAACGAGCCAAGCAACGCACCTATGACGCCATGCTTCGCAAGGCCAAGGCTGGGCATGTGACAGGCGGTAAGGTTTTCGGGTACGACAATCACGAAGTGCTCTCCGCTGACGGACACCGGCTGCATGTGCTCCGAGTCATCAATGAAGGCCAAGCGGCTGTGGTCCGGAGAATCTTCGAGATGTTCCAGGAACGGATGGGGCTAAGCCGGATCGCCAAGCAGCTGAATGACGAACACGTTCCCTCTCCGCGGGGCGCATCAGGGTGGGCCCCGTCCGCCATTCGAGAAATCTTGCTACGGCCGCTCTACCACGGGGTCATTGTGTGGGGTGAGCTGCAAAAGATCGAACGCGGGGGCACCAAGCGGCGACGGCGCCGATCAACTCAAGAACTCGTCACGGTCGAAGCTCCCGAGCTCCGCATTGTGCCTGAAGAACTGTGGAGCACCGTCCAGGAGCGATTCAGGGAGACCAAGTGCCTGAGCGATCACTATCAGCAGAAAGTCATCTTCCGAGATAAGCAATCGGACTATCTCTTGAGCGGGTTGGCTCGCTGCGTGCACTGTGGCGGCCCAATCGAAGCTCTCGGCAAGGACTACGCGAGGCGGAAGGGCCGGACCTATGGATGTGCCTACCATCGCAAACGGGGTGCCGCAGTGTGCCAGAACGCCGTCAGGATCAATCAGGACCGGATTGATCAGGTGCTTTTACGCGCGATCGGGGAGGCCCTCGATGAACGGATTCTTGAACTGGCCATTGAAAAGGCCCTGCTTCAGCTCCGGGCGGGCGATACCGACCGGCTGACCCGCCGGCAGAACATTGAGCGGGAACTGTCACTGATCGAAGCCTCTGAAAAGAACCTGGTCGACGCCATTGCCAAGGGTCAGCATATGGATCCACTCCTCGCCAAGCTGCAGGCCGAGGGAGCCCGGAAGAAAGACCTGGTGGCCGAACTGGATTGCCTGGCAATACCGGCCGATGTGGTCACCCTGGACGAAGCGCGACTGAAGCGGGAGTTACGGACCAGAATTGCCGATGCCAAAGGGCTCCTTGGGCGCCAACGGACAGAAGCTCGGCAGATCCTCAGGAAGCTCTTAGACCAACCCCTGCAGTTTGAGGCGTTCGAGGAGGAAGGGGGAAGGAAGGGCTACACAGTGACCGGGCGAGGTTCCTACCTGCAACTCCTCCCCGGTCTGTTTGCCGGTGTGTCACCAAGCGTGGTGTCCCCAACGGGATTTGAACCCGTGTTACTGCCTTGAAAGGGCAATGTCCTAGGCCAGGCTAGACGATGGGGACAGACGAACGACTACATTGGCAAGGAACGCGGGAGTTGTACCACACTCGTGAACGCCCTGTCACTACGCCTTTCTGCACCATCGGCCCGAGACCGATCTAAGCTGCCGGCACCGTCTTATACCGATCTCTGGATTGAATATGGTAGACTCTTTCGTCCAACAGCCATTCTCCGGATTTGGCCGTACCGAGAAAGGAAGCTGCTCATGGTCAGGTCAACCTTACATTTTGCCGCCACCGGCCTTGGAATCCTGCTGGCACTCAGCTTTGGGTGCACCCACGATACGTATCAACAGCGGGCCGACATCGTGAAAGACCACGTAGAAGCGTTCTACTCACACCTGAAGACCAACCATGTCGAGGCTGCCGTGCGCGAGAACGAGCAGATTGAAACCATGGCGAGTCAGATGGGGGAGACGGTTCGGAAGCGGGCACAGATGCAAGGCACCACGCAAGTTGAACGGGAGTTTGCCTTGATGAAAACGGCCAATGAAGCGGCGGCGCAAAACTGGCTCGCGCTGGGCCAATATTTCTCGATTAAGAAGCAGCACGCGCAAGCGCGCGCCACCTACCAGAGAGTCGTCGATACTTATACTAATCCTACCGACCGTTCATACCGCGAGCAGGCTCAACGGGCGCTGAAAGACCTTGAGATCTTGTCCCCGCCCACGACACCAGCGCTTCCCTAGCCTTGCCGGCCCGATATTACGACCATGCGCTGGACCTATAGATTTCCCACTCACACTCGATTTTTGATAGGCGGATGGATGGGCATCTTGTTGCTCATCCTCACGGCCCTGCCGGGATGCGTACGTTGGATTGAAGTCCATCCGGTCCCGAGCCATCCAGCAAGCAGCTCTATTCCCCGCTCACTGCAAGTGGCGATCAGCAGCTTGACGATTCAAGGTGCCGATCACATGCCGGGCATCACGCTACTGGAGTGGCGCACTCCGGATCTTTCCCGCGCCACAATGGAATACATCCGCAACCGAGGCACCTTCGCATCTGTGTCCGAAGGGCCTGCGGATCTGGCCATGAAATTGACCGCCAGACTATCAATGATCGCACGGGGGCACTACGTCTACCACGTCCGCCTCCAGGCAGATGTGGGAACAGTGACAGAACCCATCAAATCCTATGATGTGGAACGATCCGCGACCGGATCCTCTGTGCGGTGGGTCCCTGCATCCGATCGCGATCCCATTGAGGCGGCCCTCCAGTTAGCACTGGAAGACCTCCTCACGAGTATCGAATCGGATCGGTCGTTGTATCTGGTCAAAGAACCGGTCAGAGGCAGTAAACCCTAGCCTGTTGCCTTCACGGCGACACAGTTTCTCTCGAGCCTACCACTATGCAGATTTTGCTTGGATAAACTTTTCCCAGACCTGCTTCGCCACCAAGGGAGTAGCCTCAATGTAATCCGAACAATCGAGGCGTAGTGACTGATCCGCCAGCGGAGCATCGATGAATTGACAATGGTGGGGAGCCGCGCTGCTTGGATGCGCGTTGGGGCTAAAATTCTCACACGACACGCACATCCGTGCCACGGGAATTTCTCCCTGTAACTGTAGCGCTCGAATCATCTTGACAAGAATGGCAAGAAGATTGGCCTGCTCTTGCCCCGATAACTGCTGCGTCGCAGCGGCTAACGCTTCCGGCCATCCCGTTCCCACCTGACTAGCCTTCATCCCCTTCGCCGTCAAATGGACGGTCACCACGCGATTATCCGTATCTGATCGGCGGCGACGGACCAACTGCTTCAACTCTAGCGTACGAATAACCTCCGACGCCGTGGGAAGCTTGACCGAAAGCTCTTTCGCAATGACCGAGACCATGGCACAACGATTGGGCTGTGTTCGCAAAAACGACAAGACTTGAACCTGTAATGGCCCAACTCCCTGACGTCCCTGCCGACGCCACGGCCGGCTCTTCATGGCCAGGCCAATCTTCGAAAGACCCGTCACCAATCGCCCCGGCAACTCGTCTCGATCAATTTTGATCACTTGCATGTTATGTCCCTCGCTCAAAGTGTGGGGAGCCTACGTAATGGTAGCCAGTGTATTGGTTGCATTATTGGAGCGTCAAGCCACCCCCCTCTTTTTTCCTGATCAAGGAACCACGGCAGTCTCTCTTGGTGGGTGTTAGTGCGCACTGGCACAGAATCGACGTGGGGCCATCCAGCCAGGCGCGGGCGCCATTCACAACGTGGTGAGCCGGCTGGGACTCGAACCCAGGGCCCTCGCCTTAAAAGAGCGATGCGTAAAGCTCGTAACGCTTTGATTTAATGAATTATTTTAGCAAGACACAACGATTCATTGGACAGAAAAAATTGCAATATAATTACAAAAATGTCTACTTATAGAAAGCAAATTTGAATGTAAAAATTCTATAAATAGAACGCGGTTCATCTGAGAAATGTCTATTTGTAGAAAACCAATTTGAATACGAAAATTCTACAAATAGAAGGACCGTCCGTTTCAAACCTACTTTTCTGCAAACGGTCAGTGCCTGATGCGGGTAGGCAACGATCTCCGTTCACGCAATTCAGAGTTGACATAATCACTGTCAGTGAAGTTTACTGTATATAGTAGTTTTCTAGCCAGCCCTCTATCAAATCCTCCTGAGTTCACCTCATCGGATATCCGACATGAAAGTACGTCAGACTTTAGCCCACACACTAACCGGTCCTGCCAGAGGGTACCGTTACCTACACGATCTACCACCTCTTCAGAAGCTACCCTGGATTTTTCTGGTTATGATCCTCGGTGGCTTTGGATTGGCGCCTGTCCTTGAAGGTGACGTAATTGCGGGGTGGCTGGTTTTTCTTGCGGGCCTACCCTTCGCCCTCAGCAATCTTGACGAATCAGCGCATACCCAGATTTCAGACAGGTTGAAATTTCTCGGGGACTTTCGCCGAGGACTTCGGTGCAGACTCCGCAGAAATTACATCCGAGATACACTGGCATGGCTGGCTGAGACCCGGCTCCTATTTGGTTATCAACACCATCCCAGCCTGAGAGGGAATCACGAATTCCATCGGTGTCTTGATAATACCCCCGCGAAAAAGCAGTTCTTGATTGCTCCTGCACACGCATTTCGTCCCCCTCCCGTTACGGCATAGCCCAATTTCCTGACTCAGCACGCTTTACAATTTCATCCGGAGGAATTGCTATGTCTCGTGATAAGAAGCCCGCAGGGCGTGTCTCACATGGCGCGCCACCAGAGCCGTTACCTACACCACCAAACGCTTGGCCAATTGGATTGACGTGGTACAAACCTGACGACGTTTTCGCTCTCCCGAGATCGCTGACCTCGAGTACGAAGACCTCCACGAAAACCAACTGCATTATCCCTGACACACTGAAACCCTATCTTGCTTGCTACCCGTTCGTCTTCGCGATCGCGACCAACCAGGGGCCCTGCATTGTGGCTGGACTTGAATATGCCGGGCTGGCACAACGGCTGAAACTCCCCTCCGTGCTCGTCATCATCGTTACACCGAATACATCCTTTGATATGAAGTTTCTAGAATTACTGCTGATGATTAGCCCGAGCTTGCCTCATGCACCAGATCGGAGGGCGACAACCATTTACAAAGTGATCGTTGAACTGGTTAAACGCACACGACACCGACTTTTCATAGACGACACATCGGTGCTCGAGGCCCTCCTGTCGGTCATGGGCACCAAGAATGCGTATAAAATCCACTCGAATCCGGAGCCAAAGCCGAAACGCACGATCAAGCCAAAAGAAACGACACTCAGCTCACAAAATGCCGAGGCCCTCACCCCTGCCGACGAACCCTTCCGTGCACACACCCCACACACGGACGCGCCTCAGCCCGTATTGGCCAAGCCAGCTGAGGAGAAGAGCCCAACCCCTGAGGCATCAAGTGAGAGACACGATGAAAAGAAAGGCCAGTGCGATGACGAGGATTCCACACAGGCTTTGAACGATTCCCTCTTGCATAAAAAACTTTTCGAAAAATATGAACTGGAGTTCTACCGGGGAATTTGCGATATGGAGATCCAGACGTTTCTCAGTGAGAAACCGGCAGTTAACAAGTTGGCTGGTGAACCGAAAGAATAACATTGTTCGAATCCTGCCAGGTGCCCATCGGTGAGCGGCAACTCCCGTTGCCGCCACTGATGGCCCTGCATCTCCTCCCGCCCCTGTATACCCTGCATTTCATTGCCCCTCTTTTGGCAAATTGAAGCACTCTGGAGCCACCCTCGTCCGTATCCCTTTTCAATACGCACCCGAGTGTCCTGTACCCCAACCCGCCTCCACCCTCTTCTTCATGAACTCTTCATCAGTCCTTAGGTTTTCCATGCATTAAGCCGATAGTAATCTAACTCACCAGACGGCATACGTCACAAGAAACCATGGCCAGGAAAACAGGCGTATCAAACCAAACTCAGCTTCAACAATTCCTGAGCCTCTATGACGAAACCATACCGCTTGTCGTCCCCTTGTCCCAAGAACTTTCGCAGCTTTGGGAGGATCTTCTGTCGGTTCATCTAACCGCTAACCCTTTGGACGTGGATCATGACGCCGACCCCATCCTCTTTCGATTCTTTCTCTCCCTGTTCGCCCCTCCGCCATTTCCACGCTGTGTCCTAGCCACGATGAAGCAACTTCGACTGTGTCTTCGTCATGGGCTGATCGCGACAGGCACACCACGTTCTACTCACATACTCATACTATCTAGTCTCATCCGCTTTCAGGAGAGGCTCACTACACTGGATTCGCAGACGACCCCACCCTCAACACAGGAGCGCCGTTCGTTTACATTTGAACGATATCCAGCGTGGCGCTTTCATGCCAGTTACGACCAAGATAGCTCAGGCCATTTCCCTCCTTCCTACGAGTATCTGTCGCCCCACCTGATGACAAAACTCCACATCCGGAGGCAGCTTCAGAATCGTAACTACGCCCGCATTGTCGAACGAACGGGACGCAGTGTAGCCGGCCTCCAACCTAAACGGTTCGCCTGGTATGTTCGGCAGGCACGCACATTGATCGAGCAGTTCCCTGTTGCCTTGGTGCCAGCTAACGCGGGATCCCTCCCACTCCCTACAAGCGATGATCTACGGTTACAGGGCCTACCCGTAGTCAGACGACTCCTCAGGCTATTCTTTGAGCGCCGCCAGATCAGTCGTGCACGGGGCCACCAGGATATTGCGTGGAAGACGCTCTCCTCAACCGAGGTGCAATCGTCTTTTCTTGCTGATGACATTTCTGATTCAGTCCACCGGCCCGTGATCAAGTCCGGTCTCCATCCTCGAGACAATGAGGTTGCTTCATCAGCCATCCCAGACGCCGAACGTCAGGAGTTAACCATCAACGTGATCCCACTGCACCCTGATATGGAGCGTGTCCACACGGCTCGCGCCATTCTGAATCGGAGCAGGGAAATCGCCCGCTGCCGCACCGCGGTGCCCTACCTCTATGACATGCGTGTGCTCCAACTCTCCACGTTGGCTGACCTGATAGGACAACTCCCCTTGTCCGCCTCCCTGGAGTCGACATCAGATATCAATTTGATTCAATCGACCATCACGCTGACCGTCCTGCTCACAGGCCAGTCACCCGCTAGTGTCCTCACCATGTCAGTGTCTTCGGGAAATTCCCCTTCCGAGGCACCAATTGAGCAGCAGTCACGGCCAATCCACCTCACCTATTTGCCTGACTCCCACGAACTCCAGTACTTCTGGCCCGAACGTTGGCTCGGTTACGCAGGCAAAAAGGATCTGCCCTTTCTGAACGCATGCCAACACACGACACGGGACATCAGAATTCCCTTACCCCCTCCTCTTGATCGCCTCTTTGCCGAATGCCATCGTCGATCACCCCACGCAGCCGATTCCCAACGCATCGTCGGGAGACGTTTCTTCAACATGCCGTCAGATGGCCAATCGGTCAGCGAACAAGAACGCGCGGTTGACCGCTGGCTGAATACGCGCGGCTCAAGTCGGCAGGGCCGCGTGAGTCTGCAACGATTGTCGAAGGCCTTTTGCGTTCAAGCGACGCAACGCTATGGATTAGACCCTGTCCATGCCGCCTATGTAAGCGGACAATTCTGGTGGCATGTCCGCTCCCCCCTGCAATACACCGCGTTCCCTGCGGATCGGCTGCACACTGACTACCGAGCCATCGCGCGACAGTTTCTCACGGAGCTTGAGGCCCATGCGCAGGCGACCTCCCGACCGGCGTGCCGCTGGGAGGGACTATTTCACGGAGGCCACGCCATGGAAAAACACTCGTCAGGTCGTGAGGGTGGGACAGTCTGGTATGGGTCTCGGTGCGTTCCCGAACAGGAGAACTTACAGCGCTACTTTCAGTGGCTAAAGAAAGCGATCGAGTGCCTTAAAGAATACGAAGCACTGGAACTTCGTGTCTGGCGACACAACTATTTCACTCTCCTCGCGTATCACGCGTGGGAATATGGAACCGTTAGCAGACCCAGGGTGATTCCGCACATCAATTGGGACCGCGTAGATCTCCAGGGGCGCCGCTGTCTCATTGCGGACAAGGAATCGCGGTATCACGAGGAACGGCTCATGGTGATCCCTCAAACCGTATCAAGGTTGTTCAAGACCTTACTGCAGAAGGTCAATCCGGAGACGCTCGCACTTCTCACAGAGCACTATGGCCGCTGGCGGATTCCCAACCTGAGTGAGCTTGCCAACCCCTTCGGCTTTTTCGTTGAGGTAAGCAAAAAAGGAGCTCTCGCCTTTCGCTCTTTAAGCCCCGCAAGCATTCAATGGGTGCTTATGAAGGGTCGGTATCCCCGCGACTCGCGCGAGATCCAGTACCCACCCAATGTACACCGTCATTACGTACGGTCTTTTTTATTTAATACCATTCAGAGCGATTTCGAAGCCATTAACTACGTGATGTCGCACAAGCACTTCGGATTTGAACCCTACAACGTGTATGCCGCGACCGATACCTCGGTCCTGCACAAGGGCTTGAACGTATGGCTTGAGCAGTGCCTTAAGAATATTGGAATCCAACCAGTTGCGTGGTGACGATGCCGAGCCCTTCCACCGCAAAACCACAAGAACCTACCGATGAGGTTAAGACTCCGAAATTACGCGACTTGGCGGGCAATTTGTCCCCTGAAGCGATGCGGCTCTGGCCACAGCTGCTTGCATTTTCTCGTTTTCTCACCAAACGAACGCTCCATGATTACAATGGGCGGCAGCCGCACGCGCCTTCCCCCCACACGCCGAGTTACCGCCACGATGACGACGAAGAGGATATCGTCGGCACCTTTTTATTCTCTCTTCTGATGGCAGGTGCCCTCTATCGAACCTCCATCAATCATGACCTGCTCAACCTGACCACGGATAACGTGATCTTGCAAGGCAGGTGGTTTCAGATCGACGCATTCAAACCCAACAAGCCTTGTGCCGTCTCCCCAAAGAATACGAGGCGACCCAAGCGCCGCAATTTACAGATACGCTTTCCCCTGCCAGTCCCAACCCGCTGCCTCCTCTATCGGGTGGCAATGTTCTCCAAACTCCGCGTCGGCACGCAGGACCCCGACGACTTCATTCCGTCTCACAAATTCGAGTTCTTGCCGGACCAACCGTTATTCTCTGTCCGGATCCGCAAGAAAAAGAATTTCTTTCATGACTGGCTCACACACAGATTCGTCGAGTTTCACGAAACACGTGACCCGTCGTTGTCGTTCCATCACGGCATGGGGAATTGTTCTCCCGCACCGGAACACTGGCCACCATCGTGGAAGGAAATTAAGAATGCCTGTCAGGCGAATCTCCTCAGTACGTTACCGCCCTGGGTTGTGGCAGGACTGTCTCGGCGGTGGATGTCTCGGCCTAGCACCATCTGGGACATCGAGCGAGTGCTGTTGGACAAATATCACCCCTCTGTCAGCATTCCAGCCGACGATAAAGACCCAGCGCCTCTGGAAGGCATGTCCGCACCACTATCCGCTCGACCCGCACGACCGACACCTAGTCGGCTACCCGATCGGCTCAAGGTGGCCTACACGGAGGTCAATCGCCTTTTAAACGCCACGACTCGCGAACCTCTTCGAGCCACAAAAAGCACACTCCTCAAGGAAGTGAACGCGATCCTTGCGACGTTGTCCCCCCAGGTCATTGCGGCCGATCCCTCTATTCCACTCGATGACTGGCCGCTGTACGACAATGCACGACTGCTGTTCCTGTGGCTGCAGTCACTGATCGCAAGCCCGCGCTCGCTTAACACCGTCCGACTGTATTTCTTCAATCTGCTTCTCTTTATTTATGAGAAGTTTGGCCGGACACCCCTGTCTGAAGTAAAGACGCCGGCGACACTTGTTCACATTGTCGCCGAGTGCATGCAGTACTATGACAACCCTGAGTCCCAGCGGAATGTAAAGAAGTCGTTCCAATCGTTTTTTCAGCATGCCACGCTCCAGGGTGTACTCCCTCCTATCTGCTGGAACGATCAGGAGCTCTGGGTGTATCGCGATGCCGAGGACCGGCCTGTCTTCACCTATCGAGACATTGATTACCTCCTGACTCACATCATGTCGGAAGCAACCTCAGGCGATTACTCTGAGGTCCACGCCACACGACTGCAATCCTTCTTCATCTTATGCTTTTACGCCGGTCTCAGACGTGAAGAAGCCACCCTGCTAACGGTGGCCGACTTTGAGGAGGGACCGGAGACCTTGCTATGGGTTCGCCATTCCAAAACGAAGGCTGGAATCCGCGTCATCCCCCTCAGCCTGCTAGTCCCAGAGAAAGAGCGGGCGATCCTGCACCGCCAGTACAGGACCGCACGCGCCCTGGCATCGGGCCGAGCCACCTCCGAGATTCCACTCTTGCCTTCGGACGAAGGCACTTTTTGCCGACCAGACTTGTTTGGGGAGTGGGCGAGCACGTTGATGAAGCGATATCTGGGAGCCGGATCAGCGCATGATCTGCGCCACTCCTTTGCCACCTGGTTCTTGGTGCGGTGGTATCTCACCTTTCACCCGATCCCCAACGCCAAGCTTCCCAAGGCCTTTCTGCCCCACATATTTTCACAACATGCCCTGAAACCATTCCGCCAGCTATTTCTACGCCCATCGTGCCCTGGCAGCCGGAAGGGCGCAACCGCAGTGACACGTCCATTATTTGCGCTGCAAACACTCATCGGGCACGCCTGCCCAGAAATAACTCTGTCTGTCTACGCCCATTCACTGGACTGGATCTACTATCTACATCTGCTTCGTTCTGGCTCTCCTCAAGGTCGACACCTCGATTTTCCTTCTACGCTAACCTTTCAACAAGTGGCGCCCCTCCTTCTCCTCACTCCCGCAAGCCTCTATGCCCGAAGAAAGAAACGTCAGCCTGTCCCTCGCACGCTCGACGAGGTTATGATCGAACAAATGGTAACACTTCGGCTATGCGATACAGTCCATCCGCGCTCGCGTCTTATTGAGTGACCGAACTTTCACCGATCGTCCCCCTCTTTCATTTTTCGCCCCCCACGCGCTCCGATCTCTCACGTTTATACTTCCCCTTAACACATCGGGCGCATGACCCTGTCGTGTGATTCACGGCCTTATGCCGTTCATTCTACAAAGGCTCAGATACCGGTCGAGCCATCGTTTTCCCTCCATGCATAGGCGGTCTCAGCAAAGACGTCTTGCCGAACCAACATGCAAGGAGGAACGAATGACACACGAGCTGCTCACTCCCAACGAACTCGCCGCACGGTTGAGGGTCCATCGACAAACGATCAGAAATTGGACCCTAGCGGGGAAGCTCGTTCCCGCGCTTTCTGTCGGCCACGTGACCCGCTACGACTGGGCACAGGTGCTCCAGGACCTCGAGAAGGCCGCATCTTCTCCCCACCCTGCGTTCGAGAAGGTGCAGCCATGAGCGGCGCACTTTCTGTGACTCCGAGAAAGACCAAGCACGGCACGGTACATGACGTGTATTTTCGCCACAACAAAAAGCGCATCCGCTTCACCATTACCGATGCGACCGACTACCAGGAGGCCGTACAAAAGGCCGAGCAAATCCGCGATGGTGTCGTGGCTGGTCGCCTCGCTTTTCGTGAGAAAGGTGCGAGAGTGTATGCCGCCGGCACGTTCGGAGCCTTTCGGAAAATGTATGCAAAAGAACTTGAAGCAGAACAGTTATCAGATGTTGCCCGCCCACTCGGGATTCTCGATCGAATTCTTATCCCACGCTGGGGACATATTCCATTCAGTGAGCTTGCTCGCAAGCATGGAGTCGACCTTCTGCTCGATCTGCGAAAAGAGGGATACCAAGAGCAAGGGATTCGGAGAATCATCAACGTCGCTCGTCGGTATGTCACCCTCGCCAGCCGTCATCGCTTATTGCCTCCCAACACATCCAATCCTCTTGTCGACTTGCCGCTCGGCCAATACATCGCCCGAGATCGTATCGCCAGCCGCGAGGAAGTGCAGCAGTTGTTGTCGACTGGCTCCCTCCGAATGCAGACGGCCATCGCGTTGGCATTCAATGTTCCCCTCAGGCAAGAGCTGATCTTGGTGATGTCTCGCGAGCATGTGTATCGGCGAGCGGACGGCCTGTGGTATCGCCCACCGAAAGCGCCGACGGTCATCAAAGGACGTCCCCTGGAGTTGCCCCTCAATGCGACAGCCGCCGCCATCTTTGCGGCCTTGCCCCCGGAGTCTCCTCTCGTTTTCGGCGAATGGAAATCGGATAAGTTCCGCAAATCCTGGCGGCGTGTCTGCAAGAAAGCCGAGCCATCCATCGATAATTTACATTTCCATGACCTTCGGCGAAATGCCGGAGCTGCCCTGCAGGAAGCTCGCGTCCACCCTGGTGTGACGTCGCTGACCCTCGGCCACAAGTCTCAAGCGGTATCCGATATCTATAAAACGTTCGACTCCTACCGTCCTGACCTTCGACATGCCGTCGATGTGCTGGATGCCGCATGGCGACGCCTCTCTGATCCAACGCAACACTCCCAAGAAGAGTAAGAAACGGTTATTTATTTTCTTCAGTCAGATAGGGGGCTCTGACTGAGCCATCTCGGCATGAACACGCGCGCTCATAGTCGTTCAGCGGGCCATCACAGCTGACCTTGTAGAGAAGAGGCAGACGATGTCGGTCTCACCGATCCACAGAAACGGAGGTTCACAATGACGCGCTTTGCACCGTTCACATTTTTGCGTCAACAGATACGCGAGGCGAAGGGAAAGGGAGATCTGGTTCCCTCTACTGAGGCCGCACGGAAGCAATTCGAAGCCCTCGTGCTCACTGAGGTAAGTCCGATGCTGAAACATCTGGCGAGCGTACTCTGCCAAGAGGGCGTCCCTGCCTCCGTCAATATGGACCTAGACCACCGTCCAGCATATGCCGAACTTCATCTTGAAGAAGCCGGCGTTCAATTCTTCATTGTCCACATGTTGGACTGTTCTCAAATCAGGATAGATCGGCACCTCAGGGGTGAAACCGAACCTTCTCAGACAGCGCTGTTACCAATGTGCGGACAGGTGAGAGAGCGACTTTCGTTTCTGCTAGAGCAGATGCTCAGCAACACGCTAATGGCTCCTCAATATTGTGCTCCGCTCACTTCTCAAGAACCAGCAACATCGAGCCAACAGCAGTAATCATTCAATCATCCTTCCAAAGGAGGTCTTTAAATGGACATGCACATTCCGATGACAGAGGAACACAGTACCCCCTGTGACATTAACCGAGTTGAGCTCACTGGCGTGATTATCATGCCTCCAGAATTGTTTACGGACCCCTATGGTTCGTTAATCGCCTCGGTCCTAATCAGTAGCCGTAGTCAATCCCAGATGGCGATGTGGGGTACCTATGGACAACAGTGCTACCTCTTTACGGTCATCGCGCTCGGAGCAGCGGGGGAAAAGCTCGCCACGATGCAGCGGGGGACCGTGATTGCCGTCTATGGGTCTCTCGACTACGCCTATGACCCATCAGCGAAGTCTGCAGAGAC
>CXWL01021463.1_pt1 | contig 15025 bp, 22 predicted proteins | sample 590931 | NCBI WGS metagenome assembly CXWL01 (sample SAMEA3498368, study PRJEB10139) | groundwater metagenome | biome: water well; material: biofilm material | place: Germany | collected 2015-04-27 | reverse complement strand
GGTTCAGGCGGCGGCGGCGGCGGTGCGGGAACTTTCCTTGTGTCAAATACAGGAGTAGGCGGCAACGGTGGTCGCGGTGGAAATGGGATAGTAATAATAACTTGTTGGTAAGGGGATTTTAAATGTTCACAATGGAAGTTACAGATTATTTAGGCGCAGTTCATACTTTGAACTATGTTAGCGAGCCAAGCCAAGAGCAAAAAGAAGCAATCATTTATTCTTATACTTTAGAAGCTAAGAATGAAAAAGATAAGAATATATTTAAATTAAAATTAGAACACAGTAAATATATGGTTGATGAGATCATTTATTTATTATCTAAAAAGAATTCTGAGCTAGGTAAAGATTCAGCTTTTATCGTAGGAATGTTTCAGGCTCTTATTCCGATCAAAGAAATGTTAAATGCTGGGAGTTACACACTAGCTAGGAGTGCTATTTCGCAAGCGCAAGCTGCATACGGGTCTGACTACACTGCAATATTTCAAGATGTAATAGACGATATTGACGAATTTAATTCGGAGCATGGGCTGTAATGAAATTACTATTTACTAAATCAAAATTACCAACTGGACCATTAATAACTTGGGGTCTTGAGGAGCCAGTTAGTCATTTTGAAGTATTATTTTTTGGAACTCTTATTTTGCAAAGTAATTTCTTTGGAGTTCATATATCTAAATCATCTGACTCTAAAAAATATACTCATGTAGTTTTTGAAAAAGAAATTAAACTAGACTTTCAAAAAGAAGCATTGCTATTCGTAACAATAATTATGAATTATTTCGGTAAGAAATATGACTGGGCTTTCTTTTTTAGTTTAGTTATGTCTGCTATTAAGAAGAAATTGTTTAGAATGCCAATAAGTCCAGAGTCGATTAAGTGGCGGTCTCGTGATAGATTTTTATGCACAGAAGTAGTTGTATTTTTAAAAGATGTGTTAGGTAATATTGAAGTTGGTAATGGTAGCCCTTATCAGTTATGGCTTAAAGTAAAGGATATACAGTTATGATTTTTCCTAACTTAATTTTAGAAGATGTGGTGGCATTAAATGACAAAACTCGATTGGATGCGACTAAAAGTTTTATCTCTAAAGATAATGTTGCGATTACTCTTGTTGAGATCGAGGCTGAAACTGGGTCAGGGTTTGTTACAGTTGGCGGTCCTGGTAATTCCAAGGACTGGTATCTCGACTGGCAGTACTCAGCCGCAGGTACTAAAACAGTTTCATGTAGAATCACAGCAGGAGGCACAACAACGATCACTTCTACATTAGTTGTACCGACGGATACAGTTGATAATTTATTCAGTAGCGATTCTGATTTGACGGCTTTAGATTCTGATATTTTAAAATATATTCCATCTGGCCGTTCAAGTTTTAAAAATGTTCATAGAAAAGCTCAAAGACTTATTTTAGCTTGGTTAGATGAAAATGGTCATACTGATACTAACGGTGATCGGTTAACTGCGGCTGCAATAATTAATAAAGAAGAAGTCAAATCATGGTCAGCGGCTTTAGTTTTAAGTTTAATTTATAGCGGTTTATCAAATCAAGTTGGTGATATTTTCGGTGAAAACGCTAAGCAGTTCGCTTCGATGGCAGCTAGTCATAGGTCTAGGCTTATATTAAGGCTAGATACGTCTGGCGACGGTGTTATTGCTCAAGGAGAAGGTGTTAATGTTATATCGCTGGATATGGTTAGACGATGAGCTTAATAAACATTAGATCATATTTCAGAACGCACTTAGACGCAGTTGGTTTCACTGAGTGGACGGACGGATTTAATGTTGAAAATATACCTAGTACAATTTTAGATAATAGTTACCATATAGAAAATGGTGTTATCGCTTCCACGGCGAGTAATCATCAAGCGCATTTATTTAGGTGTCCAGTAACAATTCGGGTTTTCTACAAAGGTTTTGCAGATCCCGCAAGTGCTATTGACAATGCTTATGTAGGTGCGGAGAGTATATTAGCGGAGGTCCTACTACCGTCTAATAGATTAGGAAGTAGTTTGCAGGATGTAATTCCTATTAACATAAGTGTAACTCCACTAAGTAACACGAATGATAATAGTGTAATTTTGCAGATAGAGTTTGAAGTTTTAACATTTATGAAATTTTAGGGGGATTTATGAGTTCTAGTGTAGCAAATGTGCGCGTTGAACCTATGAACGTCTTTTGGAAAGCAGAAGAAAAAGAAACTTTTGATTTTACCAATGCGACGGCAGCGGGTGCAGGCGGTAAGCATATTAAATTATATTTACCAACAGGTGCAAAATATTATGTTTGGTTTGATGAGAATAATACTGATACAGATCCGGCTCCGGCTACGTTTACTGCAATTGCAGTTGATTACGGTGCAGGTGCTTTAGCCACTGCTATAGCAACAGCGTTTCAAGTTGCAGTTGATGCAGTTTCAGGGTTTACAGCTACGATATCAGGTGACGTTGTAACTGTTGTTAGGGATGCAGTCGGTGACGTGACTGATTCAGTTAATGTAGACGCGACTGAAATAGTTATGACAAAAGTGCAAGACGGTAAGAATGTTGATCTAGGTTTAATCGATGGTGACATCGAGATTTCTACAGATCCTAAAACATTTGAATTAAAAGCGCACCAGCATGGCGAGACAATATTGTCTGAGCTTATTCAAGGTTTTGGATGTTCAATTGGTCTTACACTTCTTGAGAGCGACAACACTTTACGCAAGTCAGTAATGATAGGCGCAGCAGGTGACGCAGTTACTCCAAGTGGCGGTACTGAGGTTTATGGTATTGGTACTTCTAAAATAGGAAGTAACAAAATCATTGACGCCGCTCGATTGATTTTGCATCCTGTTTCGGCTGGAAGCACTGATTACACTCGTGACTGGTGTTTTTGGAAAGCTGGAGTAGTAGTTGAGAGCATTACTTTTTCTGGTACAGATCCAGAGAAGATGAAAGTGTCTTTCAAATGTTACCCAGACGATTCAAAATCTAGCAAAGTAAGTATTTTCGCAGTCGGCGACCATACACAAGCTGGAATTTAATTAAAGGGGTTATATGTCTGACTTAGTAATTGATAAAAAAACTGTTTATAAGATTACTTATCAAGATAAAGTTATTGAGATAAGTAAACCCACTGTTAGACAGAACATAGAGCATCAACGAAAAGTTAACAAATTAACTGATGATTTAGAGAAATTTGAGGCTGTGTTGGATCTCCTTCACAGCCTTGGTTTAGATAAGCAAATATCTGATAATCTAGACATTGATCAGTTAACACAAATTCTTGACGCGATTCTACCTAAAGATAAAAAAAAATAGATTTTTACGCATACCAGAAGGCTAAGCTAGCTAGGTTTTACGGCTGGACTGACACTTATATAGACTCATTACTCTATGAGGATCTATTAAACTATTGGTTAGCAATAACTCAAATACAAAGCGAAGAAATTTTATTGAATATAAGCGTATGCAATTTCTCAAGCATGAAAGAATCTTATAGGGATAGCTTCTATAATGATATCAATAAAAACACTATGTCGATTTTAGAGGGAGAGTCTGATAAAGTTTTAACTGCTGATATGGCGGCTGAAGAGGTATTTAAAGCATTAAATGGCAGACGATAAAATAGAAATAGAAATTGTACTAGACGATAAATCTATTAAAAGTGGATTTAATAATATTAGAAATCTAGCTGATGCCGCTGGTAAAAGTATCGGTAGTTCTTTCGATGGTGCTGCATTAAAAAACTTTGGAGTTCAGATAGCAAAAATCGCGGCTGGTGCTGGAGCAGCTGCATTGGCAATTTCTGCTATTGTCGTTAAGAAATCTATTGATGCGGCATCTGAATATGAAGACGTTGTAAATAAATTTAATACTGCACTATCATTGAGCGGGCAATACTCTAAAGAAGCGAGTGCTGGATTTTTAGAATTTGCAAATTCAATTCAAAAAACTACTAAGTTTAGCGATGATCAAGTTGTTTCAAGCGGAGCATTAATACAAAACATTGCACGACTTAGCTCTGATGGCTTGCAGAGAGCTACAAAAGCTAGTTTAGATCTATCATCAGCTTTAGGAATAGATTTAGAAACTGCTTCTCAGCTAGTAGCTAAATCGGCAAATGGTAATGTAACTGCATTTAATCGTTATGGGATAGAGATCAGAAAAGGTGCTACTGATACAGAAACATTTTCTAATACATTAAAAACATTAGAGGAGAGATTCGGAGGCGCGGCAGCTGCATCTGCGGGTTCATTCTCGGGCTCATTGTCTAAATTAAGAAATTCTTTCGACGATATATTCAAAGAAATAGGACGAGCGATAACAAAGAGTCCTGCACTGACTGAGATGATAAATTTTATATCGAAGCAGTTTTCTAATATTGCTGATTTTATTAAAACGTCTATTGGCGATAAAGATATTTTTAAAGATTTATTAATTAATTTTTCAGTAATAGTACAAGCGTCTTTAGAGACGGCTAGACAAATCGGAGGAGGGTTCGAGCTTGCTTTCCTGAGAGCACAGCAAGCGTGGTTAGCATTTAAAGTTTTAACTACTCTAGGTTTGTCTGATAAATTTAACCAGCAATTAGTTGATATAAATAATCAAATAGCTTTAGTAAAAACTAATTTAAGTTTTGATTCTGAAGCGACTACTGGTATTGATGCTTTTATCGGCAAGCTAAGCGAGACAAACGGAAAGCTAAAGGAGCTTACTGATAGCAATATAGCTAATATGGAGTCAGTTAAAGATGCAGTTAATCCAGTTACTTTTAGCGAAGGATTATCTTTAATAGGTGACCAGTTTGATATATTAAAAAATAGAACTGCATTAAGCGTTGCTGATTTTAAAACTAAAAATGAAGAGTTAAAAAAAGTTTTTACTGATGTAGGTACTACTGCAAGAAATCAGCTTGCTAACGGTATAGGTGGAGCATTTGCAAAAGTTGGTGAAGCGTTTGTAACTGGTAAAAACGCATTAAAAGAATTTGCAAAAGCATTTATTGGGACTATCGGTCAGATGGCGGTTCAAGCTGGATCAAGATTTATTTTAGAAGGTATCGCGTGGATGACCGTACCTGGATCTCAAGGTGTCGGTGGTAGTATGATCGCGGCTGGTGCAGCACTCGCAACATTCGGAGGAGCATTATCAGCTTTTGCTGGTGGCGGCGGCGCGAGTGCTCAAACTGGTGGAGGTGCTCAAGCATCTTCTACTGGTGGAGGAGCATCAATTTCACCTACGGCTGGAGCGGCGCAAGCTATTGAGAAAAAAGAAACAAGCGTAAAAATCGACGTTGCAGGAACTGTACTCGATCCAATTAGCGTCGGAAAACAAATCGCACAAATATTAAATGACACATTCGATGCTACTGGTACGAAAGTGGTGACTGCATAATGGCAATGGAAACATGGTCTAAATTTTATTATGGATATGAAGTAACATCTTCAAACAATAAACTAAACTTTAATGAAGGTGCTCTTGAGCTAACTGCTACGTTAACTGTTGGGATTTATTCTCCAAGTGATTTAGCGGTGGAAGTAAAAACTGCTTTAGACGCGGCTGGTGCTAAGACATATACAGTTACATTTAATAGATCGACTCGAAAATTTACGATTAATTGCGGAGCAGGGACTTATACTTTACTGGTAGCAACTGGTAGTAATCTTGCAACTACTGCATTTACGTTATTAGGATTTACTGGTGCAGACTTAGCAGGTCTTATCGCTTATACGTCTAATTTATCTAGTGGTAGCGAATATAAAGTACAGTTTAAATTACAAGATTATACTGCTCCTACTGAATGGTATGAAAAGATTGATCCAAGTGTTAACGAATCAGCTAGTGGTCACGTTGAGATAGTTTCATTTGGTACAGTTCAATTCACGGAATTCAACATGATGTTTATTACTAATAAATCTATGGACGGAGTAGTTATCCGGAATAACCAGACAGGTGTTAGTGTTGCAAATTCATTTATGCAATTTATAATAAAGCGCGGGAAGTTTGATTTTATGCCAGACGAAAATGATCCTGCGACATATTATAAATTGACTCTTGAAAGTACACCGTCGTCTAGTAAAGGTGTTGGGTATAAGCTTCAAGAAGAGACGTCGAAGTCTTTACCTGGATTTTATCAGACAGGAAAACTTAAATTTAGGGTGGTAAGTTAATGGCTTTAGTAGATGGTTCACTTGCAAACGCGGCAGCATTTAATAATGAGTTTGTCTCGAAAGTATCAGACTCAGTAGTAACTTCAAATATTGATTTAAACAGTAGTGATGTTGTTCAAGGTGTTGAGATAACAAAACTTCAAAGAGAATTAAACTCGTTAAATTCTTTTTCTGGAAAAACTGTTAACACTGCAAAAGATGTAAAACCAACTTGGGCGTCAACTAACTATGGGTCTAGCACAGATAGCCTACAAGCTAGAAGTGAGTCGTTAGATGTTGCTCTCGCATCATTTTACGCTGAGAAAGCTTCGGCTAATGGAGTTGCGACGTTAGATGCTGGTGGAACTATACCGATGTCGCAGATACCAGCAGCGATAACAAATGATTTGCAATATATTTCTGGTTGGGATGCTACAGCTAATACTCCTACTCTATCTGATGCCACTGGTACTGCTGGATATATGTATGCAGTTACAGTTGGTGGGTCTCAAGATTTAGGAGCTGGTGTAATAGCATTTACTCCTGGTGATTTAGTAATTCATAATGGAACTATATTTGAAAAAGTAGACGGGTCTCAAGTTTCTGCTTTTAACGGTAGAACTGGTGCAGTAATACCGCAGTCAGGTGACTATACGAAGTCTGACGTTGGATTAGCTAACGTAGATAATACGGCAGATACTTCTAAAGCAATTGCTGGTGATGTTACTGGAACACTTGGATCAAGCACAGTTGTAAAATTACAGAATAGAGATATAGATGCAACTGCTCCGACGAATGGATATGTTTTGATGTGGAATAGCACTTCATCCAAATGGGAGCCTACCTCTGCTCCTGGATCTAGTTTGTCTTTTTCCTATAGATCAGTAACTACAACTGATACAGCTACTACGAGCGACTACACTTTAGATTTAAGTGGAGCAAGTTTTACTCAGACGATTTATACGGCAGTAGGAAACACTGGAAAAATTTTAGAGATAATTCACTCTGGGACAAGTTTAACTCAAGAATACACATTAAATAGTACTTCAGGTCAGACGATTGGTGGTCATGCTAGTGGGGTTTTAAAGCTATATACTAATGGTGAGAGATTTAAAATTCAGTCGGACGGATCTAACTGGAGAATAGTTGAGCATAAAGCTGAGACAAATTTTGTTGATGCGGGTGCTCTAGTAATTACTGCAAGTACTACTGATCCTACAAAAGGTGGAACAGTAGTTTTAGATAAAGTGTACTGGAGAAGAGTTGGTCAAAACGCACATATAATGATGAATTATAGACAAACAACAGTTGGAGTTAATGGAAGTGGTGATTATTTATTTAATATTCCTTCAGGACTTGTTATTGATACTGGAATAATAGGCGCAGAAGCTACAGCTCAGGGAGTTGGTAGTTCAATTAGGAATTCAAATTTAGGAAATTTTTTCGGACACTTGGCTGCTACTGTAAATATGTCAGGAGGGATTGCATTATGGGATTCGACAAAAGTTACTGTTAATATGTGCGCAACTGCTACAACTTCATCGTCACTAGGTACAGTAGGATCAGGATATGCAGCATTAGGTAATGCTTCTGTTAGTTATCATTTAAATTTCACAGCGCCAATAGTAGGGTGGTTATCATAATGGCTATTTTTTATCCGTTCGGGAAAATAAATGCAGGAGTTACTTACGAATCAAAATCAGTTTGTGAGTTAAAAGAAGGTCAAACTTGTTACGACATATCTGGGAAAGATTTAAGACACTGTCGTCTTATTGACGGACAAGTAGTAGAAGATCCAGTCCTAAAAACAAAAGTAGAAGCAGATGACTTTTTAGAAGCTCGATTGAGAGAGAAAAATAGAAATATGCAAAAAGGCGCTAGAATTATAGCTCTAGTTTCAGTCATGAACGAAGACGCTGGCTTCACTGGAGAGCAATTAGTTGCGTTTCAATCTCAATTCGCACAAGTACAAGCATTGTTAAGTGCTGGAAGTTTAGGTCTAGCAAAAGGATTAATAGATTTAATAGTACCAGACGGCGTTATTATCACTCAAAGTTATAAGGATAAAGTTTTAGCTGAGCTAATAAAATTAATAAGTAATTAAGGAGCCACGAATGGCAGACGAAGTACAGGATGTACAAAACGTATTAAATAAAAAAGTTATTGCTGGTGCAAGTGGCGGGCTAATAGGTATCGCATCACTTTTCATAACTTATATTGATTCAAAACTAGAAGCTTCAACATTGCTTGTCGAAGAAAAATATAAAAACATGAAAATATATGTGGACGCTAAGCACGAGATTGTAGAGACTAAATTAGATAAAATCGAGCATCTTTTAATAAAGATTGATGATCGGATTTATGAAATAATTAAACATTCCAAAGGGGGATAAAATGGATTACAAATCACTAGTACTAAAACACGTTAATTTTAAAGGTTTCTCAGAAGACATTTTAAAATTAGTAATTGAGCCAGCTATTAATAAATTCGTAGCTGAATCAGCAAACAAGTATGACGATATGCTTGTACTTGCACTTCTTCCAAAGCTTGAAGAAGCAGTAATCAAATTCGTTGACGAACAAGTAGCTAAACTAGGAGCATAACTAGTGACTTGGTTAACAAACCTTCTTACCAATATAGGAACAAACTATATTGGTAAGTTTTTATCATCAGCATTTACATTTCTAAAAGATTTTTTCGCTATGAAGCAAAAAGAGAAATCGATAAATGCTGATGCTAAAAGCGTTGAAGATATTTCTGCTGAAATAAAGAAATTGATCTTAGAAGGAAAACCCGTCCCAGAGGAGTTAAAGAATGCACTACGCAGCGCGAGTCGTAAGCTTATTAGTAATTCTAATCTCAACTAGCGGTGTTAGTTCATGTCAGTCTACTGGTAGTAAAGAGCCGGACTTTTATGTCTGTACTGTTTTAGACGATAAAATTGCAGAGTGTGTGAAAGCTGATAATACTGGTGATCACTACGACATACCGATCATGAATGTTATTGGTTATCAATGCGTAGCTCCTGGTGACTACGCAGAGTTAAAAACTCATCATGCTTATTTGCATAACGAGCTTAACAAAAAAGCTAAATAACTATGAGTATAACATTAACTCAAGCAGCTTTAGACGCCTCTCAACAAAATGAGATACAGCCACAGTTAATTTTAGAGATCGACGGAGTTGATACAGTTTATGGTGTGCTAGTAATTAAGCGCACTATACTTGTCGGTGACTTATTATTAGGTGATCCGTTATTTATTTTAGGTGGTAAAATACCAGTTGAGAATCAAGAGACGATTATATCTTTTTCTTCAGGTACTTCATCTGAAATAAGTCAGACACTTAATTTAGATAAAGGTACAAACGAGTCTATATCTTCAATGCGAATAGCGTTAGTAGATAAGAGTCAAAAGATTACTAGACTTATAACTCCAGGAGAGATCGTAACAGATATTCTAGGGCGTAAGGTTAAGATATGGATGGGGTTACCGTCTACTGCATGGAAAGAAGATCACTTTGTTATTTTTAGAGGTATAATTGACTCTGTAGACGCTAAGTCTGGTGTAATTATACTAAATATTTCAAGTCCTGATAGCAAAAAGAAGACAGCAATATTCCCTAAAGGTAATACTGAGCTTACAACTGCAATGCTTGTAGGTGACACGACATCTATTGTTACAAGCTCGACTGGATTTTTAGCACCGTACATTGGTGCGAGTGGTGTTAACGATACTTCTTTAAAGTTTTATGTAAAAATAGACGATGAAATAATGAGATATACAGGCACAACTGCTACTACATTTACTGGTCTTACTCGTGGTCAGCTCGGAACTGTTGCAGCGGCTCATGATATTGGAGCATCTGTTGAAAGCTTTTATACATTAGAAGGAAACGCTATTGATTTAGCTTTAAAGATAATGTTGTCAGGCAAAAACGGTCCATATAAAACTGGCGTTACAGTAACTTCATTTAATAGAATTAGCTCAACGTCGTTAATAGATAATACTATTTTCTTTCAAAATATAGATTTAGAGACAGAGTATAATCCTATTGTAGGTGACTATATAACTACAACTGGAGCAACTAACGGTGCTAATAACGTAACTGATAAAGTTATTTCAGAAGTTGTGAAAGTAGATAACGGATATTATTTATTAATTGCTGGTGTTACTTTTATAGAAGAAGAAGCTACAAGTGCTGTAATTTCTTTTAGATCGCAATACGATGTATTAGGTCTTAATGCTGGTATGAAATACGATAACGATGAAGTGGATATAGCAGAACATTTAGATATTCAGTCGAGCTATTTGTCTTCTTTTAGTTATAGATTTTATTTAAAAGATACTATCGACGATGGTCAGGACTTTTTAGCTAGCGAGATATATAACCCAATGTCTACGTTTTCGATTCCTAGAAAAGCTAGATCTAGTCTTGGTATACATATCGGACCAATTCCAGGGGAAGATATAAAAGAGCTTGATTCGACAAATGTAGTTGAGCCTTCAAAGTTAAATATACAGCGAAGTATTAATAAGAACTTTTATAACTCTATTATTTATAAATTTGATGAGAACGCTTCTGACGATAAGTTTAAAGGTGGTCAAGTAACTATTGATGCAACATCTATTGCTCAAATACCAATAGGGAATAAACCTTTATTAATTGAGTCAAAAGGTATGCGCACTGATTTGTCAGCAATAAATAACTCTCAAATATCTGGTCAACGTAGGATTAGAAAATACAAGTTTGGAGCAGAGTACATACAAAATATAATGCTTAACTTTAAAACTGGTTTTGATTTAGAGATCGGCGACAAGATCGTAGTCGATTTAGCCAGTCTGAGCATGACAGATATTAACTCAGCATCTAGAGATGGTGCTCCAAGGCTTTTTGAAATAAGTAATAAGAAATTTAATGTTCAAAAAGGGTCAATTGCAATTGATGTAGTTGACACCAACTTTAGTTTAGATGTGAGATATTGTTTAATAAGTCCGTCTAGTTTTGTTAAGAGTGGAGTTAGTCAGACGGAGTTTGTAATTGAACCAAGTTTTAATACTAGCAAGTACGGTACAAATGAATATAAAAAGTGGGAAAAATACATTGGCGCATTTGTCAAAATACATAGCACAGACTTTGCCACAAGTGGCACAGGGAGTATTTCTAGTATCATTGGGAATACTATTATATTGGATAGTGCTCTCGGTTTCACTCCTGCTAGTGGTTACATTATGGAACTAGGTGATTACTCGAGTCAGCCTGATAATATTAAATTAATTTATGGTTTTATGAGTGACGGTGTTACTAATTTTGCAGACGGCGGCATTGCATATCAAATGTCATAATAGAAAAGGAATTGTACAATGGCGATTATCCCTTCAAATCTAGACAAGCATACAGATGTAGAAATAAATTTCGATAAACCTTTATCGCAGCAATTATTAAATAAAATAGGTGCTAACATAAATGCGCTTATTGATGTGACTGGTAACTATGTTGAGTTTTTATCAAGTACTACTTGGACTGTGCCAGAAGGCGTATCTCGCATATTTGTTTTAGGATGTGGTGGTGGTGGTGGTGGCGGTAATGGGAGCTCAACAGCAGGCGGCGGCGGCGGTGGTGGCGGCATAGTAATAAATTCTGCAATTAAAGTTACTCCTCTTGATGTTTTGTCTATCACTATAGGTGCTGGCGGGTCATCTTCATCTGCTGGTGGGATCTCTTCAATAGTAGGTACTGGAGTTAGCTTTTCGTTCTTAGGCGGCGGTGCTGGAGGAGACGGAGCTTCTACATATAATGGTTTTGCGGGTGACAATACTACAATAAATAATGGAGGCGCAGGTGGGACAGGTCACGATGACACGTCTTCTCCATTTTATTTTTCTTATGGTGGCGGCGGCGGCGGCGCCAGTATAGGAGCTGGTGGCGCAGGTGGGACAGGAGCAGCTTCTGCATTTTCAGGGTATATCGGCGGTGGCGGCGGTGGAGGTTCTTTGGACAACTCAACTGGATACAGCGCTGCTGCTGGATCAGGAACAATCTATTATCCAGTTAGATCATCTGGCGGCGGCGCTAGAGGCGGTGGTGGCGGCGGCGCCAGTATAGGAGCTGGTGGTAACGGTGGCGCTAACAACGTGAACGGATCTGCTGCTGCTGCAAATTCTGGCGGTGGTGGCGGCGGCGGCGGAGGAACTACGACAATAGGAGGCTCTGGCGGCTCAGGCTATATGTTGATAGTGTGGTAATATGCTTTATCAAATAAAAGAAGCTGCTGATAAAAGACTACGAAGAGAAAAAGCATGGCAAGGGATATGCGTTCATCACACTGGACTTCCTAAAGACACGTCAGAAAACGCGCTAATTAAATTTAGTAAAAACATATTAAGTTTTTTATCAGCAAAAGATGACAGCTATGTATCAGCTCATTATGTAATATCAATCGGTGGAATTATAACTCAACTAGTAGATCCAGACACGCATGAGGCCTATCACGCTGGAGTTAGCAGTTGGTATGTTCCTACTTTAGGATTTTTCCAGCCAGATATGAATCGCTATATGATAGGAATAGAACTTGTTGGTGACGGGAATCTTTTAAAATACACTGACGCTCAATACGCATCTCTAATAGAGCTAACAAAACATTTAATGAATAAATATCCTACGATTCATCCTTTATGTATTGTCGGTCACGAACATATCTCAATTGGTCGCAAGGTCGATCCAGGAAAATATTTTGAGTTGAAAAGATTCTTTCAAGGAATTTATAAAGTATGAGCGTTAAGTCTGCTTTAGAAAAATATTCGAGGAAACACAGTGGCATCATTAAAAAAAGACAAGTTAAGTCGAAAAACGAAAGACCAGAAAAAGCAGTCGAAAAAGAAGTTATCCAGTGGTGTAAAATCAAAGGCTTTTCAGTCTCAGTTGTCGAAGCCAAAGCCGTTTATTCTCAATCCGCAGGGATGTATTTACGAGGACCAGTCGAAGCTGGTTTCGCTGATATCGTTGGTTGCACGAATAACGGCACCGCGTGCTTCATCGAGCTTAAAGCCATTGGAAAAAGATCCACGTTATCAAAACTTCAATACAACTTCCTCATGTCAAAAATTAATCTCGGCTCCTTTGCTGTTTGCGTTGATTCTGCTAGTTATCTCAACACTGTGTTTGATATATGGAGCAGCATCGTAAATGTTGACGCTAGAAAACAATATTTAATAGATTTACTACCAGACAAGTCAGATAAAGACGATGAACCAATATTCTAGATTTTTACCAGCAGGGACTATTTTAGTATGTCCATGTTGCGGTAAAGAACAGGCTTTTATATCAGTAGACATTTATCCAGATCAGTCATTGGACTGGAGAGTAATAGTTCCGAAAGAGCAAAACGCCATACTAGGCGTTTCGTCTTGTTGTAACGAAAGATACATTACGTTTGAAGGATTATTCAGTTGCGACTTCGGAGCTTATTAAACTGCACCAAAGAAATCAGCTTTATCAATATCAGGTGCTATATTTTGAGCTGTAACAAAATCAATCTTTTTATTTAAATAAAATTCATTTTTCTTTTTACCGTTATATTCGCTAGCATAAACTTTAATTTTATAACAGCTTCCAACTAACTCAGACGCTTTTTTTGCAGCATTTTCTAAGCTCTTAGCTTCAGAAAGACTTGCTCCTAAAATAGACATATAAGTTTTAACGAATTTAACATTACCTTCAGACTTATTATAGAAATATAATGACTTCCATAAGCGTCGATTTTGATAAGCTTCGCTATTAGTAATTCTAAATTCAAAATCTAACTGCATACCTTTAGAACCAGCAACCAGAGTTGCTTTTGAAAGAGTTGCTTCGTACTCACCGTCTGGTAGTAGATCAAATTCCTTTCTGTGAATATCAGTTTGCGCAGTATTCGGTTCAGATGCGAAAAATTCGTTAAAGTCGTTCATGTTAAGCTCCTTGTGTTTTGTTGTTAATAAAATCTCTTACTTTATTAGCGTTCATTGGCATTATTTCAGGCAACTTACCGCTTCTGTCACCAGCTATTATCCGGTCAGTACCTTTTGATCTGATAAGTCTATTATTACTATTGTCAGTATAAAAGTATAAAATATAATCAACAAGTCCATTAAATAAATTTTCATATTTTACTGGAAGGTCTGGATATATTATCCCTTCTTTTTCTTTTTTTAAATTAACATGAGAAATAAAAATTATTCCTTTATTTATTTGACCAAGCATATTTATTACAGATGAAAACTCACGATGTATTTCTCTAAAAATGTTACCGAACTTTCCTTGAGATTCATCAGTAACCCCATGCTTTTTAAACACATAAGATTCGCACCAGCTTATTAAATTAGACACAGTATCAATTGCTAAATATGAAAAGTCCTTAGCTCCATAAAACTCTTTTAAACAAGTTCTAAAATCTTCCCAATTAGACGGTTTATTACCATTAGCAGTAGTCCACTCGTAAACTTCCAAAAACTTATGCCCGTTTTCAGTAGCGAAGAATAATACCTTATGCTGCTCGTCTCCAAACTCTGAAGTGAATGTGCTTTTTCCAGACTTAGGTTCTCCATAAAATAAAAAACTAGCTTTATGAATGTTGTCTGATATTTTTGATTTTGAAGTTGGCAGAGCCATAATTTCCCCCGTTGTTGTTTTCAATCTAATTTAGTTGATAATTACTTAGACTTATCAGAAGTGTCAACATTAGAAGTTGCTCTAAAAGCTTTATCTCGCTCTTCGCGCATATCTTTAAACTGCTGGTATCTGTTATACAATTTCTGAGCGTCGATACCGCTACTGTGACCAGCTTGCACATAATCATACGCCTCTTGAGTGTCGTTGTGACGTATGTACCAAAGTATAGATAAGGCTGGAGT
>CXWL01124749.1_pt1 | contig 15026 bp, 13 predicted proteins | sample 590931 | NCBI WGS metagenome assembly CXWL01 (sample SAMEA3498368, study PRJEB10139) | groundwater metagenome | biome: water well; material: biofilm material | place: Germany | collected 2015-04-27 | reverse complement strand
GCAACGGTCATTACTTTGAGTTTTTTCATGGAAATATAAATTAAAGTGCAGCAGAACTGCTCACAGAGGGCAGGAAAAAGTGTCCGGTTTTTCTATATTAAATATCTCATTTGCCCAAAGCATGACTATCATTTCATCACTACCTATATTGGTAATATCATGTGTCCAACCAGGCACAGTTTCAACAATTTCAGGTTTATCGCCTGTAGTGATCAGTTCATAAGCTTCACCGGATTGCATGTGTCTAAATTTAAAGCGTGCCCGTCCCCTGATCACCAAAAACTTCTCGGTTTTACTATGATGGTAATGTCCGCCTCGTGTCGCACCAGGATGTGCCGTAAAGTAGGAAAATTGCCCCGCATCAGGTGTTTTTAGCATTTCAACAAACGTACCACGTGGGTCAATGTATGCTGGCAAGGTATAAGCGAATTTTTCTACCGGTAAATAACTAACGTAGGTAGCATAAAGTGCTCGTACCAGCCCAGTACCGACGCGCTCGGTCTTAAGCGTGGAGCGACTTTCTTTGAATGCCTGAATCTGTCCTGCTAGTTTACCCACGGTAGTTTTATACTGAGGCAGTATGCTAGCGAATCCATCAACATCTGCCTCATGACCGTCCATTAACTGTATGAATCGCCCAATCACATCATCTATGTAGACAAGCGTTAGAGGTGTGGCTGGATCATGCACTTGAATAGGCAGACCTCGAGCAATGTTGTAGCAAAACGTAGCGACAGCAGAATTATAGTTAGGCTTGCTCCATTTACCAAACACATTGGGCAACCGGAAGATATGCACCGGCAAATGGTGACTTTGCCTTGCTACCAGCAACTCATTCTCCGCTACTCGCTTACTCTGGCCATACAGATTGTCGCTTTCAACTTGTATCGAAGATGCATAAACAATAGGGATTTTTTTACCTGTTGTCGTGGCCAATGTGCAGGCAAATTGACACAGGGCCTGAGTCAATTTCACATTATCTGTCGTGAACTCTTCCGGATTTTGTGGCCGGTTTACTCCGGCCAAATGGAAAACAAAATCAACTTCCTGCAGCATCCCAGGTAGCAAGCTCAAATCGTCGCTGCGGGTAAAGCAGATTATTTGTATGTCTTTTCGTTCGAGCAGATGCAATTTCAGATTCTTGCCGATAAAGCCATTAGCCCCGGTGATCAGCACCCTCATCGAGTTAATCCTCTGCCACAACGTGCTCGCCACGCGCAATACGCTGCATGAAATCAAGCTTAAGAAGTAATGCTTTCATACCCGACACATCCAATCGAGTCGTATTATGCGAATTGTAGTCTTCGCCATGTGTACTTTGCGTAATCCTTAGTTCACCTTCCTCCACAAATTTAGCGTAATTCAGGTCGCGTGCATCAGGTGGGATACGGAAATAATCGCCCATATCTTCAGCATAGGCCAACTCCTCACGGCTGAGCAACGCCTCATACAATTTCTCGCCGTGACGCGTACCAATCTGCCGCACCTCATGACTCGGTTTATCCATCAATTCCAGGATAGCCTGGGTCAATACCTGTACTGTAGCAGCAGGTGCTTTTTGTACAAAAATATCCCCATTATTGCCATGCTTAAATGCATAAAGCACTAAATCCACAGCATCTTCCAGCGTCATCATAAAACGAGTCATGGACGAGTCAGTAACCGTAATGGGCTTGCCCGCCAGAACTTGATCCACAAACAGTGGGATCACTGAGCCGCGCGAGGCCATCACGTTGCCATAACGCGTACCGCAAATAACCGTTCCCGTATCCTGCAAGTTCCGGCTGAAAGCCACCATTACCTTTTCCATCATGGCCTTGCTAATACCCATGGCATTGATTGGGTACACAGCTTTGTCAGTACTCAGGCAAACTACGCGTTTGACGCCAGCATCAACAGCTGCCACCAACACATTTTCTGTCCCTAACACATTGGTGCGTACAGCCTCCATAGGATGAAACTCACATGAAGGTACTTGCTTCAATGCTGCCGCATGAAATACATAATCTACCCCACGCATAGCCGCAGCCACACTACGTGATTCGCGCACGTCACCAATATAGAACTTGATCTTTGCACTATTAAACCGCTTTCGCATGTCATCTTGCTTCTTCTCATCACGGCTGAAAATTCGCACTTCAGCAACATCCTCAAGAAGTAGCCCCTTCAGAACTGCACCACCAAATGATCCTGTACCGCCAGTAATTAGTATTGTTTTATTTGAAAACTTGTCCATTTCAAACCGCCTTTATCACTTTCTTGAGCAACTGTTTCAATGGCCTAGGAAATATAGCCTGCGCCAATCTTTGCAACTTGATTCGTAAAACCGGTTTCATACCAGCCGAAAAATCCGATTTGAATAACCGCACCTCATGCAAAACTGCTGTCAAGAAATGCTCATATGCTTCGTAAACCGGCCCAGGCTCTCGCCCCATTGATGAATAATAATCTGACAAACGATCGAATCTGCCATTTGCCAAAATCTGGAATTGATGGAAATGATAAAAAATCAACGGCGCCCCATCCACTGTAATTTCGGCATTACCCCCTTGCCTAAACTTGTATTGGGCATAATTCCAAGGCGCAATGCCTGCACCCGGATGCTGCAAAATATGTAGGGACTTGTATTGTTCTGGCCACTTATCCAGATATTTTTGATCACCCATTCGGTCTTCTTCTAGGCGATAGAAACACCACTCGATACATTGCTCACGCCAGCGTTTCAGACAAGCCAATCCCTCTTCGTCCCTGCGAAAGCTAACCCACTCCACGCAGAAACGACCATTCACCTCTAAATGTTTGAACTGCGGAATAAAGCGATGCTCGATGATTGCTATTGAGGCCGTACCTATTTCGTCAAACAGGGGTTGCACTGACGAATAGAAAAACATGTCAGCATCAAGATATGTGATGAAATCAACATTTGGGTTATGCTGCAACACATACCACGGCAAGCAAGGCGATAACGTCCAACAGTATTCTGCCCTGTTACGTCCCTGCTTGACTGCCAGTAGTTGGTCATCTTCCATCACTACAAGAGGAATGCAGGTGATATGAGGAAGGTCCAATTTTTCAAGAATATCTTGAGTTTGTTCATCCATACATAAAACATGGACATGCGCCTCAGGACAATGCTGCCTTAACGTCCGCAGCATAGCCACGCCCTTCAGCAGATAGTTACTGTCAAACAGGGTACAAAAATGGTGCATGGTCAAACCACCTTTTTTCTGCATACAGAATTCCTTGTTACGGGCAAGAGAATCTTAATATCCTGCAAATTTTTCAACGCGCAAACTAGTACATCGAAAACATCAATGCCTACTCTTTTTCGATATTCGGAAAGTTGCCGTTCCACGAGCTCCCGCTGTCTGGCTGGAAAATCCTCACTCTTCCATACCACACGAAGGCGAGCAGATTCACTATCGGTTTCTACATCTTTCATTTCTACGTAACGAACAAAGACCCACCTTGATGGAAATGTTCTTTGCAAGAGGCACTTGAACAAGGCTTTCAGTCTAGGGAAACGATTGATCAGAACCCACAACATTTCCTTCAATTCAAGCCTCCACGCAAATAACTCTCAAGCACCGGAACCAGCTCTTTCATGCGGCTATGGTAAGTATGGTCACGCAGCGTTCGCTGCTGACCTGCACGCGCAATAGTTTTTGCCTCTTCCGGATGGGCCTGATAATAACTGATCAGTTCTACTGCTTCTACCGGACTGGAATAAGTCACAATTTCCTTACCTACCTCAAATAACTCACCAAGATTATCCTTGTTATCTGTGATCAGTAACGAACCCACACCTGTGGCCTCATACAAACGCATGTTGTTGGCGTAATTTTCTGACACATTGATATGGCGGTTAAGTGTCACTCGACTGCGTGCCAGCGCTCTGTACATGTCCAAGCCCCAGACTTCACCGTGATGACGCCCGACAATAGGCGAGTTTTTACTCAAACTTGCAGCACCGTAGCCAAAAAACTCAATCGACGTATTACGTGCGAGATACTCCAACATCGGTAGCGCTTTACCATGATGCCGACTGATCCCCCCCACAAAACTCACATCGATGTCTTGCTGCACATCACCTAGCAACTCCAGTACCCGTGTATCGAAACCAATCCGAAAGTATTCGGAGGCAATTCCCATTGCACGCAGACGTGGAACAAAATGTGGAAACGATGTAAGTATCAAATCGTAACCCTTCAGAAATGGGCTTGGCGGCAAAGGACTAGCAACCTGACCGACGATGAGTTTGACATATGGCCGAACGGCAGCAAGCATCTTCGGAGGCAGAAACCACAAATCCTGACAATATAAGACGTCCGGTCTATATTGCTTGATTTGCTCAATCGCTATGTCAGCCAACCTAGGAAACGCCGTCAACCATTGCCCAATCAATGGCACGCGGAATAACCGCTGAGGCACCTTTAAAGCAATAGAGCTGAAGGAGAAATGATTTTCGCGCGCCCATGTCATTTGCATAGGAATGCAATTGACAATCAGATCTTGCACCTCATGCCCGAGCGCATGCAAATGCCTGGAGTAGAAATCCGAAGTACCGAACGCTTGATCTAGCAACTGCTGCTGCTGGGTAGCAAAGGTATCCTTAATTAAATATGGATTTGCTGCGTAATGAGCAGTCAAAAACTTGGGATAGTAGGTATCAAGTAGTGCTATTCGCATATTTCAAATGATTAAATCTTCGGTGTGCCAGATTCGCTCGAATCTAGCCAATTGGGAGTATTTCGTCAGCCAACGCAGCAATCTCTGTATCATGAGTGATGAAGATAATGATGCCATCGCGCATCTTAGCTCTCAACTTACCCACAACTTCTATACGTGTAGCAGGATCTAACGCGCTTGTCGCCTCATCGAGAATCAAAACTTCCGGCTTGCGCACCAGTGCACGCGCTATTCCGAGGCGCTGGCGCTGCCCCCCGGAGAAATTCTCTCCTAAATATGTCAGCCTTGTATCTAGTCCCTCATCCAACGAACGGATCATGCCGTCCAGGTTCACACTTTCCAACGCGGAATAAAGGGTTTCATCGCTAGCGTCGATTCCCAAAAGCAAATTTTCTTTGACAGTTGTGGAGAAAATTTTTGGTTGTTGCTCTACCAGCATAAAACGGGAACGTGCCGCTTCCAGCGTTATCTGCCCATCATTGACTGATATCGTTCCGCTATCAGGTGTACTCAATCCCAGCAGAATATCGGCTAATGTAGACTTGCCTACTCCGGATGGGCCAATAATGGCGTAGGTACGACCAGTTTCGAAATGAAATGAAACATCGGAAAGCACACTCCCCCTGTCACCATAAGCGAATGAAACATGTTTCAATGCCAATGTCAGAACTGGCGCTTCCATGCGCACATCTATAATGGGTGAATCTTCCTCAGCAAGTTGAACCAAGGTATTGATATCCGTCACCGCTCTGATGTCGGTCAACAACTGCGACCCGGCCGTCACCATCTGCCCAAGCGAAGCAAATATCCGAATGATGATAATTGTGCCAGCGAACAAAGTAGCATTAGCTATCCCCACTTCGGCACCCGGACGCAATGCAATTGTGGCGAGCAATAATAGCGCGATTGCCGGCAAAGACTTGATCCCAGTCTTGATTGCATCCATCTTTACCAGCATCGTAATATAAGAATGAATTTGCATCGCATAGGTGACCATCACAAAGCGTTCTCCATGCAGCGTGCGAAGGGAGCGCAAGCTGTTGAGTGCCTCAACAAAAGTTGTTCCCAATTCTCTCGAAAGGAGAATTGCGCGGGCATTAATCCGCAGCACACGTCTCAGCAGAAAAAACAACCCACCCGTGCATATCATCAAAAATATAATGACGCCGGCAAAAAACGGAGGTGAAAATTGATACAGAACTATCATGCCCACCAACGCAGTGAGGAGGCCGACAGAAGCCTGCAACAAACTGCTGACAATCGTCCCGCTCTTGAAGGTATCATCGCCTGCAATTGTGATGTAATGACCAACTGAACGCGTATATACGCTAGCCATAGGCTCACGCAGCATGATATGTCCGAACACTTTTCTACTCAGAATTTCATGCACTTGCTTGCCCAATGAGGTCGTTAGAATCGCCAGAATATAGCCGAGCACCAACCTAGTCATCATGAGCAAGAAAAAAAGCCACAGCCATGTTCTTGTCGAAGACTCCAACCCAAAATTCTGAGCGATCACACCCCACACCCGACTGACCGGAGAATTTTCAGCTGTCTGGCCCGGCGCCATCGGAATCATGAGGCTGGTAGCCATATATTCGAGGAACAATACCAGCAACGTCAATCCAAGAACTACATAGAACATCCTGAAATTGCGTGCCACATAGCTTGTATATTGAGATATCTGGCTAACAATCGCTTTAATGGAAGTCAAACTACTACTCATCAGACTATCGCGTTAAGCGTGGAAAGCAAGTTCTCGACGCGACACCCCTGATTACGCAAGAAGCTCGCTACCCCTTCGTCGCGTTCAAGTACCGACAACCCCTCTTCATAAAAGGAATTCGTCAAATAGAATGCAAGCAAACTGACTCGATATTCCACAGGCAGATCGCGCGCAATATCCTGCCGCAGTGCAAACACGGCATCGCATTCATTGAGGTAAGTATTTTGGTGAGGGCGCACATTGCCTGACCTGCTCGGTGCATAAATAGGCTTCAAATGCAGGAGTTCAAAACCCTTGGCTTCCATGAACTCGCATGCTTGCCAAAATTTACCTGAACCCTTCATTACTGGCTGCGCCAAGAGAGTCGACTCCATCTCTACACCCACGATTCGTCGCTCTTGAAACAAAGACTCAGCTCCCATCAGAATGGAAAGCTCTGTCCCTTGAGTATCAAGCTTCACAAAAACAGGTACGGATTCTGGCAAGCCCGTCAGCGCCTGTTTTAACGTAATAGTTTCAATCGTTCTCTCGGTAACTGGAAAAAAATAATCCAGATTCGTCACCCTGTGCTTCATAGACTCCAGAATTACAGGAGGCAACAAACTTGAGCCTGTGTCCACATTGGTAACGTAGAGCGTTTGCGCGCCACCTTCCCGGCTCAAGCCCGTCGTACAAGCAGAAACCTTACAGGGCCACCGCCACTTCTTAACATAATCGATATTCGCTTCGTTCGGTTCCACCGCTAACCACTGAGTTTGTGGTGAATTGAGAAAAGTGAGCCATTTCTCGTGTGGAAAATAAGATGCACCTACATCTGCACAAACTGAAACCGGGAGATAGGGACTCAATAATTTGGAAATACGCCAAGGAAGCGTGCGTTGACGCAAAAAATTCTTGACGGACTTCGGAATACGTCTACGCACAGCCAATACAAAACTCATGAAATCATCCTTTTAAGTTTGCCAAATACACGCTCAGTTAGTGTCAAATCAGAAAAAATTACTTGCAGCGCCAAACGTTCACCTTCTTTCACCATACCGCCACGATGAAGCAACCTAGCGCCATCAAAAATAATGAACGTTCCCGCCGGACCCGTCATATGTTTTTCATTGCTGACAAGGGTATTTTCTAATTCGCTCTCAGGCGCCACATCCCAACCCATGTGTGAATTGAATCGCAAAGACTCTGGTAAACGCATGAAATGACGTCTAAATTTTTCAGAATTCATTGATTGGTGATATTGCTTGGAGTAATACTCGCGCAAGGGAGAACCAGATCTAGTCCCCACGATGCCAACTACCCGTCCTATCATCTCTTTAAGCGGGTTCAAATTCATTGCTTCATAAGCACCTTGATAGCAACTTGTCGGCCCATTGTCTTCTGTCACGTCAGAAAGATAGACAATAGATTTGGGGTAAGAAATTGCTTCATCCAGATGCGCATACAATGTTTTAGGCGGACGCTCCAAGCCCTCAATGGCATTATTCCACCAGGACGCCTGCGGTACGCTAAGTTCGAGCGCCAGGCCAAGTACGCGATTTCTCCTGCCGGTGTAGGCACTAACTGCATCCAGAACTCCAAGCGCCTTGAACTCACGATTCAGCACATCCCGCATCGCACGCACAGTCGGCCCCGAATTCACAGACAAATCTTCGCGCTGTAGGCGGCCAGCAGCTGCATTAACCTTGAAATTGGCAAGCTCCGGTTCTGCCAGCTTGCGCAACTCATCAACTGCACTTTGTGGCAGGCAACTAAAATAATGACGTCCGGATTGCAGCTGAATAGCACTTTGCAAAGCTTTTTGATCATTGAACTCAACGGAGCCGGCCATGGGTTGCTTGACATACCAAGTCAATTCTTCTACCAACAGCCTTGCGCATTCGATCTTCAATTCACGGACAAAACAGGCTTCGAATTCATCGGCGCACTGCTCCAACAGAGATGAAAAAATTGCATCCAACGAATGCTGAAATTCGCCTCTGATTGCCTTTAGACTTTGTGTACCCAGCAAACAGCCGAGTCGGCGTGCGGCATTATATGTCTCGTTAAATGTCGCCAGCTTATCAGCAGAAATTTCCCAACAAGGCGCTTCAAATTTGAAGCTGCCGTGCTCGCGATAATTACGAGTCATGTGCATTGTCAAATCTTGCATCTCTTCACTCACCTTCCACATAAATTTTACGGGAATGAAGAAGGCCATAATACATTCCAAGCAGGGCCATCAGATAACGCCATAGCCCCTCCGAGAATACATCCACCAAGCTTCTACCCACGCATACAAAAATTATTCCAGCTACTACTGTTAGAGTTACACCAGCAGCATGTTTCATCTGTAATGCTCGACGGAGCGTTCGCGCCACCCGATACCACAAACATGCATACAGAAATATTCCGATAATGCCAAACGACACGATTTGTTCAATCAAAAAGCTATCCACTCTTTGGTACTTAGTATCATCTCCAACAACGCCCCAAAGCCGCCCCATATAATTATCTGAATACCCGATACCAAATGGATGATCGACTATACTTTTCATGCCTTCTAGCGACCAAGCCGCACGCAGGTACGCTGATTGGTCAATCTTGCATCTGAATTGCTCTTCCCGATAACATTTTTCAATATTTTCAATCGGGGCACTCCAATAAGATTTATCTACATAGCGACGCGAAGCTATATCCGAAATTGGGCTAAATACATCCGTCGCGGCAGCCGATAGACTATATGACACAGAGATCCAGCGATTCACGCCTGTACTATAAGCTAGCGTCACAACTGAAGCCATGAGGACAACAAGTGTGATTGTCCGCCAAACACTTCTACCCAATAAAAAATTTAGCTCCGTCAAGCCTCGCTTTATACCAATAGTCCAAAACAATAGCAGTGCTCCGATAATCAGAGATGTATATGCAGCACGGGCATCCAGCAAGGCCAAGGATAAGATACCCAGAGCAGCAATACAGCAAGCACCGTACTTAATAACAGGCAGCCTATAAAGTTTTGCCATTAAACTGCAACCAAATAACAGGTGCAGCAATGCTATGGAGACATACCGCCGCCCCACCCTTGGCACGCCTTTGACTGCTTCCAAAAACCCCATTGTGGAGGGCATCAAAAATTCAATTTTTCCACTTTGAATTGCAAGGTAAATGTCGATGTACATGTACACTAAATGAACCATTCCAGGTATCACGAATACACCAACAACCAGTACTTTGTGATCAGCGGCATCTTGATTACGAAATAACACATACAAAAGCAAATAAGGCAAAAAACCTGCCAGCAAGTTAGCAAGGTAAGCAGAGTTAAGAGTTCCGCCCATACAAACAATAAACGCCGCCGCATAAATTATAAAAATGACGAGCGACGCAAGTGGCTTGATAACATCAAAAAAATTGAACTGGAGAGGTCGAGTTAACAAGAACAAGGCTATCAGCATAACTGCTGACAATAAATCAGCAGCGTAATATTTTGCCTCTGAAGGCGCCATATACAAAGTAAATATCAATGCCAGCCACAGGCCGGTAAGCACCAATCGAATCCGCACTGTTTTCAACTTGATCCCACTGAACACATTACATCATGAGCAAACAGTTATCTAAAGCAGCCACGTTTACATTAATGTCCATCCAATGTGACATTGGATGGACATGATTATTATTTTTTATTGCTCACCAACGTATCGACAAATTTTCTGAATGCAGGCAACCTAACCATATTCTGAAAACACTTCACTATCTTGTCTTCCGTCGACTCCCCTATATTGCAGGCTTGCCAGAATGCTACGAACGCTCGACGCAACTCAACTTCGTCATCCTCTCCATGCAAATTATGCATGTAGTAAAAAGCAAGGGCCTGACGCTGCATTTCCTCTTTCGAGACCGGCAGTACATCAGGAGAATTGAGAAGCTCTGTATATTCCAACGTGGTCTTGGCTGTCCGACAAAAATCGAATGTGTGATGCGGATGACGCGCACTACCAATACTGGGAATCCCCAAGTACGCTAATTCATGCGCCACCGTTCCATAGACCGTCACACCACAAATAATGCCCGCCTTGGCAAGCTGTACGTTACTGACTCCCGCAGGCAACCATTTAAGACTCGGATATTTTTTCTTTAAGCTATCAAGCGCGGAGTCGCTCATTGTAATCTGGTTAGGATGTGGCTTTAGAAAAAAAACAACCCCTGCTTTCGTCAGCGCATCTATGGTGAAGCAAATCCAGCGCCAAAAATCATGGAAAACCAAGTCAGGGTAAACATGCGGGCTGTCATAAAAATCGTGCAAAAAAACAATCACCGCACCATTTAGCCCGGTGGGAAGCTCCACATCCACCTGACCGTATGCAGACGCCCGCATGTAGCTGGTTGCGGCATCAATCCCTCCAGATAATCGTGTCTCAAGTTGCAAGCGAGACTCTTGGAGTCTCTCTTGTTGCTGATCAAGTTGCTCAAATTTTCTCCGATAAGTTGAAAAATCTTGCGTATGAAACGAATCTTGTTCCGTAAGTTGCTTACCAAAGCTGTTCAAATTCCCAAAAGCCCACACATCTACACCATGATGCAAGGCCACGCGCGCAGGAATACCGTGCTCCAGATAGGTCGTATAAGAAGTCAGATATAACTTAGGCCTGACACCTCCGAAATATGCATGAGCCTGACGAACATCACGCAGCGCCTGCCACACTAATCGGCGGACAAATGGATCTGACACATTAAAAACAGGAGCCGGTTTGAAGCGCAAAAATGAGTCAATTACAAGGTCAGCCACTTCTATGCCGTCAACTTTGAGCGAGTATGCCTCGCCTTGACCTTGCAACTGATGCCATAGCGCCTTGGACCTGAACCAATCTGCAAGATCCTTGAACGGATTCGTCCATGACGCGCAACGGTAAGCAACTTTATCCATAACTGGACCGTAAGCACGTATCCATAGGTTACTCCACAATCGAGATATCCACTGCCCCCGTTTCAACTCCGCCAACCAGCCCGTGCCAACAGCTCCACTAATCGCCCTGACTACGACCAACTCTGCAGAGCCACGCAGACGTGATCTCAAATTCTCACGGATAGCACCGAACAGTAAAAAATAAAACTTGTCAGGCACTGACTGAATAGCAAGCTTGCCAAAGATTTTTTCTCCATCCTCATGTTGTTTACATCCAATTCCAACGAATACATCCGGACGAACTCCTGGTTCCTTTGGATATTTCCTAAAATTCCTGAGGAATTTTTCATATTTATTAAGCAACACTGACACCCGACGTTAATATTTTTCAGAGGAAAATAGATAATCCTGCCCAGACAGCTTCTCGACAAACTGATATCCCTGCTCTTCCAGATAAGCACTCAGTCTCGGAAAATCTCTGCATTCAACCAGAATGAATTTAAAACGAAAAACTTTGTGATCCACACCTTTTAACACTTCGAGTTCCGCCCCCTCCACATCAAGCGAGAGGAAATCAATCAATTTGGGAGCATCCGCGTCCAGCAACAATGCATTAAGGGGATGTGCCACTGCGCCAAACTCAAACACTATCTCGTTCTTGCCCAAGAACTGGTCTCCCAGACGTGCATGCGCAAGAGGATCCTTAATATCCGATTCAAGACTGACAGGAGTCGACATCAAGTTAGAATAAGCTATCCGCACGAACTCCTTGTCGTAATCGAAGGACACGCAGGCCGCACAGTAAATGCTATTTTTCGGCGATCGGTTCTTTCTACACTCTAAGAAATTATGCGGTGTAGGCTCAATTAACAACCCGTGCCAATTTCGATATTTCTCAAAATAAAGACTATTTGATTGCGTAACGCCGTCATTAGCACCCAACTCTACGAAATAACCATTGTCGTAGTTAACATATTTTTCCAGCTTACTATCCAGTTGATTCAAACTGAAATATCTTCCCCGCAACAAACGCTTTATCAGCGACTTAATCATACTTTTTACCTGATCTATTTATAAACTGGAGTGGCATCGCTTCCACCAATAATACGTATTGAAAAACAAAAAAGTTTCAACTCATCCAATCAAATCCCACGTCAACGCCGTGCCACGCGCAACATCGCACCTCACTCGTTTCCCTAAAATGATTTCAAGGTTTTTAGTAGGCAAGCCAAAACCAGGGCGAATTGCACGAATATTGTCCATCGTTAGTAAATTGCCCGCCTTGATATCCTGCACTACATACAATGAACGCCGGAATTGAATCGACTTTTTCTCTGCTTCCGTTGGACCGTAACTCACCCTTCCCAAGGCTTCCCATGCACGCCCGGTTTCCAACACCAGTTGCGCCATTTCGGACGGCTCCATCGAGAAAGTACTGTCAACACCGCCTTCTGCACGGTCGAGGGTAAAGTGCTTTTCGATGACTGTGGCACCAAGCGCCACGCTCGCTACCGAGACGCCAATACCCATCGTATGATCAGACAAGCCGACTTGGCAACCAAAGAGCTCGCGCATGTGCGGAATGGTCAATATATTCGTATTGGCGGCAGTGGCAGGATAGGTGCTGGTGCATTTGAGGAGAATCAAATCCTTGCAGCCGGCCTGCCGCGCCGCACGCACGGATTCATCAAGTTCAGCCACTGTCGCCATGCCGGTTGAAATAATCAATGGTTTACCGGTGGCCGCCACGCGACGGATCAAGGGTAGATCGGTATTCTCGAACGATGCGATCTTGTAACAGGCAACGTTCAAGCTTTCCAGAAAGTCCACTGCGCTCGCATCAAAAGGCGAACTGAATGGAATCATGCCTTGGTCACGCGCACGCGCAAAAATCGCTGCATGCCATTCCCATGGGGTATAGGCCTCACCGTACAACTTGTACAGCGAAGTGCCGGACCACAGACTGTTCGGATCGCTGATATGAAACTCGCGCTCATCAAGATCGATGGTCATCGTGTCTGGCGTATAGGTCTGTATCTTCAATGCGTGCGCACCGGAGCGCGCAGCCGCATCCACAATTTCCAGTGCACGATCCAGCGACTGGTTATGGTTGCCAGACATTTCGGCTATTACAAAAGGAGGATGACTTCTCCCAATAAGCCGTCCTGCAATATTTGTTTCCATATAATTAGTCATCATTATCTTTTTCTATCTTGATTAGATAGCGCTTGCCTCTATAGTGGAAAAACGCAGGATATCTTTGTGAGTCCACAACACGTAACAATTCAAATTGTTCCGCGATTGTTTTATGCGGATCCAGCTGGCTATCTGCAGGAGATCTTTTTGGCATATACGGACCAGCATCACCTGTTTGAGGAACTGGGGATATCCGCTCAAATTGTTCAACAGCCTGAGTCATCAATTTCAATTCAGCCGCAAATAATTTTTCGTTAATTTCGGAAAGAAGTTCATGCCCATCAAGCTTAAACTCTGTTTTAAGCCAGATAGGACCACTATCAATCGGTTCATTGGCTTCAAGCAGGCAAACAACAATCTGATCAGCGCCATTAAGAACTGACCAGATATAGGGAGACCAACCGCGACCTTTCGGTAAATCACTCGCATGCAAAACAAGTACGGATTTATATTTTTCGCGCTCTTTTTCTGTGATTATCTGACTACAAGACACCAGAAACAGAATATCACCGCCTTGCAACTCAACTTTATCGGTTACCAATGAAACAATATGTCCATTTAAGGACATATTGTCCATCCAGATGCCCAGAGATGGCATTACCGGATGACGGGAATCCGTACATAGAAGGGTAATTTTCATGCTAACCACACAACTCTTGAGTAAGCCTGTCAACACCCTGTCCGTCAACCAGCGAATACGCTTTCTCGGAAAGCGCAGCTAAATCAGCTTCATTATTTAATAGCTTTACAACTGCACTGCGTACCACTGAAACGCTCGCTGTATCCTGCGTACCGACATATATGCAGGCACCGACCGAATCCAGCGCCCTCGCAATATCAACCTGATTCTCCGCCAGAGAAACCAGCAATGCCGGCAAGCCTAAGCAGCATCGTTCCCAGCTTGCAGAGCCTCCTGCGCCAATGGCCAGATCCGCAGACATCATTAACTCAGCCATTCGCTTCGTCTGGATATGGCAGGCAAAATCATGATGCACACATGCTGCTTCAATCGCTTCACGTGCAGGATGTTGCGCACCAATTACCACATCAACCTGAAAATTGCGTCGATCGATACCGGCCAGTGCGTTAATAGCAAGCATCGTATAATTTTCCACGTCTACGCCGCCCAAAAAAACCAGTATGCGCTTAACAGGTAATGACCGCGTTTTAACTTGACTACGCCGCTGCCGAAATTCGTCACGTAACAAGGCATAGTACGGCCCCAGCAACAAGCGACAATCCACAGGCGTTTTGTCTATGTAACGCTGTTCCATGTCTGCATATAAATTCTGGTCTAGCAGCACATCACAGTCATGACGTCGATCCGCGATATCGTCTATCACCATGATCCGCTTGACTACATGCCGCAATGCCTTCTCCCATCGAGTGTCCAGAGCGTAGTGATCCACAATCAAGCAATCCCATTCCTGGCCTGCCATTGCAGCCGTGGTTGCCTGGGCATCACAAATCTGGCTGGTACCCAGCCATCGCGCATGCGCAAGTTCGTCGGTCAAACCTTCATGCGACTCA